>OJMK01001907.1_pt1 | contig 15507 bp, 16 predicted proteins | sample 1597201 | NCBI WGS metagenome assembly OJMK01 (sample SAMEA2452125, study PRJEB22498) | human gut metagenome | reverse complement strand
TGCGTAACAGTGGGAGAGTAGGTAGCCGCCGTTTTTGATGGAAGCCTCCGAGTCAGTCAAATGATTCGGAGGCTTTTTTGTGTTTATACTGATTTGGCTATACTCTGCTCAACTGTATAACTATTAAGATATGCTCTTTTGCTTACAAGCTACTTTACTCTATTATATCCGATAAATTGTTACTCTATATGTAGGTTAAATAAAAAATCGTAGTTTGTATAGTGAAAAAACTTTCATTTTATTTTGTGATTTAAAAATAATCCCTACCTTTGCATCGATTTAAACAATAAAAGACAGTATATGAACCAAATGTTTATACATATTTTGCTATGCGGCATTATTATTCTACTGGCAAAGTCAGCAGGAAGTGAGTGTCGTGCATAAATGTATGTATAAAAATGATATACGAAAGCCTTTCTCACTTCCTTGTGTGAAAGGCTTTTTTAATGATTATAATTAAAACAAAAATATAAAATTGAAAGCTATGGGCGATAGATTATTTATTTTCGACACCACTCTTCGTGATGGTGAGCAGGTTCCGGGATGTCAGTTAAATACAGTAGAAAAGATTCAGGTAGCTAAACAACTTGAAGCTTTGGGAGTAGATGTTATAGAAGCAGGATTTCCTATTTCAAGTCCGGGGGATTTTAATTCTGTGATTGAAATATCTAAAGCTGTAACTTGGCCGACTATCTGTGCTTTGACTCGTGCGGTAGAGAAAGATATTGATGTGGCTGCAGATGCATTGAGATTTGCTAAGCATAAACGTATCCATACCGGTATTGGTACTTCTGATTCACATATTAAATATAAATTCAATTCTACTCGTGAAGAAATTATAGAACGTGCGGTAGCAGCCGTGAAATATGCCCGCCGTTTTGTAGATGATGTGGAGTTCTATGCAGAAGATGCAGGAAGAACTGATAATGAGTATTTGGCACGCGTAGTTGAAGCGGTGATCAAGGCCGGTGCTACGGTAGTGAATATTCCTGATACCACAGGATATTGTTTGCCCGAAGAATATGGTGCGAAAATTAAATATTTGGTAGATCATGTGGATGGTATTGATAAAGCAATTATTTCTACTCATTGCCATAATGACTTGGGTATGGCTACAGCTAATACTATTAATGGAGTCTTGAACGGAGCGCGTCAAGTAGAAGTGACAATCAATGGTATTGGTGAGCGTGCCGGCAATACTTCTTTGGAAGAAGTGGCAATGATTATTAAATGCCATAATGACATTCATATTCAAACTAATATTAATACTCAAAAAATTTATCCGACGAGCCGTATGGTATCTAGTCTTATGAATATGCCGGTTCAGCCTAATAAAGCTATTGTAGGTCGTAATGCTTTTGCACATTCGTCAGGTATCCATCAGGATGGTGTGTTGAAGAATGTACAGACTTATGAAATCATTGATCCCAAGGATGTGGGTATTGATGATAATGCTATCGTGCTGACAGCTCGTAGTGGACGTGCGGCATTGAAACATCGTCTTCATGTTTTAGGTGTGGAATTGGAACAGGATAAATTGGATAATGTATATGAAGATTTCTTGAAGCTAGCCGATAAGAAGAAAGATATCACCGATGATGACATTCTTGTATTGGCAGGAGCCGACAGAAGTGTCAATAATCATATTAAATTAGATTATCTGCAAGTGACGAGTGGCGTTGGTGTTCGTTCCGTTGCCAGTCTTGGGCTGAATATAGCAGGCGAGCATTTTGAAGCTGCTGCCAGTGGTAATGGTCCTGTAGATGCCGCTATTACTGCATTGAAAAAGATTATTGACCGCCACATGGTATTGAAAGAATTTACTATTCAGGCTATCAGTAAAGGTAGTGATGATATGGGTAAAGTACACATGCAGGTGGAATATGACGGACAGATGTATTACGGCTTTGGAGCGAATACAGACATCATTGCTGCATCAGTAGAAGCATATATCGATTGTATCAATAAGTTTAAAAGATAATAATACGTAAATACAAAAATGGCTAACACATTATTTGATAAGATTTGGGATGCCCATGTAGTACAGAAAGTGGAGGATGGGCCCACTCAGCTTTATATTGACAGACTTTATTGTCATGAGGTAACTAGTCCGCAGGCTTTTTCAGGATTGCGTGCACGTGGAATAAAAGTATTTCGTCCTGACCATATTTATTGTATGCCGGATCATAATACCCCGACTCATGATCAGGATAAACCAATTGAAGATCCTGTTTCTAAGACTCAGGTAGATACATTGGCCAAGAATGCTGCTGATTTTGGCTTGGCACATTTCGGGATGATGGATAAGAGAAATGGTATTATTCATGTCGTAGGTCCTGAGAGGGGATTAACTTTGCCGGGTATGACTATTGTTTGTGGTGATTCGCATACTTCTACTCACGGAGCAATGGGAGCTGTTGCTTTTGGGATAGGCACAAGCGAGGTTGAAATGGTTTTGGCTTCGCAATGTATTCTTCAGTCTCGTCCTAAAACGATGCGTATTACTGTAGATGGAGAATTGGGTAGAGGAGTAACTGCCAAAGATGTTGCTCTTTATATGATGTCGAAGATGACCACCAGTGGCGCTACCGGATACTTTGTGGAATATGCCGGTTCTGCAGTTCGTAATCTGACCATGGAAGGACGTTTGACTTTATGTAATTTAAGTATTGAGATGGGGGCCCGTGGGGGTATGGTTGCTCCTGATGAAGTGACTTTTGAATATATCAAAGGTAGAGAATATGCTCCAAAAGGTGTAGAGTGGGACAAAGCCATGGCTTATTGGAAGACCTTGAAGAGTGATGAAAATGCCGTATTTGATAAAGAGGTAAGATTTGACGCTGCTGATATCCAACCTATGATTACTTATGGTACTAATCCGGGTATGGGTATGGGAATAACTGAGCATATTCCTGCTGATAATCATAGCGCTTCTTATAAAAAATCATTGGACTATATGGGATTCCAACCCGGAGAATCATTATTGGGTAAGAAAATTGATTATGTATTCTTAGGAGCTTGTACCAATGGTCGTATAGAGGATTTCCGTGCTTTTGCTTCCATAGTGAAAGGAAAGAAGAAGGCAGACAACGTGATTGCTTGGCTGGTTCCGGGTTCGTGGATGGTAGATGCGCAGATTCGAGAGGAAGGATTGGATAAAGTGTTGGAAGAAGCCGGGTTCACTATTCGTCAGCCGGGTTGTTCTGCTTGTTTGGCTATGAATGATGATAAGATTCCTGCCGGTAAATATTCTGTGTCGACCAGTAATCGTAATTTTGAGGGGCGTCAGGGACCGGGGGCACGCACTCTGCTCGCCAGTCCGTTGGTAGCAGCAGCAGCAGCAGTAACCGGAGTTATTACCGATCCGAGAGAATTAATGTAAATGAGTCCTTTTGTCAGGACAAAAAATTATTGTCATAAACAGATGAAAACTTTAGGAGCTATTATAAGAATGTGCTATGGCATTGGTTTGCTATTATGCATTGTCGCTCTCTTTTTTCCGGAAGGGAATGTGTTTCGCGAATTGGCAATCTATATACTTGTGACAGTTTCGGTTATATATAGTATTTTTAATTGGTATAAAGAATACAAGTCTAAAAAATGAGTGAATATGAAACAGAAATTCAATATAATAACAAGCACTTGTGTCCCTCTTCCTCTGGAAAATGTGGATACAGACCAAATCATCCCTGCCCGTTTTTTAAAGGCAACCACACGCGAAGAGAAATTCTTTGGTGATAATTTATTCCGTGATTGGCGTTATAATCCTGACGGTTCTTTAAATAAAGATTTCGTATTGAATAACCCCATTTATGGGGGGGAAATCCTTGTGACCGGAAAAAATTTTGGTTCGGGATCCAGTCGTGAACATGCTGCATGGGCAATTGCGGGATATGGCTTTCGTGTGGTCGTTTCTAGCTTCTTTGCTGATATCCATAAGAATAACGAGCTGAATAACTTTGTTTTGCCGGTGGTGGTAAGTGAAGGTTTTTTGAAAGAACTGTTCGACTCTATCTACGCGGACCCGAAAACAGAAGTAGAGGTAAACTTGCCCGAACAGACAATAACCAACAAAGCAACAGGAAAGAGTGAATCTTTCGAGATTAACGGCTATAAAAAGCATTGCCTGATGAATGGTTTGGATGATATCGACTTTTTGCTGACCAATAAAGATAAAATAGAAGCATGGGAGAACGCGTCAAAATAGAAATCATGGATACAACCCTTCGTGATGGTGAGCAGACCAGCGGAGTGTCATTCGTACCCCATGAAAAATTGATGATTGCCCGTTTGCTGTTGGAAGATTTAAAGGTAGACAGGGTGGAGGTTGCCGTGTATCGGATGGTGAGTTTGAAGCTGTGAAAATGATATGCGACTGGGCCGCACGGCGCAACCTGCTTCATAAGGTAGAAGTGCTCGGCTTTGTGGATGGGCACACTTCAGTGGATTGGATACAAAGTACCGGTTGCCGGGTAATAAACTTGCTTTGCAAAGGCTCGTTGAAACATTGTACTCACCAACTGAAAAAAACGCCGGAAGAACATATCGAAGATATAATTAATGTAGTGCATTATGCCGATGAATTGGATATTGCCGTTAATGTTTATTTGGAAGATTGGAGTAATGGTATGAAGGATTCTCCCGAATATGTATTCCAATTGATGGACGGTCTGAAAGCTACTAGCATCAAACGCTATATGTTGCCTGATACTTTGGGAATTTTAAACCCTTTGCAGGTTATCGAGTATATGCGGAAAATGAAAAAACATTATCCCGATATGCATTTCGATTTCCATGCACACAATGACTATGACCTTGCCGTGAGCAATGTGCTGGCTGCTGTACTCAGCGGAGTGAAAGGACTTCATACCACCATCAATGGATTGGGAGAACGAGCCGGTAATGCACCACTTGCTAGTGTTCAGGCTATTCTAAAAGACCATTTTAGTGCGCTGACGAACATTGACGAAAGCCGATTGAATGATGTAAGTCGTGTGGTCGAGTCTTATTCGGGCATTGTAATTCCGGCCAATAAGCCGATTGTGGGCGAAAATGTATTTACTCAGGTAGCAGGAGTTCATGCCGATGGAGACAACAAGAATAATCTTTATTGCAATGACCTGTTGCCGGAACGATTTGGCCGCAAACGTGAATATGCATTGGGTAAAACAAGCGGTAAGGCGAATATTCGTAAAAATTTAGAGGATCTTGGACTAGAACTCGATGAAGACTCTATGCGCAAAGTGACGGAACGCATCATCGAGTTGGGTGATAAGAAAGAATTGGTCACTCAGGAAGACTTGCCTTATATTGTTTCCGATGTATTGAAACATGGTGTGGTAAGTGAAAAGGTGAAGCTGAAGAGTTACATTGTGACACTTGCTCATGGTTTGAAGCCGATGGCTACTGTACGGATGGAAATCAATGGAAAGGAATTCGAGGAAAATTCCAATGGTGACGGTCAATATGATGCCTTTGTACGTGCATTGCGAAAAATATATAAAGTGACATTGGGACGTAAGTTTCCGATGCTGACTAATTATGCGGTAACTATTCCTCCCGGTGGACGTACCGATGCTTTTGTGCAGACTGTGATAACCTGGAGCTTTGAAGATAAAGTCTTCCGTACCAGAGGGTTGGATGCAGACCAGACGGAAGCTGCAATTAAAGCTACCCTGAAGATGTTGAATATCATAGAGAGTGAGTATGAAAACATCGATTAAGGAATTGTCGGAGGAGAAACAGATAAAAATGAAGTAAATAAATAAAAGAAAAGATGGATTTTAAAATTGCAGTATTAGCCGGTGACGGTATCGGACCGGAGATTTCAGTACAAGGCGTTGATGTGATGAATGCCGTTTGTGAGAAGTTCGGACACAAGGTAAGTTATAAATATGCGATCTGTGGTGCAGATGCGATAGACAAGGTGGGCGATCCGTTTCCCGAAGCGACTTATGAAATTTGCAAGGATGCGGATGCCGTATTGTTCTCGGCTGTAGGTGACCCTAAGTTTGATAATAACCCAACGGCAAAGGTACGCCCGGAGCAAGGGTTGTTGGCTATGCGGAAGAAATTGGGATTGTTTGCTAACATCCGTCCGGTACAAACCTTTAAATGTTTGGTTCATAAATCGCCATTGCGTGCAGAGCTGGTAGAAAATGCAGATTTTATCTGTATCCGTGAGTTGACCGGTGGAATGTATTTCGGAGAGAAATATCAGGACAATGATAAGGCATACGATACAAATATGTATACTCGTCCCGAGATAGAACGTATTCTGAAAGTCGGATTCGAATATGCCATGAAGCGCCGCAAGCATTTGACAGTAGTCGATAAGGCAAATGTATTGGCTTCTTCCCGCTTATGGAGACAAATAGCACAGGAAATGGCTCCTCAATATCCGGAAGTAACTACGGACTATATGTTTGTAGACAATGCGGCAATGAAAATGATTCAGGACCCATGTTTCTTTGATGTGATGGTAACAGAAAATACTTTCGGTGATATTCTTACTGATGAAGGCTCTGTTATTAGCGGTTCCATGGGATTGCTGCCTTCTGCTTCAACCGGTGAGAGTACTCCTGTTTTTGAGCCGATTCATGGTTCATGGCCTCAGGCTAAAGGCTTGAATATTGCTAACCCGCTGGCTCAAATTTTATCAGTAGCGATGTTGTTTGAGTATTTCAATTGCAAAGAAGAAGGTGCATTAATTCGCCGGGCGGTAGATGCTTCTTTGGATGCAAATGTGCGGACACCCGAAATTCAGGTAGAAGGAGGTGCTAAATACGGAACAAAAGAAGTTGGTGCTTGGATTGTGGACTATATCAAGCAGGCGTAATCCGGTTTTATGCTGATGAGATAAGTTTTTCATGCTGTTGAAACAACAGTTTCATATTAATGAAATAACAATTTTGCAGGCATGAAAATAGGTGAAACAGAATACAAAAGTATAAGGTTGCGGTGGAAAAAAAACGAACCTTATACTTTTTTTTATTTAACTAAAGGAATCATTTCGCAGATTGCCGTACTTTTGCAACAAAATCTATTATAGATGAAACGAATACTGTGTTATTTTCTTTTCTTTTGTGTTTGCATTTATATGCAGGCACAGACGTATGATCAATTGGCAGCTCGTGCTGTGGAGGCGGCGGAGCGAGATAGTTTGGAACTTTCGGAAAAACTGTTTGAAGAGGCATTAAAGCTGGAACCGGCAAATATGCGCAATTCTATGCTGTTTTCAAATTTGGGGACAGTGCAACATCGGTTGGGGAAAATCGATAAAGCGATAGAATCCTATACTTTAGGACTTAATTTAGCTCCTTATTCCGTTACTATTTTATTGAATAGGGCTGCTCTGTATTTAGAGAAAAACCTTTATGAGAAAGCATATCTCGATTATTGCAATGTGATAGATATTGATAGAAAAAATCAGGAAGCTTTACTATATCGCGCTTACATTTATATGCAGCGTCGGGACTATAAAGAAGCCCGAATAGATTATAATACTTTGTTGCAAGAAGAGCCTAAAAACAAGATGGGGCGTTTGGGAATGGCTCTGCTGAATCAGAAAGAGTTAAAGTTTCGGGAAGCATTGGAAGAATTTAATCGCATGATAACGGATTATCCTAATGATGCTTCTTTATTGAAAGCACGTGCCAATTTAGAGATAGAAATGAACACTCCCGACTTGGCATTACTGGATTTGGAATCGGCAGCCAAGTTATCTCCTAAAGATGCGGAAATATACGTCATGTGTGGTGAAATATATCTGAGCCAGAAGAAAAAAAGGGAAGCTTATGTTGCTTTTGAAAAAGCAATAGAATTAGGCGTTCCCCGTCCAGAACTGCAAGATAAATTAAAGGCCAGTAAATAATATCTGGTCTTTAATTCTTTATTTCCCAATCTTCTTTTTGATCAGTTCGACAAATTCTTTTCCATATTTATCTTTTTTGTATTCTCCGATACCACTGATTTCTCCAAAAGCCTCAATACTGGTAGGTTGCTGTGTTGCTATCAGATGTAATGTTTTATCAGATAATACAATATAGGCAGGGATGGCTTGTTGGTCTGCCAATCTCTTTCTTAATAGACGAAGTTCTTCAAATAGATCCTTATTTTCTTCACCGAAGGTTGTTGGCGTAGAGAAGAGGACTTCCGGTTCTTGAGCCTTTTTCCTGCGACGTTCTTTCGGAGTGAATTCTTCCCGTTTTATGACAACCAGCATCGCCGGTTCTTTTCCGAATAGGACTTTATGCCCGCTTTCTGTTATTTTCAGATGGTTGTTTTCATTATATGCAATTTCAAAATAACCCAAGTTAAGCATTTGCAGCAAATAATCCTGCCAGTCACGGGCAGGGATATCTCGTCCGGCAGCATAAGTCTTCAGCTTGTCGTATCCTTTTTCTATCAATTCTTGTCCGGCAGCTCCCTTTAGGATGTCCACCAGCATGTGTGTACCGATTTGTTGATTGGTGCGTGCGATAGCGCTCAATGCTTTTTGGACGATGATAGTACCGTCAAACCTTTCCGGGGGATTACGGCATACATCACAATTACCACAATCATGATCCATCGTTTCTCCGAAATAGTTAAGAAGAATACGCCGACGGCAAATATCCGCTTCTGCATATTGTTGCATACGGTGGAGTTTCTCTAAATTTATTTCCTGTTGATTGCTTTCGGTAGCAAACTTTGATAGCAGAATCAAATCACTTAAAGAATAAAAAAGTAATGTATCGCTTTCCATTCCGTCCCGTCCTGCACGACCGATTTCCTGATAAAAGCTTTCAATGCTTTTGGGGAGGTTGTAGTGGATGACCCAGCGAACATTTGATTTGTCTATGCCCATACCAAAGGCAATGGTGGCACATACTACTTGTACGCGGTCATTAATAAAGTCATTTTGGGCTTCATCGCGTGCAGTCGCACTCAGTCCGGCGTGATAAACAGCTACGCGTATTCCATGTTTTCTTAGCATTTCTGCCACGTTTTCCGTTTTGCTTCGGCTCATGCAATAAATAATTCCACATTCATTTTTATGGCGTGCTATAAATTCAAGTATGGTGCGTGTCTTGTCTTTTTGCTGGTATCCTCTTTTTACTTCCAAACTCAGATTAGGACGGTCGAAGGATGAAATAAATATTTTAGGATTACGTAAAGATAATTGTTTGATAATATCTTGACGGGTTATTTTATCGGCTGTGGCAGTTAAAGCTACGATTGGAACGTTAGGGAATTGTTCTCTGATTGTCTTGAGTTGAGTGTATTCTGGTCGGAAATCATGTCCCCATTGTGAGATACAATGAGCTTCATCTATGGCAACCAATGAAATGTGGATATCTTTTAATAAGAAGTTCATTTCCATTAGTAATCGTTCGGGGGAAATATAAAGTAATTTGATTTTCCCTTGCATACATTCCCGGCGTAGGTTGAAATTCTCCGTTTCGTCATTTGTGCTGTTCATTGCACGAGCCGCAATACCATTGGCTCTCAAACTTTCTACCTGGTCTTTCATTAATGAAATAAGCGGAGATACGACAATGGTCGTTCCGTCCATCATCAGAGCAGGAAGTTGATAACAAATTGATTTTCCACCTCCGGTGGGCATAAGAACCAAGGTGTCTTTTTTATCCAGTATGTTTTGGATAATGTTTTGTTGCAAAGGACGAAACGTATCGTATCCGAAGTATGTTTTGAGGATATGGAGCATATTCTGTTTATTATTTTAAAAGATAATGGAGAGCAAAGGTAGTAAAATCTTTAAGATGTGATGCTCTCTATATTGGTAATTTATTTGAGAGAGGACTTTTTGTAGATAACTGATTCAGGATGACACTGCTTCATTTGATAGTTTTTTGTCTGATATCTCAAGTCTTAATAAAGTTTTTTGAAGAAATTTGAATGCTGTGTTGTGATTAATTAAGAATAGAATTTAGCAAAAAAATTTGCATAAGCCAAAAAGAATCCCCACATTTGTACAAAATTTAATCATTATAATCTTATTAACTAACCAAACAAAAAAACTAAGTGATGAGCGACGCAGAAAAACAAGTAGAAGTTCAGGAAGAGGCTCCTAAGAAAAGACCTTATAACCTGCGAGAGAAAAAAGACAAAAAGGCTGCTTATAGATCATTGATCAGAGCAGAACTTGCTGATGAACTGTATGATAAAATTTTGAATATCATCGTGGTTCAGAAGAAATATAAGGATCCCAATTATTCTGCTAAAGATTTAGCGAGAGAGTTGAAGACAAACACTCGTTATTTGTCTGCTGTTGTAAATTCTCGTTTCGGTAAAAATTATTCTTGTCTTTTGAATGAGTATCGTATCAAGGATGCTAAGCATCTGTTGGTTGATAAACGTTATGCAGATAAGAATGTAGAAGAAATTAGTTCGATGGTAGGTTTTGCTAATCGTCAGTCTTTCTATGCAGCATTTTATAAAAATGTAGGAGAAACTCCTAATGGTTTCCGTAAGAGAAATATGGAAAAATAAAATATTAGTATCAAATATGATTTAGTAAAAAAGGAAAACAATAGTTTTCCTTTTTTTGTTTCAACATGAAACTGACATGGCGCTATTGGAAAAACACTTATTTATGATATTGGTAAGAGAGATTATGTTAGCAAGTTGCAAGTAGTATGGAGAAAGAAATAAAAGAAGAGAAAACGTTTGATTACACAGTAGAGCAGTTTGCGGATTTGCAATTGCTTCGTTATGTAGTACATGGTTTTGAGGACCTGTCGTTGGAGCAAAAAGAATTGGTTTATTATTTATCACAGGCAGCTTTGGAAGGTCGTGATATTTTGTTTGACCAAAATGGAAAATATAATTTGGTTATCCGTAGGATGCTTGAAACAGTATATACGGATTATCAGGGAAACCGTGCGGATGCAGATTTTGTCAATCTGGAGATTTATTTGAAACGGGTATGGTTTTCAAATGGCATTCATCATCATTATGCCTCAGACAAGTTTGTTCCGGCGTTTACTCCCGAATTTTTCAGAACGGCATTGAAAAATGTCGATGCTGCTAAATTGCCTTTGGCGGATGGCGAGACGGTAGATACGCTTTGTGATAGAATCTTTCCGGTTATCTTTGATCCTAAGGTTATGTCTAAACGCGTAAATCAGGCTGACGGGGAAGACCTGGTATTGACTTCGGCTGCGAATTATTATGATGGGGTAACCCAGCAAGAAGCGGAAGAGTTTTACGATGCTTTGAAAAATCCGGCTGATGACCAGCCTGTCATGTTTGGAATGAATAGTCGTTTGGTAAAAGAAAACGGACAAGTGCAGGAGAAAGTATGGAAATCAGGCGGATTGTATGGGGCGGCCATCGATAAAATAATTTGTTGGTTGGAGAAGGCTTTCGAAGTGGCAGAAAATGAAGTGCAGAGGGCCGTGATTGAAAAGCTTATCCGTTTTTATAAGGAGGGAGATTTACATACGTTTGATGAATATTCTATCCTTTGGGTAAAGGATTTGGATTCCCGTGTTGATTTTGTCAATGGGTTTATAGAAAGCTATGGTGACCCGTTGGGGATGAAAGCAAGTTGGGAATCCATTGTCAATTTTAAGGATTTGGAAGCAACCAAACGTACGGAGACAATCAGTGCCAATGCGCAATGGTTTGAAGATCACTCACCGGTAAATCCGTCTTTTAAAAAGAAGAAAGTGAAAGGCGTATCTGCAAAAGTCATAACGGCAGCAATGCTGGGAGGTGATTTATATCCGGCAACAGCTATCGGCATCAATCTGCCTAACTCGAATTGGATTCGTAGTGTTCACGGATCGAAATCCGTAACTATTGGCAATTTGACAGATGCTTATAATAAGGCTGCTCATGGTAACGGTTTTATGGATGAGTTTGTATATGGTGCGGAAGAAAAAGAATGGATAGACAAGTACGCGGATTTGACGGGCGACCTTCATACCGATTTGCATGAATGTTTGGGGCATGGTTCGGGACAATTGTTGCCCGGCATAGATCAAGATGCTTTGAAAGCATATGGTTCTACCATCGAAGAAGCGCGTGCCGACTTGTTCGGCCTTTATTATTTGCCCGATCAAAAGATGATAGAACTTGGTCTGACTCCGAATGAAGATGCATTTAAGGCTGAGTATTATACATATATGATGAATGGATTGATGACTCAGCTTGTCCGCATTGAGTATGGTCATTCGGTGGAGGAGGCACACATGCGCAATCGTCAGTTGATAGCTAAGTGGGCTTATGAAAAAGGAGCCTCCGAAAAAGTTGTTGAACTGGTGAAGAAAGAGGAGAAAACTTATGTGAAAATCAATGATTATAAAAAACTGCGTGATCTGTTCGGTACTCTGTTAGCCGAAATACAACGTATCAAGAGCGAAGGAGATTATGAGGCAGCCCGTCAACTGGTAGAGAAATATGCCGTGAAGGTTGACCCGCAACTGCATGCAGAAGTCCTGTCGCGCTATGAAAAGTTGCATTTGGCTCCATACAAAGGATTTATCAATCCTGTATACGAGGCCGTGACCGATGAAAAAGGTCGTATAATCGATGTGAAGGTTTCTTATCAAGAGGGTTATGCCGAGCAAATGTTGCGATATAGCCGAGAGTATTCAAATCTACCTTATCTAAATGAATAAAAAAGGAAAACTATGGATGTACATGAAATAATAAAAGATATCAAGGGACAATTTCGTTTGTTTATGAATGGAGTTGTTTCTCAAAGTATGCGTGAAAAAGGACTGGATTATAAATTGAATTTTGGTATTGAACTCCCGCGCCTGAAAGAAATAGCTGCCCGTTATGAGAAGAACCATGATGTGGCTCAGGCATTGTGGAAAGAGAACATACGCGAATGTAAAATACTGGCCGGCATGTTGCAGCCTGTGGAAACCTTTTATCCCGAAATTGCAGATATTTGGGTAGAAGATATGCGTTATCCCGAAATTGCAGAACTCACTTGTATGACACTGTTTCAAGAACTGCCATATGCTTCGGAAAAAGCATTTGAATGGATGGCTGACGACCGCGAATATTTTCAGTTATGCGGTTTTATGCTGATGGCAAGACTATTGATGAAAGGCAATCAACTGAATGAACGTGCGGAAGCCGAATTTCTTGATCAGGCATTGACAAGCTTGCAGAGTGAAGAGCTACTGCCGCAAAAAGCAGCGGCTACAGCTTTGCGTAAGTTTGCTGTCCAAAGCCGGGAGAATAGCAAGAAGATAAACAGATTACTTGCCCCTATCGTCAAATCAGACAAGCCCGGAGTGGCAGTTTTGGCCTCTGAAATAAAATTAGAGGCAGAATATTGGCATTAAACTTTCATGTTATCACAAAAAGGTTTAACTTTGACGGCTGAACTGAAATCTGCGATGGAAGAAAATGTGAAAGATACTGTAAAACAGGTTTTAACTGAGTACCTGCAGAAGAACGGGCATCGAAAGACGCCCGAAAGGTATGCTATACTCGATACTATCTATTCCATCAAAGGGCACTTTGACATTGATACGCTCTATAATTATATGGCAACTGATGGCAAGTTTCGCGTCAGCCGTGCCACTCTTTATAATACTATTGTTTTGTTTATTGATGCAAAGCTGGTCATAAAACATCAGTTTGGTAACTCTTCCCAGTACGAGCGTGCGTACAATAATGAAACCCATCATCACATGATATGTACGGAATGTGGCAAAGTTACAGAGTTTCAGAATGAAAGTCTGAAGCAGGCTATTGCCAGTACGAAGCTGAAAAAGTTTACGGCTTCCAATTACTCCTTATATATATATGGTGTATGCAGCAAATGTACTTGGGCAAAACGCAAAAAGAAAAAAAATAAGTAACAATAAAACGAAGAAACATGAAAGTAGATGTCTTGTTAGGTTTGCAATGGGGTGATGAAGGCAAAGGTAAGGTTGTCGATGTATTGACTCCCCGTTATGATGTAGTAGCTCGTTTTCAGGGAGGACCTAATGCCGGTCACACTTTGGAATTCGAAGGTCAAAAATATGTACTCCGTTCTATTCCTTCGGGAATTTTTCAAGGTGATAAGGTAAATATAATCGGTAATGGTGTGGTACTTGACCCATCGTTGTTCAAAGCAGAAGCGGAAGCTCTCGAAGCCAGTGGTCATCCATTGAAGGAACGTTTGCACATTTCGAAGAAAGCACATCTGATTTTACCGACCCATCGTATTCTGGATGCTGCATACGAAGCTGCTAAAGGTGATGCAAAAGTGGGTACTACCGGTAAAGGTATTGGTCCGACTTATACTGATAAAGTTAGCCGTAACGGTATACGTGTGGGAGATATCCTCCATAATTTTGAAGAAAAATATGCAAAGGCAAAGGCTCGTCACGAACAAATCTTGAAGAGTCTGAACTATGAATATGATATAACGGAATTGGAAAAACAATGGTTGGAAGGAATCGAATACCTGAAACAATTCCATTTGGTAGATAGTGAACACGAAATCAATAACTTGTTGAAAGACGGTAAGACGGTCTTGTGTGAAGGTGCGCAAGGCACTATGTTGGATGTTGATTTCGGTTCTTATCCTTTTGTTACTTCTTCAAATACCATTTGTGCAGGTGCTTGTACCGGTTTGGGTATCGGTCCGAATAAAATCGGTAATGTTTACGGTATCATGAAAGCTTATTGCACGCGTGTCGGTGCAGGTCCTTTCCCGACTGAATTGTTTGACGAGACAGGCAAGAAGATTCGTGACTTGGGTCATGAGTATGGTGCTGTGACGGGGCGTGAACGTCGTTGCGGATGGATTGATCTGGTAGCCTTGAAGTATTCTATCATGGTGAACGGTGTAACTCAACTGATTATGATGAAGAGTGATGTGCTTGATGATTTTGATACCATCAAGGCGTGTGTAGCTTATAAGGTAAACGGCGAGGAGATAGATTATTTCCCGTATGATATTACAGATGGAGTAGAGCCTGTTTATGCCGAACTGCCGGGATGGAAGACAGACATGACCAAAATGACCAGTGAGGATGAATTCCCCGAAGAATTTAATGCTTATATCAGCTTCCTGGAAGATCAGTTGGAGACTCCTATCAAGATTATTTCTGTAGGTCCCGATCGTGAACAAACCATCGAACGCTATACCGAAGAGTAATTAGTCGGATATCCATAATAAGAAAAAGCGCAATTTTATCGGTTGCGCTTTTTTTTATATGAATATCCAAAGAAGAGGGTTGGATATAGGTCGTATGTGGACATAAAAAAAAGGCTATCTTCCCAGACAGCCAATCTTTTTGTTAACCTTAAATCTAATACTATGAAAAACACGTTGCAAATATACGGACATTTATTGAAAATACAAGTTTTAGAGTCAAATCAGTGCGTATTATAACACGGTTTATTACGTTGTCGGATTTATTAACGAGCCGGGCTCTAAATAATCAGAAAATGTTATAATTCCTTTCATTGTAATAGGGAAGTCTTGTTGGCTCAGTTGTAATTCTTGGGGGATTAACATTTGTTAATTTCTCTTTATGCATA
>OJMK01001898.1_pt1 | contig 15565 bp, 11 predicted proteins | sample 1597201 | NCBI WGS metagenome assembly OJMK01 (sample SAMEA2452125, study PRJEB22498) | human gut metagenome | reverse complement strand
ATGACATTCCTCATTTAAAGGAGACTTATAAACGTTTCCATGAAAAGGGATTTGATATTGTGAGTGTATCTATTGACGATGAAATGGATAAATGGAAAAGTGCTGTATCTAGGGAAGGGATGGAATGGACTCAAGTTTGTGGGGCAAAAGGGGTAAAATATGGGAAGGAATGTATGCAAGCGTTTGGTGTAAATGCTGTTCCCAGTGGATTTCTAATTGATCCTCAAGGAAAGGTGATTGATGTTGCTGCCAGGGGAGGATGGTTAAATATGAAATTGATAGAATTATTTGGGGAATAATTTCTTTTTAAATATTTGAAATGACATTGTCTCAATTTATTGGGACAATGTTTTTTATGCCATATCTTTGGTTTTTAGTGTGATAAATGTATTTTTGATTGGGAATAATGAATTCTTGTGAGAAAATAATCTCTGCATATTCTGTTTTTTCTTAGATTTGTGAAATCTATGGAAATGAATATGCATCCTTTTGATAACCATGACGTATTGTTGGAAGCCCTGCGAAAAGGGGAAGAGAAGGCCTTCGAGTATCTTTTTGACAGATATTACGAAGGGTTATTGAATTATGCGGGGCGTATTGTTCGGGAGACGGAGCTGGCTCATGATTTGGTGCAGGAGACGTTTTGTAAGTTGTACGAGGATCATGCAAGTTTGAATATTCATTTGTCTATAAAATCTTATCTTTATAAATCAGTCTATAATAGTTGTTTGAACGAGATCAAGCATCAAAAGGTGGTTAGTAATTATGCAGATCGGGAGTTGTTGGATTTTTATTTTTCTGAGATCGTACAGACACCGGAAGCGGAGTTAGCGTTGTTGGGAGAGGATATAAATAATGCTCTTCGGGAGGCGATTGATAAGTTACCGGAACGTTGCCGGGAAGTTTTCATGTTGAGTAAGATGGAAGAGTTGTCGAATAAAGAGATTGCTGAACGCTTGGGAATATCCGTGAAAACAGTTGAGGTTCAGATGACTAAAGCGTTGTCTCGTTTACGGAAAGAGTTGGAATGGTTGTTAAGCTTGATTTTCTTTGTAAATTTTTGAGTATAGCGTAGGGGTTTTTTCTTTTCAAGTTGTCATAGGAGTATAAACAGAGAAACTATGACGAATGAGATTGATCAATTAATATGGAATGTACTTGACGGGAAAGCGTCAGAGGGGAAGATCCGTGAGTTGAAAAGCTGGATGGAAGAGAGTGAGAAGCATCGGGAATATTTTCGCCAATGGAAGAAAATATGGAACATGACAAGTGGTCCGACATTATCTACTACTCGTAAGCAACAGGAGAAAGAACGTTTCTTGAAATCTATTCATCAGTCATATGTTGGTAAAGTTCGAAAACGGAGAATAATACATTATTGGCCTGTGGCAGCATCTGTTGTTTTGTTGGTGGGGGTGTTTGTGGGATTTGCACTCAACGAGTGGAGCCAGATGAAAGCTGATCAAGGGATTGCTCAAACGGAAAGAATTGTTCCGGGGGTGAAGGCCGAATTAATCTTGTCCACGGGCGAAAGGGTGTGTTTAGCGCAAAGGAGTGAGTTTATAGAGGGAATGAAAGAATCCGGAATTCGAAATGATTCCTTGGCAGGATTGAATTACGTGGGAGCAAAGATTCAGGGGGAAGAAATTGGTGAAGAGATCGTGTATAACACGATGCAAATTCCGGTGGGAGGATTTTATCAATTGAAATTGGCTGATGGAACAAAGGTTTGGCTGAATTCACTCACGCGACTTCGTTTCCCAGTAACTTTTGCCGGAGAAGAACGGAAGGTGTATTTGACCGGAGAGGCTTATTTTGAGGTAGCACGGGATTCGGTACATCCTTTTATTGTTGCCACGGATGAAGGTATGGAAGTTAAAGTATATGGGACGGAATTTAATGTAGATACCTATCGGAAAGGAACGGTAAAAACTACGCTGGTAAATGGTAAAGTCGGGATTCGGGTAAGTGCCACGGGAGAAGAAATGAGGCTTTCGCCTAACCAGATGGCATTATTCACGAAGGCCACTCAATCCATACAGGTCGAGAATGTGGACTCTTATGGAGTAGTTGCTTGGAAGGATGGTAAGTTTGTTTTTGAAGATGAGCCGATTGAGGAGATCATGGAACGCTTGAGTCGCTGGTATGATGTGAAGGTGTTCTATGCTAATGAACGTATTAAAAAACATACATTTACAGGAATTATTACTCGTTTTGCAGATATTTCAGATGTACTTCATCTGATGGAAGAGACTGCCGCCGTGGAGTTCCGCATTCAAGGAGATACTGTTACCGTGAAATAAAAACCGAAAGTTGTGGGGCAACTCTCGGTATATGATAGGATGTAAGTTTACATCCAGTGTTAAATAGTAAATGACAAATTTATGGAAAAAAAACGAAGATGGGTTTACTTAAGGGGTATTTTATACCTAAAAAATGTGAAGTGTAAAACCTTACAGGTATTTTTATTGCAGATTATGTTGTTGATTTCGTGGGATGTAATGGCACAGGATCAGAGGGTTACCATTCATTTGGAGCAAGTAAAGATTCAAGAGGTTTTTAAGGAAATTAATAAGCAGACGGGATTGGATTTCGTGTATAGTGCTATGCAGTTGAATGAGATCGGAATGGTTTCTTTGGACGTGAAGGATGTGACGGTTGAGGTTGCGTTGAAGAAGTTATTTGAAGGAAAACCTTTCACGTGTAAGTTTGAAATGAAGTCTATCATTATTCGGAAGGTTGAAACTGTGACAGCAGGAAAAACAAGTCGGACGATTCGAGGAGTTATTACGGATAAATCGAATGAACCACTTCCTGGGGTGACCGTATTGTTGAAAGGGACAAGTGTTGGTACGGCCTCCAACACGAAGGGGGAGTTTGTATTGGAAGTGACCGGAAGTGTGGATTCTTTAGTCGTGACTTTTGTGGGAATGAAGACTCAATACGTGAAATTGCTACCGGACAAGGATTCGTATAGAATCCGCATGGAGTATGATGTAGAGGAGATGCAAGAAGTGGTGGTTACCGGTTATCAGACGATTAATCGCAAAAGATCGACAGGCGCTATTACATCTGTTAATGCAGATAAGATCATGCGTCCGGGAGTATTATCCATAGATCAAATGCTGGAAGGGCAAATTCCAGATATGATGTTTATGAGTAATTCAGGGGAAGTGGGTGTTGTGCCTAAAATTAGAATCCGGGGAACGTCAACATTGATTGGTAACCGGGAACCTTTGTGGGTGGTGGATGGAATCGTGTTGCAAGATCCAGTGAATATTAGTCCGGAGGAGTTAAATAATCCTGATTACGTGAATCGGATCGGTAATGCTATTGCCGGGTTAAATCCTCAGGATATTGAACGTCTGGATATATTGAAAGATGCGGCAGCCACGGCTCTGTATGGAGCAAAAGCTGCTAACGGGGTTATTGTGATTACCACGAAAAAAGGACATATCGGTAAACCGATCATCAGTTATAATATGAACGTGTCTTACAAACGTCGCCCTCGTTACACGGATCGCCAGATTGATTTGATGAACTCGAAAGAACGGATGGAGTTTTCTAAAGATTTAGTAGATTCCGGATACACTTTCCCAGGTGGAATGAATATGGTCGGTTATGAAGGGCTTATAAATCAACTTTATCGAGGAGCTTTAACTTATGATGAGTTTACGAAACAAGTACAATATTTGGAATGTTTGAATACGGATTGGTTTGATTTGTTGACAGAGGATGCGTTTTCGCATCAGCATACGGTAAGTATCTCAGGGGGAACGGAGACCGTACGTTATTACTCGTCAGTAGGATATGCGAAAGACAATGACGTGATTAAAGGAAATAATAACGAACGTTATACTGTTGCTTTGAATCTAAATGCGGATTTGTCTCCTCGTATTTCAACTTCGTTGGGGATTAATGGTAACGTGACTTCCAGAGAATATTCACAAGATGAAATTGCTCCTTTGGATTATGCTTATAATACCAGTCGCACTATTCCGGCTTTTGATGAGAACGGAGATTATTACTATTATCAGAATTCGGGTGGAACGGCAAATTCTTTTCGTTATAATATTTTGAATGAACTTGAAAATAGTTCGTATGATCAGGAAGGGTCTTCAATATCTTTTAATATGACTTTAAACGTGAAATTCACGAATTATCTGAATGCGAGTGTCGTGGGTTCTTATTCAACTTCAAATACCGATATTGAGGGATGGTGGGGAGAGAAAAGTCATCATGTGGCCTTGTTACGCCAATCCGAGTATGGAGATGCCCCGGCAAAAGGAGACGACTCGGAGTCCGCATTACCTTTCGGTGGGGAGCTGACCACGAATAGTACTCGGAATAGAAATTATATGCTACGGGTTCAGTTGAATCTGGACAAGTATTTTGGGCAGGATAAGCATAATGTTAATGCTAGTGTGGGGTATGAAGTGAGTTCTACAAAGTATAAGGGAAATAGTAGTACGATGAGGGGATATTATAAAGATAGAGGAAAACAATTCTCTATAACGACTTTAAATGATTACCCGGCTTTTAAGGCTTGGCTAGAGGCTAATGCCTATCCGACGATCTCGGATAATCTGACAAATTTACTTTCTGCTTATGCTACGGTTTCTTATAGTTATCAAAGTTTTTTTACTTTGAATGGTAACGTACGTTTTGATGGCTCAAATAAATTTGGAGACCAGAGTAATGATAAGTTATTACCCATTTGGTCCATATCCGGAAATTACACGATTTCCGAGCATGAGTGGTTGCAAAGAAACTGGATTGACTATATTATGTTAAAAGCATCTTTTGGATATCAGGGAAATATGTTGGAGGGCCAATCGCCAACTATGATTATCAAACAATTACCGACAGATCCACTTTATAATGAATTGGTTTCGGAACTTTCCGTGTACCCGAATCCGAATTTGAAATGGGAAAAAACGAGTTCTTTTAATGGAGGATTGACTTTCTCTTTGTTTAAGAGAAGATTACAGATGGAGACTTCCGTGTACTATAAACGTACAAAGGATGCTTTCTTGACAAAGCAAATATCAACAGTAAATGGTTTGGAGGAATATGTGGTGAATTCAGGAGATGTCAAGAATTCGGGATATAGTATTGCGGCAACGATTATTCCCGTGGAAACACGTGATTTCAACTGGATTTTGGCAACTTCATTTTCGAATGTTTTTAACAAGATGGAAACATTACCCGGGGCAGAGCAGTTTGAATTAAACAATTTTTTGAATGGAACAGCTCTGGTAAAGGGAAAACCAGTAGGAACGTTTTATTCTTATAAATTCGTGGGATTGAATCCAACGAATGGTTACCCGATATTTGACGATATGCAAGAACGTCAGGAAGAGTTGGAAGGATTGACAAAATATGATGTGTATACTCGTGTCCTGAAAGCGACGGGGAACCGGGAGCCGACGATGTCCGGAAGTATTAATAATACGTTAAGATATAAAAATTGGCGATTGAATATGAACTTGGCTTATAGCTTGGGTTCAAAAGTACGATTGTTTAAATTATTTGACTCTAATACGTTCCTTCCGGAAAATAATGTGAGAAGAGAGTTTGTTAAGAGATGGCGGAAAACAGGGGATGAAAAAAATACGGTTATTCCTGCTCCCAATTGTTATTTGACGCATTACTCTTCTTCGGGGGAAAAGCTCCCGACGATAGCCAATAATTCGCTGGATATGTATAATTATAGCGATATCCTGGTAGTAAGTGGTAATTACTTAAAGTGTTCGACAATGAGTCTAACGTATGAGTTCCCGATGGAAAAATTAGAAAGAATTAAATTGTCCCGGTTAGCTTTAAATCTTTCGGCGACTAATCTCTTTACAATTTGTTCCAATAAGTTAAAAGGACAGGCCCCGCAACAGAGTGGTTTCGCCGAGATTCAGTTGACGGATAGACCGACTTATACGGTAGGTGTAAGTGTTTCATTTTAAAGTTTGAATTATGAAAAGAATATATATCATTATTAGTATGTTGAGTTTCATGTTCGCCTCTTGTTCCGGTTTTTTGGAAGAGTATTCTCAAGATACTGCTTACGTGAGGGGATATGAAGATTTGGATGAATTATTATTGGGGAGCGTGTATATGCCTACTAATGCCCCGGAACATATGGGGTATACTTACGGAACGGATGGTTGGTATTATCCTTATATTCATTTGATGACGGATGAGGTACAAGAAAATATCAGAAGTTCTAGTAGCGGAGCTTTATGGGATGCGAGAGAACGTTATTTCGGTTATTATACATGGCAGCAACAAGTGGGGATTGATGCGTTAGGAACTTCTATTCGGAAAGAATCCTCGGATTGGAATAGAATCTATAAACATATCAACATTGCCAATATGATACTTGCCTCTATTGATGAACAAAGTACACCCAAGGAGGAAGATGAGCTGGAAGTGATGAGGATCAAGGGGGAGGCTTACTTTTTACGTGGTGCTTATTATTTTATCTTGGTAAACTTATATGGTAAACCTTACACGAAGACCGGAGCGAAAAATGATTTGGGTGTGCCAATTAAGAATACGGAATATATAGAAGATAAAGTGTATGGCCGAAATACCGTGGAAGAGGTATATGCACAAGTGTTGGCAGATTTAGGAGAAGCTGAAAAATGTTTGGAAAAAACGGTCCATAAATCAATTTACCGGGCTGATATAACAGCAACTTACTTATTGTTGAGCCGGGTTCATTTGTATATGCAAAATTGGGAAATGGCTGAATCTTATGCGAAAAAAGTCTTATCTAAACAAGATGATTTACGCGATTTGAATATGATGGAAGGGATCCCATTCTTTTTGGACACTACTTTACCGGAAGTAATATTTACGATGGGAATGGGGGGAATAAGGTATACGATTTCCGGTTTACCAAAAGATTTGGGGATTTCAGATGAACTTTATGCTTTGTATAAAGATAATGATTTACGAAAGAGTTATTTTGTAAAATATAATGAGTCCGGAGGATACGTGGAATATGTGAAGGGGGGTGCTATTGCTGATTTTTCCCGTACATCATTATCTGCTAATTTCTTGTTCCGTACAGCAGAAGCTTATCTGAATCTAGCAGAAGCTACGGCCTATCAAGGGAAAGAAGATGATGCTCGTAAGGCATTAAATGATTTGAGAGTGAAACGTTTGTCCGTGGAGCAATATGCTAATTCAGAAGAGAGTGGAGCAGATTTAATCAAGTTGATACGAGAAGAACGAGAACGTGAATTGTGTCTGGAAGGACATCGGTGGTTTGACCTGAGAAGATATATGGTATGTGAAAAGCAACCCTACACGAAAACGATACGAAAAAGTTACACGACATTCGAATACGTGTCTTGGACAAATGTTCCTGTTCAAACAGTGGTATATCAATTGGAAGAAAATGATGCTGCTTACACGTTACCAATTCCTAAAGAAGTATTGGAATATAATACGGGAATGAAGAATAATGAACGAGGTGTCCGTCCGGTTGTAGAAACTATTAATTATTAAATGCTATGAAACGATTATTATGTCATCTAATAGGGTTGATTTTGATCATTACAGTGTGTTTCAGTTGTACAGAAGATAGTTTGACTCCAAATGAATCGGATACCGATTATTTTCTGGAACCTTACGGGGTCTCGGAAGCTGATGCGGCTCTGCAAAAGGAATTTTATGCCCAGGAAAAGGTTTATCTTCTTTTTAATGACACGTTGAAGAGAGAATATTTGGGAAATGATCCGGAAGGTAACGCGGTATATTCTTTTCATTTGGTAGATATAAATTATGGTTTGAATACGTCTACTAGTAATATGAATATATTTGAATATCAATATATAAAATCAGATGTGGAGAAAAAAGAAGCTGTTGAGTTTATTAAAGAACTGGTTTTGCCGTCATTAGGGGGTGGTTTACGTCCTTATTCTGTGTTATTGGTAGATAGGATTGATCAATATGTTTATAATTATGAAGATTACGTGTTACAGAATCCGGATGTGTATGCCGGTTGGCGGTGTACGGCTATTGCGGTCGAAGGAGTCAGTGAAATGACGGATGAAGAACAGAGGGCTTATAAATCTTCTTTGTTGAAAAGTATGGTTGCCAATAAAGTGGCAACATTGGACCAAAGTATGTTTGATGAATTTTATTCTTTCTGTGCGCAATATTATAGCACTTATATTATGGGAGAGGAGCCGGTAAAAGAGTTTATGGCACAATATCCGACGGAAAAAGATTTGGGCCTTTTAAGTACTTATGGCTATGGATTTAACGGTTATACTTATATCGTAAATTTCAAAGCTAAAAATTATGATTTGGAGGATTACACGAATGCGCTGTTTGACAGACCGGAAGAAGATTTTATGAATGAAAATGCAAACTATCCTATTGTGATCAAAAAATATCAGATATTGAAAAAGATTATTGAGGATTTAGGTGTGATTTTTAATTAATAAACAGATGAAACCTATGAAACAATATGTGTTATTATTACTTGTAATATTCTTTGGATGTGTTGCATGTGATGATTCGGATAATAAAATTAGTATGCAACCAGAGGCAACCGGAAGTTATACAGATGTGCGAGATGGAAACGAATATCATTGGGTTCGTTATGCCGGTTTGGAGTGGATGACAGAGAACCTGAAGTTTATTCCGGACAAAGGTGTTTTTGCTCCTGATTTGACCCCACTACCGGAAGGGTATTATAATGATAAAAGAAATGCCGAGTATTATAAAAATTTTGGAGGATTGTATGATTACGAGGCGGCTCTAGCCGCAATTCCGGAAGGATGGAGATTACCCACGGATGATGATTGGCTAAAGTTGGAAAAGGCTTTAGGAATGAGTATTAGTGATTTGGAACAATCGGGAAAACGGGGAAGTGTTCAAGGGGAATTGTTGCAACAGGGAATAGAAGGAACCGGAATTAATCTGCAATTATCCGGCTATCTGATACCGGATAATCGGGTTATGGAGGTGTACTCTTTCGTGAGTGTGTATGGTTTCTACTGGACTGCAACGATTGACGAGTCCAAGGTGGGAGGTAATACGATTTATTATCGACAGATTATTTATAATTCTTCCAAAGTTGTACGGAATAGTATGACAAAAAATAACTTGTTAAGTATTCGATGTGTACGTGATGCAACGTCGATAGAGTAGTGTGCTTGGAGAACTGGGAATCCCCAGTTCTCTCGTTTACTTAATTGTGTCTTTAGTTTTTGAGGTTGTTGATCATGAAAGGTATCTTAATGACTATTGGGATACCTGGGGAGTTTCATGTGTTTAAAAGATTGTATGTAAAAATTGTATGAAAGATTTTAATTAAATTGTATGGAAGAAGCTATTGTAAAAGTGGTGAATTTGTCCCATCGTTATAGTGTGCAATGGGCGATTCAAGGAATTAGTTTTGATGTTCAGAAAAATGGAATTCAAGGATTATTGGGCTCTAACGGTGCGGGTAAATCGACACTGATGAATATTATGTGCGGGGTGTTGAGACAGACGGATGGGGATGTTTATATAAATGGAATGAACACGAAGGATAACCCCGTGGAGGCAAAACGTTTTATCGGATTTTTACCCCAACATCCACCTTTACGGATTGATTTGACCGTGGAGGAGTATTTGACATATTGTGCTTATTTACGTTGGATTCCTTCTGCAGCAGTAAAAGAGGCCGTGGAGGAAGCTATGGAAAAATGTAAGATAACCCATTTCAGAAAGCGTTTGATCCGGAATTTATCAGGAGGATACCAGCAACGGGTAGGTATTGCACAAGCTATTATTCATAAGCCGGTTCTTGTTGTGTTGGATGAACCAACTAACGGGTTGGACCCAAACCAGATTGTCGAGATCCGACATTTGATCAAAGAGATTGCGGAAGAACGAACTGTGATTTTATCTACACATATGCTGACAGAAGTGCAAGCTATTTGTGATCATATCCGAATGATTGAAGAAGGACATTTGGTTTTTTCCGGAACGGTAGACGAATTTAATAATTATATTGTTCCGAATAGTTTGCTGGTAACTTTGAAACAGGCTCCACCTTTGAATGAATTGTTACAATTGGAAGGGATTGTTGATGGGGAAGAAATGGGAGATCATCGTTTTCGGTTGAGTTTTAAAGATGTGAATGGCGTGGTGGAACGCTTGGTGGAGACGAGTGTGGAGAAAAAATGGCAGTTAGTAGAAGTTGGGGTTGAAAAAAAATCGTTGGATGCCATCTTTGCCGAGTTATCAAAAAAGAAATAGTCATATTAAAATCAGGGATTTATGAAAATTATATATAGAATAGCTTTAGCGGAGTTACAATCTCTCTTTTATTCTCCGGTAGCTTGGTTGATTCTAATCGTGTTTACAATTCAATGTTCTTTTGCTTTTACGGGAGTAGTGGATGCAAATGTGGTACGGAAAGCTATGGGATATGGTGTTGGTAATCTTACTCTTGATATTTATGCGGGTATGCATGGTTTTTTCAAAACATTGCAAGAGTATTTATATCTGTATATTCCGTTATTGACGATGGGATTAATGAGTGGAGAGCTTAGCAGTGGGTCGATAAAATTGTTGTATTCTTCTCCGGTTCGTAATTCGCAGATTATTTTGGGAAAATACTTGTCTATGCTGGTGTATGGTTTGGTGTTGATAGGGATCATTTGCGTGTACGTGATTTATTCCGCTTTTGTTGTAAAACAACTGGATGTTTCCATGGTTTTGACTGGCTTACTGGGAGTTTATCTGTTGATTTGCGCTTATGCTGCAATTGGTTTATTCATGTCAAGTATTACCTCTTATCAGGTGGTGGCTGCTATGGGGACGTTGGCTATATTTGCTTTGCTGAACGTGATCAAGGGAATAGGGCAAAATATTGACTTTGTACGGGAAATTACTTATTGGTTGTCGATTAACGGTCGTTGTAACGAGTTCGTGCGGGGTATGATTTGTAGTGAAGATTTACTTTATTTTCTGATCGTGATCGTTCTTTTTCTAACTCTTTCTATTTTGCGTTTGAAAGCCATTCGTCAAAAGACACCTTGGAAGATTTCTTTGGGTAAATATACTGCAGTTGTGATAGTTGCTGTGGTTATCGGCTATTTCAGTGCCCGTCCTTCATTAAAATGTTTTTATGATGCGACTCGGACCAAACAACAAACGTTGACAGAGAATAGTCAGAAAATTCTGAATATGGCTGCGGGTGGGTTAACAATGACGACTTACGTGAATTGTCTGGATGAATTTAATTGGACGGGCGAACCGGGAAATAGGTTGTATGATCAGAGACAATTCGAACAATATACTCGTTTTAAACCGGAAATAAAGATGCAATACGTGTATTTCTATGATAAAAGTCAAAATGAAAGACTTTATTCTCTGAATCCGGGACTTACAGATCGGGAAATTATGGTTAAACTAAGTGTAGCACAAGGGCTTGATACAAATATGTACTTGAGACCGGAAGAGCTAAAGCAAATCATTGACTTGTCATCGGAAGATAACCATGTCGTGCGTGTATTGGAACGGGAGAATGGACGAAAAGTTTTTCTTCGGATGTTCCGTGATATGTGGATTTATCCGAGTGAGGCAGAAGTCTCTGCAGCTATTCGTCAATTGGTTGATGATGAGCTTCCTGTTGTGGGATTTTTAACTAGTCACGGGGTTCGGAATAGTGAAAAAGCAGGAGATCGAGATTATCGTTATTTTGTTCAAGAACGGGTTTATCGACGGGCATTGATAAATCAAGGATTTGCTATTAAAAATGTTAATTTGGATGATGAAATTCCAGAACAAGTAAATATTCTTGTTATTGCGGATATGCAGACAGCGCTTTCTCCGGAGGAAATGGAATCTTTGGAAAAATATATTGCTCGAGGTGGTAATTTGATTATAGCGGGAGACGTTGGGCGAGCCTCCGTGATGAATCCTATCATTGCATCTTTGGGTGTTCAATTTATGACAGGGCAGATCGTGCAGCAGAATAAAGACTTTATGATGGATTTGGTTTTTGCCAAACCGCAAGAGGATCTTGGGAATTTGTCTTATATGTTTGATGCATTGGGGGGACGAGTCATCACGATGCCGGGATGTGTGGGATTGAAATATGAACAAAAGCCGGGATTTACGATAACACCTCTTTTAATGAGTGAAACACGGGGATGTTGGAACGAGGTGGAAACAACGAATTTTATAGATGAGGAGGCTAAGTTAAACGTGAATGTAGGGGAGGTTGAACAAGCTTATCCGTTGGCTTTAGCTTTATCCCGGGAGATTGCGGGAAAACAGCAAAAGATCGTGATTTTGGGGGATGCGGATTGTATGAGTAATGCCGAAATGAAGGCAAATCGGGATAGAGTGAATGCCGGTAACGGGATGTTTATACTCGGAATATTTAACTGGCTGACAGATGGAGAGTTTCCGATAGACGTGCGTCGTCCGGCGACTCCGGATAATGATCTTTACGTAGGGGTAGACGGGATGAAGATAACACGTTATGCCTTCTGGGGATTTTCGCTCTTGTTAATGGTCGTTTACTTGTGTTTATGGTTCCATAGGAGAGGAAGATGATGAAATATAACATTATGATGTGTATTTGTTGGTTTATGGCCCTGGTGGGCTGTAAATCGACGACCACGGAATTCGGAATAACACTTTTGAATTATCCGGAGGAAGGAAATGTGTACTTGGAATTTGACACGATTAGGTATGAACTAACCTTGGATTCAACGGGTAAATGTGTGATTTTGCTGGACCAATATGGAAGTGGATATGGTGTCGTGAAATGTGGTTACACACAAATACCGGTGTATATCTATGAAGGTGGAGTGTTAAAACTTTCTTTTGACATGAAAGAGCCCATGGAATCTTTGCATTTTGATGGCAGTTTAGCTGAAGAAAATCGTTATTTGAATGATTCTCGGGTTCGGGTTCCGAAACGTGCTGATCAGTTGGATGAGCAGGCTTTTATACAGTGGGAAAATCGTTATTTGGAAGAACGTTATCGTTTTTTGGATTCGTTACATTTGGATGCTCGTTTTGTGCGAATAGAACAGCAACGCCTCTATGCTCTCCATGAATTGGCATTGTGTTATTATTTGATGATGCACCGTTATCAGGTTGACAATTATAAACCTTCAAAAGAATATCTTGCTTATTTATTTGGTGTTATTCGGGAGGATTCTACTCTTCTGAATTTGCAGGAATATCGAGATGCCATGGCCTTGTTGGTGAAAACATTGAGTACTCAGAATATAGACCCATCTGATTTATTATTGATGACTAAAGCTCAGTTGGAATGGATTGATGAGCATCTGAAAAATGATAAAGTCGGTGAATTTTTTGTTTATCAATTGATCATGGCCTACGTGGGAGAGAAAGGAATCGATCATTTCTCGGAGATTTTCCCTATTTATGAACGTTGGGTAAAGTCCGAACGTTATCGGAATGTATTTGCTGATTTATATGCTCGTTGGGATAAAATAGCTAAGGGAAGGAAAGTTCCGGAAATAGAATTTCTGGACGTGGAAGGGCAGGCGGTAAAATTAACGAATTTCAAGGGGAAATATATTTATATTGATGTATGGGGATCAACTTGTCCTCCGTGTCGTAAAGAGTTACCTTTTTTGAAAATGTTGGAGAAAGATTTTGTCCGGAAAAATATTCATTTTTTGAGCGTCTCGACAGATCGAAACAAACAAGCTTGGATAAAAGCGATTCAAGAGGAGGAACTTGACGGACATTTGTTTGTACCTCAGGATTTGAAAAAGTTCATGGAAGTTTTTCAGATAAAACTGATCCCTCGGTTTATATTGTTGGATCAGGAATTGAATATTATTACAGCTGACATGACGGCTCCTTCAGATTCGGAAACAAAAAAACGTTTGAATCAATTAGAAGGGATTTGATTGTAGAATGAAATTTTAAAGTATTTATCGAGGAATTGCGGCATCCGAGCAGCAATTCCTCTTTTTTTGTAAATCATTATCTTGGTATGTTATTTTTTTAGTTTAATAAATTAATTAATTTTGTCAAAACGAAGTCCCGGGCGTATTAATTACGAATACTATATGGCGAATGAACTTTTAGACAATAAGACTTTTGAGGATTTGTTCGAATTGCATTTCACGAAACTGATGGGTTTCGTGTTTAATTACGTGCGGGATGAAGAGGTGGCAAAGGATATTGTTCATGATGCTTTCCTGACGTTGTGGAGTAACCGGAAACGTCTAAATCCGGTTTATCCGGTGAAATCTTATTTGTTCACGTTGGCCCAGAATTGTGCATTGAATTATTTAAGGCATTTGCGTGTGGTGACCGGTAACGAGCAAGCCGTGACTGAATTACTGGAGGCTGCAAATGAGGAATTGGACGATTATGAGAAACGATTGGTGCGTTTGGAGGAAAAATTGGCGCAATTACCGGAAAAACAGCGAGAGGTATTGGTAAAATGTGTGGTGGAAGGGAAGAAGTACAAGGAGGTGGCGGAAGAATTAGACATTACCGTGAACACTGTAAAAACGCATATTACCCGCGCCTTGAAATTCTTACGGGATGAATTGCAGGAGGATCTGATCATGCTTCTTTTGTGTCTAAAAGGAATGTAATATTCATGTGTTCAGTTATTTATTTGTTATAGACGGGTGTCTGTAACCAGTATGCTGAATTTTTTTCAAAAAACTTTATTTCTCTTGTCGCCCATTTTTTAGGGGTGCGTGTATTAGCTGTAAAAAATAGAAAGAGATGAAGTATAGCGAGAAAGATATAGAGTTTGCTAATCAGATCCTTACACGTCGAAATGAATTGGATAACGGGCTAGTTGAGGCTTGGATGAGTGATCCGGAACACGTGGAGATGTTGAGGGAATTTGTTGCGATCCGGGAGGAATACACGAACTGGAATTTTGAGGTAGTAAAGGGAGAAGAGCGGGAACGTTTACATCAAGCCATTAGTCGAAAGAAAAAACGTCAACTGGTTACGCGCTGGTCCGTGGCGGCATCCGTCGTGTTGTGTGTTGCGTTAAGTGTATTGTATTTGTGGAATGATTCCTATTGGGCTTTTGAACAAAAATTTCCTCAACAGGTTAATTTAACCCAGCATAAAATGGCTAACGTGGAATTGATTTTGGCAGATGGTAAGCGTGTCCTGTTGGATGGTTCCGGGCAACAAATTCAAGATCATGGCGTATCCGGTATCAAAGATGATTCTTTGCAGGGATTGACTTACGTGCAAGCAAAGGCGTTGGATAAAAACGTGACGGAAGTTTTATACAACACGCTGAAAGTTCCGACGGGAGGTTTTTATCAATTAGAACTAAGTGATGGAACCCGGGTTTGGTTGAATGCCGAATCGGAACTACGGTTTCCTGTACAATTCGGTGTGGGAAAACGGGAGGTGTATTTAAGGGGAGAGGCATATTTTGACGTGCGGAAAGATACATCCCGACGTTTTGTTGTTCATCTGAGAGAGTCGAATGTTACCGTGCTGGGAACTTCGTTTAATGTTAAGGCATATGGGGATGAAGACTATATATATACCACGCTGGTGGAGGGGCAGGTGCGGTTTA
>OJMK01001869.1_pt1 | contig 15775 bp, 9 predicted proteins | sample 1597201 | NCBI WGS metagenome assembly OJMK01 (sample SAMEA2452125, study PRJEB22498) | human gut metagenome | reverse complement strand
GCAATGTGCGCGCCCTGTGGCAGCATGCCGCCGAGGAAATGAGCCGCTGCGGTGCCGCCATACGTGACCCCGCGCAGATACGCGCCTACGGCAAGCAGGTGGAAGCGCAGCTTGCCGGCTTTGCCAAAACGGTCAAGGCGGGCAGCCGCACCGAGCTTGCCATGGTCTACCGCCTGCGCGATATGCTGCTGAGCCAGCACGCCTACCTGACCGCCATGGCGGACTATACTGCCCACGGCGGGCAAAGCCGTGGTAGTGCCCTGTACACCGACCTGACGGGCGGCGTCAAGCCGTTTGCCCAGCTGCCGGATACCTTCACCTTTGCCTTGGACGAAACCGAAGCCCCGCTGATTCAGGAGCTGTGGTTCGAGGACGGTACCTGCAAGACCGACTGGCGTGCCCCGCGCCCCATCCCCGAGGATGACGACTTCTTCGAGAACGTCTGGCGCAGCTACCGCGAAACCGGCAATATCGATTGAATAACACTGATTGCTGTAGATGCTATTTAGGCTGCGGCAACGTAACCGCTCAACCACAGCCATCGAGCAAAAATAAAGCTGGAGCCGATTTTGGCTCCAGCTTTATTTTTGCCTGACGGTTGAGGTTGAGCGCTTACTGCAATAGCTTACTAGATTAAGGACAAAAGCCTACTCTAAATAAGGCTACATACAAAAACCTAGTTTTTTGATAGTGAGCATTTCTATAATAAGTTGCATTTTTGACGATAATTTGATATATAATTAAACTTGATTCCATCAATTAATAATTGCATATAACAGGACTAGTAAATAAATATCTAGCGAAGTGTCCATATTAGGTAACCAATTTCTCCAGGGGCGTTTAGATTACACGCTATAGATACCTGGCGAATGGGTGGAGAGTGATCAAAGGCGGTGTGAGAAAGACATGCTGGAAAATATTGGCGAAATAAAGCAGAAATATTATATGAAAGAAGTTGCCTCTGGTGTTTACTTTTTTTGATTTGCGGTATAACATAAACAGAAGGAGGTGCGCTTATGTTTGGTAAGAATTTGAGATATGAAGGGCTGTGTAGATGAATACAGTGAGTGTTCCGTAGATTAAATTGCTGAAAAGTATATCGAAGGAACGCCGGAGGTTGGCACGGTTGGCGTTCATTTTGACGATACCAACAGATTGCCGAGGACTCCTGAAGTAATAACTGGAAGCAATAATGAGGATTCTACGCTGACTGAGGGAACGGTACATTATGATGTTCGCTTTGATGCGATTGCGCCGACATCAGCGCATGATGCGGCTTCGCAAGATGTGATTCGGCTTATTATTAACGTGGAAGCACAGACTGCGTTCAATCCGGGATATCCGCTGACGAAACGTGCAATCTATTATTGCAGCAGAATGATTTCCGCCCAGCACGGGCCGATATTCAAAAAGTCGGAGTACGGAAAAATCAGAAAAGTGTATTCTATATGGGTATGCACAAAGCCGTCCGATGAATTTCAAAATACGCTCACACGGTATTCGATCCGTCCAGAACAGTTGATTGGAAATGTAACTGAAAAATCAGAAAACTATGATCTAATGAGCGTGGTAACGATTTGTCTGGGAAAACCTGATTCGGAAAACTATACAGGTATTCTAAAGTTTTTGGATGTGCTGCTTTCTTCGTCAAGGGCAGCTACAGAGAAAAAGAAAATTCTCGAAGAAGAGTTTGGCGTTGCAATGAGCGATGAACTGGAAAGAGAGGTGCTTATTATGTGCAACCTTAGTCAGGGCGTCAAAGCCGAAGGTAGAGAAGAAGGCAGGATAGAAGGTCGGAAAGAAGGCCGGAGGGAGGGCAGAAAAGAGGGCATCAGTATCGGTGAAATTGGGATGCTTGTTCAACTTGTTCAGGACGGCGATTTGAAACTGGAGCGTGCTGCTGAAAAAGCTAAAATGACAGCTGAAGAGTTTAAGAAAGTAATGGAGAGCGCCTCAAACCAGGAGGTATGAAGCAAACATTATATAGACCATGATTCTAGCAAAATGAGTTTTGATGGTGCACACAAATTTACAAATATATAACTATCAGATGGTGTCATCATAAATTTATAGATAGTCAGCTATGACGATTGATTTTTTAGAATGGCTTGTCGTTACCATAAATCGCACGATTAGGCGGCTCGCTTGTATGGGGTTCAAGAGGCCGTGAGTTCGACTCTCGCCACTCGGACCAAAGATGGCTGTCAAGGTCAGCAGGAGCGTCAAATCCGAAAGGATTTGGCGCTTTTTTGTTTTTCACGGCTTCAAACGCGGCAGTGCTTGCTCCAAACCGTTGGCGATGGAACGCTTGCGGCGTATGTCCAGATGGCCGTAGATGTTTGCGGTCATCTTGATGTCCGAGTGGCCCAGCCACTCTTGCACATCCTTCAGGCCGTAGCCCTCCGACAACAGCATGCTGGCGCAGGTGTGGCGCAGGTCGTGGAACCGGATATGGGGCAGATCGTACTTCTTCAACAGCTTGTGGAAGGTGTGGCTCACATAGTCGGGGGAGTAGGGGTGCCCGTCCTCCCAGGTGAACACGTAGTCGTTGGCTATGTAGTCCTTGCCGAAGTGGTTGCGATAGTATTGCTCCTGCTGTAACAGGATCTTGAACAGCCGCACCGCATCGTCTGTCAGGGGAAAGCTGCGGAAGCTGGATGCGTTCTTCGTCTTGTTCTTCTCCACGACCTTCGTGACCCGGGCCACGGTGTGCCGTATGGTCAGCGTTTGCATCGCAAAGTTGATGCTGTCCCATTTCAGGCCCAGTACCTCGCTGCGGCGCAGGCCGTACAGCGCGGTGACATAGATGATAGGGTAGAGGCGCTCGTTTTTGACGGCGGTCAGCAGGTCTCGCATCTGCGCTTCCGTGTAGAACGTGCCGGTAAACTGCGCCGCGTGCGGCATGACGACCAAATCGGCTGGGTTTGTCTGGATCAGACCGTCCCTCTGCGCTAATTTGAGCGTCTGATTGAGCACGTTCTTGTGCTGAGGCAAGCTGACTGCTGATAGGCCGCCGTGGCCGTCAGAACGCCCGAATTTGGCCTTTACGTTGATGTAGGTCTGCAGCGTCTCGCCGTCAACATCGCACAGCCGAATTTGCAGATCATCGAAGTAGGGGAGGATGTGCGCTCGGGCCTGAACCTCGTAGCCTTGGTAGGTGACCTCGTCCACGCGATGCCGGACATCCTCCAGCCAGCGGCGCACGGCGTCACTGAAAAGCATATCGGGCGGGGCAGCCTGTTCAGGTTTTTCGCCGAGCATGTCAAGCATGATCTGCCTGGCTTTGCCCTCGTTCCCTGTTACTGTCAGACCTGTGGAGACCCAGGTCTGATTTTTTTTGCCATCTGTCGTATGCGTGAGCACGACATAGTATTTGTCGTTTTTTACGCGCAAGCTGGCTGTCATGAGAAGGGCCTCCCAAAGCGTTGTGGCATAAGACTGCACCTCCAAGGTTCGACTGTAGGGACGTGGCGTTTCCCTCGTCCGCAAAACCAGTATACTACAATCGTTACGATTTCAAAAATGTACGAATGGAACCAATATGGCGGCACAGCAATGCCGTGAAAGCGAGCGCCTTCACGGCATAATCTGCTGCTATATTGGTTTTGCGTTTTTCTCCCCTTGCAAATTCCAGACAGGCAACCCTTCTCGGCGCTGTGCCCTGCAAGGCAGCCTTTGGGCCGGCCTTGCAGCATGTTCTCACGCCTTCTTGGCACGCTCCCCGGGATGACCCGGATCCTGGCGCTGCTTCCCCAAAAGCGGTACGGCAGAGGACGCTATTCAGTTGTCGCGAGAGGAAGTATATCTCCTCTCAATTACAATGGATAGCGTCGTAGTGCGGGAATGGGAAGGTGGGCTAGATAAAAATTTTGATTTTTTGCATGAGAAATATTAGCTATGGAATTTATTAATTCTAGAACGTATAAATTATAAAATAATTAGGAAGATTAATATAGCAAACAAAATTTGATGATAAGGTGACATTTGATGACAGTTTTCATTAAACCAAAGGTGCTAGCATTTAGTAGTAGTATATGCAAAATAATTATTGCAATTAGCTTGCTGTATAGTATAATGAAAGGGGTATAGAGAATGAAAGGAAGTGCCATCTTGAAAAGTATACAGTTAAAAAATGTTCGTAGTCTTGCTGACACGGGAAAAATACCTATCTGTCCATTAACGGTTCTCGTGGGAGGAAATAGTTCAGGCAAAAGTACTTTTTTGAGAACATTTCCTTTAATTAGACAGTCTATAAGCAAAAGAATAGATGGACCGATTCTATGGGCTGGTGACATTGATGATTATGTGGATTTTGGAAGTTTTAAAGAGACCAAAGGACGGATGGGCAATGCAATAGACTTTAGTTTTACCTTTGAAATTGAAAACGAAAACCGTCTATTTGGTTACTATCACGACATAAGGAAAATCCCTGATTTAAATCAGCCATACACAGTAAATTACTCTATAAGTGTTCGTCAAAAGCCGACTTGTTTTGGTAGAGGTGAAGAGGTTCCAACATTTGAAATTGAGCTTAATAGGCATAAAGTCGTTATTGAACATTCACATAGAAAAACAGAACCATATAAAATTTACGTTGATAATAGTCAGATTTCGCTAATAGAGCCAGAAGCGACAGGACAAGACGAAAAACAGTGGCAACTCTATAAGCTGGTTTATATGTTGACAGCCAACAAAACGATTTTTGGATTTCAAATGCCAAATCTTCATGGAATATGGAGTCAGTTGGAGTCGTTTATATTTCAAGATTACAACTGCGACATGCAAGAAGGATATCGTTTTGTTGAGATACTTGCAAACGTGTTTTTACTTCAGAAGAATCCGACAGATTTTTTAAAAGCAGTAGTTGAAGACAAAATCACATTTGCATTGGATTTCGAAACATGTGATGAATTCGAACGGAATTTAAAAGAAAAAATTAAAGAATTTATAGATAAATATTTGGAAGCAGATAAGAAGAAGCAAGAGAAAATACAAAAATGGCTCATCTTATTTAAAATATACACAAGCACAGAACGAATCGATGAGTATATTTCTAATTATTTTCGGGGAGTTCACTACATTGCACCGTTACGTGCAACTGCAGAACGCTTCTATAGATTGAGAAATCTGGCAGTAAATGAAATTGATTATCAAGGCAAGAACATGGCGGTTTTTTTAAATAGCCTCTCAAAGGAACAGCTTCAAAATTTTCAAGATTGGACCCAAAAATATTTTGATTTTATTATACAATTAAGTACAAAAGCCCAGCATATATCAGTAAAAGTTGCGAAAAGCACGCATTCTATAGGAGTCAACATTTCTGATTCTGGATTTGGATATAGCCAAATATTACCGATTATTGCGCAAATGTGGTTTTTAACATCTAAATTAGAGAATGGCTATAGATACGAATTGGAAAATGGTTATAGATACGATGATGGGGTGCCAATTGTAATTGCCATCGAACAACCGGAACTTCATCTGCACCCCGCATTACAAGCAAAACTAGTTGATGCATTTATTGCATGCATAAATAATGCTGAAGAACATAATAGACAAATTCAATTGATTATTGAAACGCACAGTGAAACAATTGTAAATAGAATAGGTCGAAATATTGCTCGAAAAAAATTATCGGAAGATAAGGCGGAAATTGTACTTTTTGATAAAGAATTTGACAAAGACCAGTCAAAAGTACATATTTCGAAATATGATAGCAACGGATTCTTAACAGAATGGCCCATTGGCTTTTTTGAGGCTGGGGGAATATAAATTTGATTATCTATTTAGACAAATCAATAAAGACACAACTAGTGGGATCAAATTCCAAGGATAGTGTGCTTTTTTTCGACGAACTTTTAATGGCAGACTATAGAAGTAATCATGTGGTTTTCATTGATAGTGAATTGGCGGAATATGCATCTGATATTGTATCAAGCAATTTGAAAGGATGGCTAACTCACATTGATCAGCAAACAACAAAACTTGCTGCCCTAGTTTTATATGTGAAGAAAGTTCTTGTTATAACAGATGGAAGTTCTGATACGCAGACCTTGCCATGTTGCTTGCAAGATAAGGCTGTTTTTATTTCGTTCGGAGAAATCAAAAAAAGAAACATATCACAGACGATTCTGCTTTGTGAAAATTTAGATGACTGCAAATTTTATATGCAGATGACAAGATATTATGAAAAAAAGCATAAAATAAGGAGCTACACACATAGATGCGAAACCGTAAACGGGGGTGGAAGTACCACATACCTATCATATGAAAATGCTGTTTGCAATAATGGAAGATTCACTTTGTGTATTGCTGATAGTGACAAACATTATGCAGATACATCCGCACCAGAAGGGCAAACTTTAAAGGAACTGCGCAGAACAAATCGAATAATTCAAGAGTCAGGGAAGGATACTATATGCGAACTTTTGCCGTTGACAGTTATGGAGGCTGAGAATTTAATACCATATTCTCTGCTAGAACAGATATTCTTATCCGAGCCGGTATGCAAAGAAGGCCTGGAGACCTTAAAGACTATGGTTACTACATTTTCGGATGATTCCAGCCATAGTCCAGTACTATTTTATGATTTGAAAAAGGGCCTTAGAATTAAAGACTGTGCTAAGTGTGTACATAAAGAAATTGCAAATTATTGGAGAAATGTTTTTCAGCGGATGGGAGACGATATATCGACACAATATGATGACTACAGCAATGAAAGATATGAAGCATTGAGCAAAGAAGAAAAAGAGAAAACTGTAAGAAGTGGATTGCAACAACATGAAATTCTGCAGAAAGTTGTAAAATATTTGGAAACGGATGAAAACTTGAATTTGATGCAAATAGATTTGTATCTTGTGGATTTATGGGAAAGCATTGGAATGGTTGTATTCACATGGACGTGTGCACCTACACCGCATTCGTGCTAATATAGACATAAATGTGATTTATGTGTATGGCCATACCTTTCTGATGCGTCTCAAAGTGTAATCTCCCATAGTCATTATTAGTATAAGTTGTAGAGCAACCTGTAAAAATTGAAATCTAATATTCGTATAACAAGTGGATTTGTTGGAATTTATGGGCGTTATAGACAACTGTTCGTGAAAATTTAATCATTTTGGGAGGACTACACAACTTGATATGAGCTGCGTTTTGTGGTAAGATGAAAGTGTGATAAGGGTCTACATAAATTAGTTGAACCTGCAGCGAGAAGGTGAATGCCAATGAAAAAGCAAAATATGGTAGAAAATCAACTAGCTCATACGTTGACCCAGACGGAGTTTGACGCGGACTACGATAAGACTGCAAAAAAGCTGCTGGCCAACAAGCAGATTTTGGCACAGATTATGAAGGGCTGTGTAGATGAATACAGTGAGTGTTCCGTAGATGAAATTGCTGAAAAGTATATTGAAGGAACTCCAGAGATTGGCACAGTTGGTGTTCATGTTGATGATACAAACAGATTAATGAGGGCTCCTGAAGTAATAGCTGGAAGCAATAATGAGGATTCTACGCTGACTGAGGGAACGGTACATTATGATGTTCGCTTTGATGCGATTGCGCCGACATCAGCGCATGATGCGGCTTCGCAAGATGTGATTCGGCTTATTATTAACGTGGAAGCACAGACTGCGTTCAATCCGGGATATCCGCTGACGAAACGTGCAATCTATTATTGCAGCAGAATGATTTCCGCCCAGCACGGGCCGATATTCAAAAAGTCGGAGTACGGAAAAATCAGAAAAGTGTATTCTATATGGGTATGCACAAAGCCGTCCGATGAATTTCAAAATACGCTCACACGGTATTCGATCCGTCCAGAACAGTTGATTGGAAATGTAACTGAAAAATCAGAAAACTATGATCTAATGAGCGTGGTAACGATTTGTCTGGGAAAACCTGATTCGGAAAACTATACAGGTATTCTAAAGTTTTTGGATGTGCTGCTTTCTTCGTCAAGGGCAGCTACAGAGAAAAAGAAAATTCTCGAAGAAGAGTTTGGCGTTGCAATGAGCGATGAACTGGAAAGAGAGGTGCTTATTATGTGCAACCTTAGTCAGGGCGTCAAAGCCGAAGGTAGAGAAGAAGGCAGGATAGAAGGTCGGAAAGAAGGCCGGAGGGAGGGCAGAAAAGAGGGCATCAGTATCGGTGAAATTGGGATGCTTGTTCAACTTGTTCAGGACGGCGATTTGAAACTGGAGCGTGCTGCTGAAAAAGCTAAAATGACAGCTGAAGAGTTTAAGAAAGTAATGGAGAGCGCCTCAAACCAGGAGGTATGAAGCAAACATTATATAGACCATGATTCTAGCAAAATGAGTTTTGATGGTGCACACAAATTTACAAATATATAACTATCAGATGGTGTCATCATAAATTTATAGATAGTCAGCTATGACGATTGATTTTTTAGAATGGCTTGTCGTTACCATAAATCGCACGATTAGGCGGCTCGCTTGTATGGGGTTCAAGAGGCCGTGAGTTCGACTCTCGCCACTCGGACCAAAGATGGCTGTCAAGGTCAGCAGGAGCGTCAAATCCGAAAGGATTTGGCGCTTTTTTGTTTTTCACGGCTTCAAACGCGGCAGTGCTTGCTCCAAACCGTTGGCGATGGAACGCTTGCGGCGTATGTCCAGATGGCCGTAGATGTTTGCGGTCATCTTGATGTCCGAGTGGCCCAGCCACTCTTGCACATCCTTCAGGCCGTAGCCCTCCGACAACAGCATGCTGGCGCAGGTGTGGCGCAGGTCGTGGAACCGGATATGGGGCAGATCGTACTTCTTCAACAGCTTGTGGAAGGTGTGGCTCACATAGTCGGGGGAGTAGGGGTGCCCGTCCTCCCAGGTGAACACGTAGTCGTTGGCTATGTAGTCCTTGCCGAAGTGGTTGCGATAGTATTGCTCCTGCTGTAACAGGATCTTGAACAGCCGCACCGCATCGTCTGTCAGGGGAAAGCTGCGGAAGCTGGATGCGTTCTTCGTCTTGTTCTTCTCCACGACCTTCGTGACCCGGGCCACGGTGTGCCGTATGGTCAGCGTTTGCATCGCAAAGTTGATGCTGTCCCATTTCAGGCCCAGTACCTCGCTGCGGCGCAGGCCGTACAGCGCGGTGACATAGATGATAGGGTAGAGGCGCTCGTTTTTGACGGCGGTCAGCAGGTCTCGCATCTGCGCTTCCGTGTAGAACGTGCCGGTAAACTGCGCCGCGTGCGGCATGACGACCAAATCGGCTGGGTTTGTCTGGATCAGACCGTCCCTCTGCGCTAATTTGAGCGTCTGATTGAGCACGTTCTTGTGCTGAGGCAAGCTGACTGCTGATAGGCCGCCGTGGCCGTCAGAACGCCCGAATTTGGCCTTTACGTTGATGTAGGTCTGCAGCGTCTCGCCGTCAACATCGCACAGCCGAATTTGCAGATCATCGAAGTAGGGGAGGATGTGCGCTCGGGCCTGAACCTCGTAGCCTTGGTAGGTGACCTCGTCCACGCGATGCCGGACATCCTCCAGCCAGCGGCGCACGGCGTCACTGAAAAGCATATCGGGCGGGGCAGCCTGTTCAGGTTTTTCGCCGAGCATGTCAAGCATGATCTGCCTGGCTTTGCCCTCGTTCCCTGTTACTGTCAGACCTGTGGAGACCCAGGTCTGATTTTTTTTGCCATCTGTCGTATGCGTGAGCACGACATAGTATTTGTCGTTTTTTACGCGCAAGCTGGCTGTCATGAGAAGGGCCTCCCAAAGCGTTGTGGCATAAGACTGCACCTCCAAGGTTCGACTGTAGGGACGTGGCGTTTCCCTCGTCCGCAAAACCAGTATACTACAATCGTTACGATTTCAAAAATGTACGAATGGAACCAATATGGCGGCACAGCAATGCCGTGAAAGCGAGCGCCTTCACGGCATAATCTGCTGCTATATTGGTTTTGCGTTTTTCTCCCCTTGCAAATTCCAGACAGGCAACCCTTCTCGGCGCTGTGCCCTGCAAGGCAGCCTTTGGGCCGGCCTTGCAGCATGTTCTCACGCCTTCTTGGCACGCTCCCCGGGATGATCCGGATCATGGCGATGCTTCCCCAAAAGCGGTACGGCAGAGGACGCTATTCAGTTGTGGTGAGAGGAAGTATATCTCCTCTCAATTACAATGGATAGCGTCGGAGTGTGGGAATGGGACGGAAAGAAAATAAAAATTTTACTTTTGAAGTGAGCATGGAGGGCGATGGACTCATTTTTTGGCATTTGAGCCTGAAATGTAAAAGAATTTAACAGAATTGTTGGCTTCCTGAAGCCGATAGTATATAAGGCAAAGGCGGGGTACGATCTGTTGCAGGATATTCTAAACCTTTGCAGTGTCTATTATTAAAGGCGGAAGGCTATGAATGAATTACAGCAGCTAACTTACTATGCACCTACATGGATTGTAGCGGCATTTGATCAGTATGAAAACTATGAGGTTTTGTCTGATCCATGGACTAATATCATCGCACACGCGCCTCAATATCATGGAATCAAAATTAGAAATCGCCCTCATAAAGCAAAAAGAACGTATGAGGAGTTGATTTCGGTTGTGTGTAACAACTGGAATGATGTGGTGGCGAAATGCCCGCAAGCAAAACGTTTTGATGAGGATGTGCGTAGATTTTTAATCAAGTAAAAATCAGAATGTGATTCTACAAGGTAGAACGTTGTGACAAAACCGTTGCGAGCAAGAATTTTGTCAATGGATAGCGGGATCAACGGAGCACAGCACAAAAGCACCAAAGCCACGCGCCACGAAATGCCTACGGTAATGGCAAACAACAAAAGCGGTGCAAGCATGGCGTAAAAGAACTGCGGCAGGTGGCTGGAATAGTACAGGTCCAGCTGCTCCACGCCCTCCAGGGCAATCTGAGTCAGGCCGGCCATGCTCATGTCATCGGTAGAACGCACACCAAGGCGAACGATTTTATTGTAGACGCACTCGCGCAGATTCTTTTTGACGCTGAGACCAAGTGTGTCCTTCAAGTCCCCGACAATACGGGTGGTGGCATAGCGAACCGCCAATCCGGCACAGGCGCAGACTACTGGTACCAGAAAAACACCCACGCTGCCGCCGTTATACTGGACAGCAAGTGCAATGGACTAGCACAGAGACGCAGTGATGCCGACATTCGCAAACAGGCCTAGCACCATCCAGCCTACACAGAAGCCGATATACTTTTTGTTGCCGCCGAGCAGGCGGAGAAGATCCTTGTCTACCATTCGATATTCCCTCATGGTTTGTTTGCGCCGGTACAAGGGCGCAAATTTCAAATTAGCGTCAACTAACCAATGGACAAAAAAATATCCGCCTGCAAACAAGCGCGAAGCGCAGCATTCATCACATACGTAAGAATGAAATGACTTCTTTTGCAAGCTGATGTGGATACGATTATGGCAGCCCTGTCGGAGCGTAATGAAATCAAAATGAAATCAAAACTGGGTTAGAAAAGGCTAACAACCTATTATTCTACAGATTTTTTAGCATTTGTTAAGCGGAAATAATTACACTTGCAGCATAATAGACCAGACGGCAGGAAAGAACCGTTGGATATGACAAAATAGTGGTTGGGTGACAAAGGATACAAAACGATAGGATAAAAAAGAAATGAAGCAAGATAAAAATATTCGGTGCGATGAAAGCAGTTCTAACCCCGCCACTACGGCCATAAAAATCAAGGCTGCAACACGAACAAATGATTCATAAGTGTCTAAAAATAAACGGAAGCAAAAATCGACATAAAAATAGGAACGATATATCGCATATAAAACGGAATGCAAGAATTGACATATCGAATAGAAACTGTCTGTTTACATTGTCACATCAGGGTGATAGGATGAGGGTGCAGTGAAAAACTTCCCCCAAATGGAGAAGATGAACGGCAAAGAGGAGTGAGCAGAAAATGGAGCAGGCAGTGGTAAAGATTCTGCTGCTGGGAATCTGCGGATATGGCAGTAACTACATCAAGGAAATTTCGGAACGCGACATTCCCGGTATAAAAATCGAGGGCATCTGTGAGGTCGTTCCCAACGCCGCAGATTTGTATCCCATCATTAAAGAACAGAACATTCCGATCTATCAAACGCCTGAGGACTTCTATAAAGAACATACCGCCGATCTGGCTGTTGTCTCAACGCCCATTCATCTGCATTATTCGCAGATCGTCACCTGCCTGACGCATGGATCGAATGTGCTGACCGAAAAGCCCGTCTGCACCTCGGTAGAGGGCGCACGCAAGCTGGAACAGCTGGAAAAGGAGACCGGTAAGTTCATTTCGGTAGGGTATCAGCTTAACTACTCCCGCGATGTACTGGCTCTGAAACAAGACATTCTGGACGACCGCTTCGGCAAGCCCATCTACATGAAAGCACTGCACGCGATGCGGCGAGGCGATAAATACTACGCCCGCAACAGCTGGGCGGGACACATAGATGTAAAGGGCTGTGCTGTGAACGACAGTCCGTTCAACAACGCCTGCGCCCACCAATTTCAAGTGATGACTTTCCTGCTGGGGGAGAGTCTGGGTTGGCCGATGTACAGGCCGATCCCTATAAAGGAAACCCAAATGTCGAAAATTTCGACACGATTACAGTACAGGCGCATACGGTATCAGGTGTGCCGCTGTGGTACGGCACAGGCCACGCCATTGTAGACAAGAAGCTGGGACCTTTAGCTGAATACCGTTTTGAGAAGGGCACGGTTTACTTCGGCAAAGACTTCGGCAGTGGGCCAATAGCTGAATATGTCTACATCGGCGATACTGGCGAGCGTATCGACTATGGTCGCATCCCTAAAGGAGAGCGCCTGCAGAAATTCTACGATGCCATTGAAGCCGTGCGCACAGGGAAGCATCCTGTCTGCACTGTACAGTGCGCAATTCCTCATTTGGAGGCGGTAGAAAAAATTGCAAAGCTGCCCATTGTTTCCATTCCGGCCGAAGGTGTGGAGGATATCCGGGAAGATGATGACACATTCCACACCATTGTAGGGCTGCACGACATTTTTATCACTTGTTACAAAAACCGGGAAATGCTTTTCCAAGAAGGATTACCCGGGAATAAATAAGAAGGAGAAACACCATGAAAAAACAAAGCACCCTCAAGCGCGCACTGGCGCTTGGCATGTCGGCCACTATGGTCGGCGCTACGCTGGCAGGCTGCGGCGGTTCTGCCTCCTCTACGGCAGCAACCTCTACAGAAACTGCATCGTCTGCAGCCACTGAGGCGGAAGCGACTACGGACAGTGACAAACCCTTTGCGGGCACTACGCTGACTTGGTACACCACATTGAACGGCAATGTCTCTGACAACTTCGCAAACCTTGGTGATACGCCATGGGCCAAGTATGTGGAGGAGCAGACCGGCATCACCATCGAATTCCAGCACCCGACGCAGGGGTCCGAAGCCGAGGAATTCGCCGTTATGCTGGCCTCCGGTGAGTATCCCGACATCATTGAATATACATGGACGACTTATTCTGGCGGTGCGGGTGCAGCCATCAATGATGGCGTCATCATTTCGTTGGATGACTATATGGCAGATGCTACAAACCTGTCCAAAGTCATGCAGGAACATCCTGAAATCGGTAAGATGATCAAGTCCTCCGGCGGTAACTATTACTGCTTCCCCTGTCTGCGCGGTCTGGAATCCCCCAACAAGACCGAATTTTCTTCCGGTTTCCTGTATCGAGCCGATGCGCTGAAGGAACTGGGCTTTGATCAGGTACCCGAAACGATCGATGAGTGGGAAGAAGTCCTGCGCGCCGCTAAGGCCGCCGGCTACAGCAAGCCGTTCACGACCCGTAAAGAGTGGGTCAAGGATGTCTGGTCTGCCGCCTACGATAACTGGGGCAGCTTCTATGTAGATGACGGTGTCGTGAAGAACGGTCTCATTGAGGACAGCCGCAAGGATTTCATCCAGAAGATGGCCGACTGGTATGCCGAAGGTCTGCTGGACAACGACTGGATGCAGGCGGATAAGAAATCCACCCAGACCGACTTCGTTTCCGGCAACTGCATCTTGGGCTACGCACCGTTCGGTCAGGGTCTCGGCAACTATACCAAGGCTATGATGGAGGCCGATCCCAACTTCAAGGAAGATTACATTCAGGCTGCTGCGCCCGTTACCTCTACCAAGGGTAAGAACGCTAAGTTCTCCAAGATGAACAACATCTATGACCAGTCCGGTGCTTCTGCAGCCATCTCCTCTCAGTGCAAAAATGTTAAGGCTGCTGTTTGGCTGCTCGACTGGCTGTACAGCGAGGAAGGTCAGATTTGCTACAACTTCGGTATCGAGGGCGAAAGCTACGAGATGAAGGACGGCAAGCCTGTCTACACCGATCTTATTATGAATAATCCCGATGGCATGAGCGTTGCACAGGCATTGGCTGCGTACACCCGTGCTTCCACCTCCGGCGCCGGTATCCAGAGCGAGGACTACATTGACCAGTATTACGCACAGGATAATCAGAAGAAAGCGCTGGAGCTTTCCATGAAGACCGACATGGGCGAGCATATGTTCCCGCCGACATCCGTTTCTGAAGAAAATCAGGATCGCTACTCCGAAATCATGAGTCAGGTTAAGACTTTGGCCGATGAGATGGAAGCCAGCTTCATCTGCGGCACCACCCCGATGAGCGAGTGGGATTCCTACCAGCAGAAGCTGAAGGATGCCGGCATTGAAGAGGCAGTCCAGATGATGCAGGAAGCATACGACACCTACATGGCAAACTGAGTTCCGATGCGATAAAGCGACAATAATATGTTAAGAATGGCATCCGGAGGAATGCTCTTTCGGATGCCATTTCCATAAGGAAACACTACGGGGTGCTGACAAGATTATGAACAGAATGACAGAGCTGCTGGAACGGATCAATTATGATCTGCCCGGGCTGAAAAAAGCAAAGATGTGCTATGCACAGGGGGATGCGGACGGCGCAATGGATGCGGTTATTGAGCATTTTCGCACACGCACAACGCCGAAGTATCTCTTTACCGCTAAGGAGATGGAGCAGTGTAAGGTCGATGGCATCCTCGAGGATGCGCAGGAGACGCTGGATCATTATATCTATGGCCACAAGTTTAACGGCGAGATCGACTGGTTCTTCAACCCGACGGAGCATACCTCCCACGATAACGAGTGGACATGGTCGCTGTACCGCCACATTTATTGGCAGCCGTTGGCCCGTGCCTACGCGTTGACAAAGGATGAAAAGTACACGAAAGAGTTCCTGCATGAAATGACCGAGTGGGGCAAAGCATGGCCTGTGACCCCCTTCATGGAAAATGAAGAGGATGCTGCAGCCAAGTACAAATTCCCCGGTCACTCCTGGCGCACCATCGAGACGGCCATGCGCATCTACACGGTCTGGCTGCCCTGTATGGAGGCGTTCCGCACCTCGCCTGCGTGGGATCGAGAGGGATGGGTAACATTCCTGACGCTGCTGTGTGACCATGCAGATTTCTTGATGACCCATTACAGCAACCACAAGAAGTCGTCCAACTGGCTGACGATGGAAAGCGGCACACTGCTGGAATGCGGCATTCTCTTCCCGGAAATCAAATCCGACTGGTTCATGACCGGCTACCGTCGGGTCATGCAGGAAGTAAAGTACTCCTTCGATAATGACGGCATCCACATGGAGCGCACCCCCATCTACCACATGGTGGCTGCGGGCGTCTACTTCCAGTGTTACCGTCTGTGCAAGCTGAATGGCATCCCTGTGCCGCCCTACATGGAGCCAACGCTGGAAAAATCCGCACAGTTTATTA
>OJMK01001865.1_pt1 | contig 15799 bp, 8 predicted proteins | sample 1597201 | NCBI WGS metagenome assembly OJMK01 (sample SAMEA2452125, study PRJEB22498) | human gut metagenome | reverse complement strand
GCTGGAAATGACAGCGATGATGTGAAGCGTGTCATTCCAAACCAGGAGATTGTAAAAGATCCACAAGTGGAGAGTACAGGCAATAATGCGGCCTTGATTTACCTGAAGGTGGATATTCCGCAGGAGAATTTCACAGAGATGAGCCTGGATGGAACACTTGGTGAAAAGAAGATGCAGGATCTGTTTGCCCTGAAGGGTTTGGACAGGGACTGGGAGCTGATCAAGACTACTATTTCCACCAATGCAGATACACAGAAAACGAAGACTACCTATGTATATGCATACCGGAAGCCGCTTGCGAAAGGCACCACCACGTCAAAGCTGTTCGATAAGGTGCAGATGAAGAATGCCATTGAGAATGATTTAAGCGGCAATGTGGAAGACGTCGTAATCACGGGGTATTTCCAACGTAAGAAGGTGAGTCAAACCGGTTCGGAGGTTGTTGTGGAAGGAGAGGAACTTCGTAAGGTAGGTTCTTTGAACTTGTTGCAGGCGATTTCAGCTTTCGACCCGGGTGTTCGTACATTGGAAAATAATGAGTTCGGTAGTGACCCGAACCGTATGCCAGAAATTACAGTGCGCGGTCCGAAAGGATTCGATTTACGTGGTGAAGCGGACGATTCCCGGACGGATCCCAATGCCCCGCTTTATATTATGGACGGAATCGAGGTGTCGGCCCAAACAGTGTATGATATGGATATGAACCGTATTGCGGCATTTTCTATTTTGAAAGATGCTTCCGCAACATCGTTGTATGGATCTCGGGGTGCGAATGGGGTTATTTTGATCACGACGGTTCGTCCGCAAGCCGGGGAAATCAAGGTGACGTTGAACGGTAATTTCAATATCTCGATTCCGGATCTTCGCTCGTATAATTTGATGGAAGCTCGCGAGAAACTGGAGTACGAGCGTCTTGCAGGTGTGTATAAGGCTAACAGTTATGATGGGCAAGCACAGAAAGATATCATGTATAATGATGTTTTGATGGAAATCGAACGGGGTGTAAACACGTATTGGTTGTCACAACCGTTGAGAACTTCTGTGAATCAGCGATACAGCGCATTCTTGGAGGGTGGTGACGAGCATTTCCGTTACGGGGTCAACTTGAAATATGATAATGACAAGGGTGTGATGAAAAAATCAGGACGCGAGAAATATGGCATTAACGTTTATTTTAGTTATGACATCGCTGGTAAATTGATTGCGCGGAATGATGTGATTATTGATGATGTGAAAGCGACGAATTCTCCTTACGGGGCGTTTTATCAATACGCTCAAATGAACCCGTATGAGCGTATTTACGATGCCGAAACGGGAGAGATGATTCGGGAATTTGATGCGAACGGGACGGTCGTGCGTAACGTTTTAGTGAATTCGTTGTTACCTAATTTCTCTTATGAGAAGTACACCCAAATCCGCGATAACTTTCAATTGCAGTGGTGGGCAAACTCTCACTTGATGTTCCGGGGAAATATTGCCATTACGAAACAAACGGATCGTGATGAGGCTTACTTGTCACCGGAATCTGTTGAGTTCGAGGGGAAAACGGATGCGTCAGAAAAAGGAAGTTATACGATAAGCAATGGTAATAGTGTTGATTTGGAGGGTAGTCTTACGGTAAACTATAATAACAATTTCTTTGATAAACTTTATTTCAGTCTTGGTCTTGGAACGGAATTGCAGACTTCAAAATCTACGGATGACGGGTATGTGGCGACCGGTTTCTTGAACGACAAGTTGATTTATCCGTCGTACGCTTTGCAATTCCAGAAAAATTCAAAACCGACCGGGTATTTTGATAAGTCGAGGTTGGTAGGCTTTTTTGGGAATGCCAATATGAACTGGGATAATCGTTACATTCTTGATGTGACGTATCGAACTGACGGTTCCAGTCGTTTCGGACGTAAATCTCGTTTTGCTCCTTTCTGGTCTGTCGGTGCGGCATGGAATATTAATCAAGAGAATTTCTGGACGGGGAGCGGTTACATGAAACTGCGTGCCTCTGTAGGAAGTACGGGTTCCACCAATTTCTCTGCCGATCAAGCCTTAACTCGATTCACGTATAATAGTGATAACGAGTATAACGGAATCTATGGTGCTGTTGTTAATGCTTACGGTAATCCGGCATTAAAGTGGCAAAATGTGTTGAAATATAATGTCGGTTTAGACATGAGCGTGTGGAGAAATATCATCACCTTGAATTTTGATGCTTATTTGGAACGAACAGAGAATCTTTTGCTTAATATCGACGTGGCTCCTTCAACCGGATTCACATCTTATACGGAAAACATGGGTTCTTTGGATAACAAAGGATTTGAAGCCCGTTTGCGGTTGAATTTGATTAACGATAGACAAAACGATTTGAGTTGGAACGTTACGTTGAGTGCGGCTCACGAGGAGAACAAGATTCGGAAACTTTCCAATGCGATGAAGGCGATGAATCAGGAGGCGATGGATATAGAAAATAACAAGGGGGGTAGCGAGGTGTTCCGGATGTATGAAGTGGGACGTTCTCAAACCGCATTGATGTTGGTGCGCTCTATGGGTATCGATCCGGCAACCGGTAACGAGGTGTACATCAAACGTGATGGTTCTTTGACTTTTGAATATGATCCGAATGATAAAGTGGAGGTGGGAAATACAAACCCGAAGCTGCAAGGTTTTTTTAATAGTAACTTGACGTGGAAAGGTCTTAATCTCTACATGAATTTCGGCTACGAGATGGGAGCGAAACAATTCAATCAAACACTTGCCACGAAGGTGGAGGGGGCTGATCCCAAGAAAAATGCGGACCGCCGCGTATTGTACGATCGTTGGAAAAAACCGGGTGATAAGGCAATGTTCCGTCGTATTGACGACCAGACCCCGGTTTATCAGTCTACGCGTTTGGTGCAAAAGAGCAACTTTTTGAAGTTATCGAGTCTTTCGTTGACGTATGATATTCCGAGGGACATGCTGAAAAAGACTTTCATCGAACGGTGTAAATTTACCTTCTCCATGACGGATGTGTTCCGTATATCCACGATAAAGGAGGAGAGAGGAACTTCTTACCCGTTCGCACGGACTGTTTCTTTGGGATTTAACTTAACATTTTAAAATCAATTGGTATGAAGAGATTATATATTTTCATCGGATTGTTGTTTTCGCTGACCTCCTGCAATGATTGGTTGGATGTGGAATTGGACAACAAAGTGGATGACGATAAATTATTCAATACGGCAGAAGGTTTTAAAGAAGCACTTGCCGGTGTTTACAGTAGCATGTCAAAGTCCAGTATGTACGGAGGACGGTTGACCATGGAGTATGTTGATGTCTTGGCTCAATATTACAATTCCAATTCAACTTACGAGTATTGGGAAGACTATGATTACGAGAATAGCGGATGTCGTTCGATTATCAGTGGGATGTGGAATAATTTGTATTCTTGTATTTCGCAAGCCAACTGTATATTGGAGTGGGCAGATAAAAATGCGGGAGTGTTGAGCGAGTCAGATCGTAATCAAATTCGTGGCGAGGCGTTGGCTTTAAGGGCTTTCTTGCATTTCGATCTCTATCGTTTGTTCGCTCCTGATGTGAAGTGGGCGCAGAATGCGGAAGGAATCCCGTATAATAAAGAGTTTGGCGTTTCTTTGCCCCCGATGTATTCGACGAAAGAGGTGGTGCAATTGGTGATTAACGATTTGTTGGAAGCAGAAAAATGCTTGCAAAACGATCCGATACAGAATGTCGTTCCCTATATGATCAGAACTTCAACGTCGGCAGGTGATGTGGTGGATAAGGCTGCGAAAGACGAGATGGATAAATACGTGGCTCGCGTGAATTTGTATTCGGTGAAAGCCATGTTGGCTCGCGCTTATCAGGCTCGCGGAGAATATGTTGCTGCTGTCAGCAAGGCCAAAGAGGTGATTGATAGTGGAAAGTTCCGTCTATTGGAGGCCACGAGTATTGACCAGAGTGAGAATATGGTCGATTTGTTGTTCTCTGACGAGCATATTTTTTCGCTTCGTAATAAAGAGTTAAGCACCTACACGAAATCGATTTTTAAGGAAACTTCCGGAGGTACAACAGCTTTACGTATGGAGGGATCTTATAATTTATATGATGGGAACCAGGATGATTTCCGTTACTCCAAATGGTATGTCGATTTTGATTTCATCAAATATGTTCCCGACAGTAACAGTATATTTACGACGAAAGTGCCCTTGATCAAGCTTTCCGAGATGTATTTGTTGATTGCCGAGTGTACTTACGACACGGATCCGGATGAGGCCAGACGTTACGTGAATATGTTGCGTAGGCATCGAATCAGGGGAAATCAAGAGGGAGCAGGCGATTGGATGTACTTATCGAGAGAAGATATATTTAAGGAGATGAGACGCGAATACATTGGAGAAGGGCAAATGTGGTTTGCGCATAAGCGCAACAGATTGAATTTGTCGGGAGGACTCACGGGAACTATCGAGGCGAGTGATGATATTTTCGTATTCCCTTTACCGGATGCGGAAATAGAATCAGGGAATCGGAATGAACGTTAAAATATAGATGAAAATGAATAGATTATCATATTATTTCTTATTGAGTTGTGTCGCACTATTATGGAGTTGCGATCAAGATATTGATTATCCTTATCAAGGAAAGGATAGAATACAGTTTCAACATTATACCGTTGACTGGAATGGAAATCGTAATTATAGCGATTCGACGTTATTTTCTTTCGGGCTTATACCCAGTGAAGTAAGAGAGGATACGTTGAAATTACCCGTGGAATATTTGGGAAATGGTTCCGATAGAGATAGAACCTATAAAGTGTCGATTGTTGCTGATTCCACCACGGCTGTAGAAGGCGTACACTATTTGGCTTTTAATAGCCTGCAGACGTTCCGTGCCAACGAGTTGACAGACACGTTGTATATTGTGGTCCTTCGGGAGGCGTTGTCTAAGGATTATGCTGAAGGAGAGAATATACGGTTGGAGTTGAAATTGGAGGCCACGGATGATTTTGCTTTAGGATTGGACGGTGGGATTCAACGAAAGATTGTTTTCAACGATTTTATGGCAGAGCCGACGTGGTGGCAAGGGAGTCTGTCCGGTTCATTTGGTTTTTACCACCCGAAAAAATGGAAGTTTCTTATCGAAGAGATTGGAGATGAGGAGTTAGCCACGTACGGAAGTATTCCTTATGATCGTAATTCTCCTGAAATTAAATCTTACGTTAATAGTATGGATCGATATTTGAGAAATACGGTCGTGATTGATGATGTTACGGGAATGCGAGTTACCATGAATGGTTTGGAACCTATAGAATAGTAAACATTGAAAAATGACGAATATGAAAAAAGTACACGCATCATTATTCAGTATGTTGTTGGGCGGTTTGGCAGTAACCGCTTGTTATGATGATCTTGGAAATTATAGTTACCGGGATATTAACGAGTTGCACGTGGAGGGAATTGAACGTGATTACGTGCGGGATGTGGACGATAGTTTAAAAATAGTACCCGTTTTGCAGGGCACGCAATACAGCGATACTTCTCGATTCACGTATGCGTGGGAAATCCAAAGCAGTATTCTTGCCGAAACTCAAGATTTGAATTTGAGAATCAACTTGACGACCGGAGAGAAAAAGTGTCGTTACATCGTGACGGACAAGAAAACGGGGGTTCAATATTATACTCCATTTAATTTGAGTATCCGTTCTTCTACTGCGGCCGATTTGATTGTCGTGCTCAGCAAGTATAAAGGACGTGCGGAGCTTTCTTACTTACGTTTGGACAAGCCTTCTAATTGGGTTATGAATTATTATGCCGATCGTTATGGAGAGAATCTGGGGATGAATCCTCAACGACTTCAGCTGACTTATATGGAGTCAAATCAAGGTTGGCCGGTGACATGTCCACAGGGGCGTTTGTTGGTGTTGTGTGATGATCAGGCTTCTCTTTTGGATAAAAGCACGATGATGAGGGATACGGTGATGCCTTATTTAACGGCAGGGGCGTACAAGGGGATTGCTACTTGGCCTCCGGAGGATGAAGATGAGGGGGATGGGTTTATTTATCAAACGCAATTTATGGCCTCTTCGGTTTCTTTTTGGAGAACAAATCCGTACGGAAGCGGATTCCAGAAAGGAGAGTATTTTTTTGAAATTTCCGGGGGAGAGTTGTTTACCGTTTACACGGCTACGAATACTTCTGCTAAAGCGACGTTTAAGGCGAATATAGGGAGTCGTTATGATGGTGGTTATTTGTGTCCTTTCGGTTTTTGGGATGATATGTCTGATAGTGAACTGGGACCTAATGGAGATATGGGGAGAAAGCAAGGAGATTTCATCATGTTTGATAAGGTTCACGGGAAATTCACTTTCTATGACGGTGGTTTCATGCGTGAAGGTGACGGAGGGAGAGACGTGGATCCTATTCCAACGTATGCTGGTTATGAGTTGATATGGGGAAGTGCGACCAATTTGAGTCCGAACAATCGTTGTTTGGCGATTTTGAATAACGGCACACAGACGCGTTTGGTGATGCTTGAAAATGGTCCGGGTATTGGAATTGGAGGTAAGGTTCGCACGAAAGCCTTGGTGAAAGAGGTTAGCGGGGGAGTTATCACGAGTTCCTCGAAGTTCTATGTCCCCAATTATGTTGATCATTTGTATTTTACGGTCGGGAATGCGGTGTATTGCTATACGATTAGTGATATGTTGGGAAATGTTGTTCCGGGGAATAGTCATAAGTTGTTCGACTTGACTCAATACGGCTACGATGCTAATGCCGTTATCACGGATGTGTGCGTGTCTCGTAGCGAGAAAACGTTGTTGTTGGGTGTGTCTCGTTATGGCACGGATGCAGAAGCCATGACCGATGAGCTGATGGGGGATATCCTCTATTTTGATTTGGATGTTTCCAATAAACAAATCAAATACAATGAGGCTAAATCAGCCCGTGGTATCGCTGGAATTCCCGTGGATGTGGAGATTAAATACCAGACGTATTGGCGTAACGGGTGTTTACAAGACGGGGTTACTTTAAAAGATAACATTTAAGTTATAAAGATTTTGAGTTATGAGAAAATATTGGATTTTATTTATATTGATTTCTTTTATTGCCATGTCGTCCGTACAGGAAAACATGAATGTGGATGAGGTTCCTGTTGACACGACGAAAAAAGATACTCTCCTTCCCGAGGGACAACTTGTTCCCGGTATGCATTTGGTGAAGTTAATGGTACAGCAGGGGGATAGTTTGGTCGAGCGGAGATTCAAGTATTTCATGCCTGTGACGTTGAGTCCCGATAAACCGATTTCCTTGATTTTCGAGTTCCATGGAAGTTATGAGTTTGACGGACCGGATGAAATTGCGGATCCGCTCGCTAATATTTCGGAAGCAAATTTCTTATGTCAAAAGGCGATCAAGGAGAATATTGTTATCTGTTATCCTGCGGGATCGGTAGAGATTAGCAATGAGGCCGATACCAGTGGTGCGGTGAACTGGGCCGGGGATGGTTACACGAAGAGTCTTCCGTTCGTGGATGCCATGGTGAAATATTTTACCCAAGACAATGAGCCGCGGGTGGATCCCAACCGGATTTATTCCACGGGACAGTCGAGTGGTGCCATATTTTCTTTCACGTTGGCATTGCATAGGTCGGATGTGTTTGCTGCGATTACTCCTCGTGCAGGACAAAGTGCTTCCGTGGAGCCGTTTCCGAGTCGTGCGGTACCCGTGAGGGTATTTGCCGGAGAGATAGATGACATAGTGCAGCATAGTGCTGTCCTCACGAATATGACCAAGTGGGCTCGGGAGATTGGTGGGTATTTTGAATCTGATATGCAAATAGATACGGCTAGGTATGAAGGATATGCGGATGTTACGATTCGTTCTTGGCGTGGGGGTAAAGCGGATTACGAAATCTATTCGCTTGCTGGTATCGGACACGGGATTAATGCCGGAAAGTGTTTGGATGATATGTGGGAATTTATGAATAGTCACCCCTTGAACTATAATCCCGCAAATTTATTTGTGTCAACCAATATTAAGGAGATAGATGCCCAATGTAATCAGACTTTCGAAATCTCATTCAATTACAGCGAAGGTGCTGAAATTTCGATAGATGCCCCTCAAAGTTGGAATCCTAGAATTGAAGGGAAGAAATTAACGTTGACGGCCCCTCTTGATTATTTCGGGAATATTGAACGTGAAGGAACGATCACCTTCACAGTTACGAGTAATCAAGCAACAGCAAATTGTGAAATCCCGTTCTATCTGAACGCCCCGAAGACCTATTTTGAAGTGGGGGATATTTATTATAACGAGAAATTTGAACCCGTAGGTGTGGTTTGTTGGGTGAATAATAAGAATATCCGGGAAGCAAAAATTATCAATTTACAGGAAGTTACCACACAAGGAAGTTATCAAACGATTAATTTTGGTGATTTCGGTACGAATTTTATTACTCCGGATTATGATGATGGAGAAAATAACACGTTGTTACACGTGCAGCAAAATGCCACCCTGTCAAAACCTTTGAACAATATCCAGAGCGGATTGATCTGGGCTGCCCAATACGAGTATAAAGGGGTAGGCGGTTGGTATCTTCCCGCTTTCAATGAATTGCAGGCAATCAGTGGCAAGTTGACGTTGATAAATGAGAAGTTGCAAGAGATTGGAGGAGAAAGTGTGGTGAATACCAATAAATTGGATGCATATCTTTCATCAACGGTAACTGATGCGAGTGGTACAAAATGCTTCCACATGATGAATTTCACTAGCAATATGGAAGTAACTCAGGTTAGAGAGAATACTTCTTATTATAGAGCACGTGCATTTAAAAAGGTAATCATAAAATAGAATTGAAAGATGAAAAAAATAATACTGAATTTATTATTTTTAGCGATTCTGCTTCCTGTTACTGCGCAGGAAAGCGGAATTCGCTTTTTTCATGGAACGTGGGATGAGGCTATTGCTTTAGCGAAAAAAGAGAAAAAGAAGATTTTTGTGGACTTTTACACGGAATGGTGTGGTCCGTGCTTGAACATGTCGTTGACCGTGTTTGTACTTCCGCAGGTAGGCGATGTGTATAATAAGAACTTTGTTTGTCTGAAGATTGATGCTGAAAAAGGAGAGGGACGGGAGCTGGCAAAACGCTATGGAGTAAATTCTTACCCGACTTATATTTTTGTAAACCCGAAGAATCAAGAGATTGTACATCGGAGTGGAAGTAACAAACCGGTAGAGGATTTTCTTTATGATGCTCAAGGGGGAATTAACCCGAAATTAGGCTCTGTGTACATGGATAAGAAGTATGCTGTGGGAAAATATGATTTGGATTTTCTGAAAGATTATATCCGTTATAAAAAGTCTTCTGGAAGTCGGGAGGTTCAGAAATATTTTGATGAGTTGATTTCTAAAGGGGCAAAATTAACAGAGCCTGACGTGTGGAAGTTGTATTGTAAATGTATCATCGGGTATCAAAATCCTTACGTGAAGGAAGTTTCTGATAATTATTCACAATTCACGGAATTATTCGGTAAAAAGGAAGTAGATACGAAATTAATGGAGGCGACCTCTTATGCCCCGGTTCAGTTTATAAAGGAGTTATGTGATTTCGAGGGAAAAGATTTTAATATCAAGATGCGTGTGATGACCGATCTTTTTAATCAGAAAAAGTATGATGAGGCATTTGCCGAAGTCGAGCGTTTGAAAGCAGATCCGTCGATCGACCAGCATAAGTTCGTGAAATTACTTGCGTTTTATGTGCGAGTATCCCCGGAATATACAGATAAAGAATTGCCTTATGAAACGTTGGTAAACAAAGTTCGAGGATTGAGATATGTCGCTTATAATGTGTATGATCGGGATGATGCCATGCCCCATTTTTATTACGTGCAGGGTTTGGAATACCTGTTGAAACGAGCCTTGGAAGAAGGAAAGCAAATCCCTACTGATTTGGTCGCCACTCCGGCATACGGGAAAAAAGTGTATGATATGCGTCACCCGGATTTAAAAGTGAAACCCAAACGAAGGTAAAGATATATTTGTTACCTTTATAGCCTTCACTCGGATGATTTCGAGTGAAGGAACAACAAAAATGTAATGTATGAATTATTTAAAACTGGTCTTTCTTGTGCTGTTCGTGATTCCCTCGGTAGTTGTGGGGCAAAAAGTTGTAAACAGTAATTTTTTGGGTAACTGGGCGAATTCCGGAACGGGAGCTTGGGAGTATGGTTTTTATGAAGATGGGGCTGTTGCATGTTCTGATTTCTGGAAATATAAACGAGTGGAATTCGGAAAAAAACGAATGGAGGTTGTACTGGAAAATGGCAATCAGACGATAGCACTCAAGATCAAGCAGGGGAAGAACGGGAATATTTTTATAGCACGTGATGGTGCAAAAGCAGAAGAATTTCGGCCGTGTAATGGTAAAAATTTTGTCGCATGGGTAGGAGTTGATACTGTTTCCTTTTCAAGACCTCTCGTGATTACCGATACCGTCACGATACGCGGTTATATTCGTAACCTTGATAAGGTGACACATCCGGCGTTACGGGGGTACACATTTACTTGTAGCTATAATGGATTGTTGGGAGAAGATGGAGGAGAAATCGTTGCTCCAATCGATTCTTCCGGGCGGTTTACACTTCATTTTACCGTAAGTGCGCCTCAGCGTGTTATATTGGAGTGGGGACGGATGTGGAAAAATATTATTGTTGAGCCGGGAGACGGTTTTGTTATATGCGGATGCTTCGGACTGGAAAACGGTTCCGAATGTGTCGAAGGAAGAGATGATTAACGGGAAAAAGGATGTGTTATTCATGGGGAAGAATGCTCGTTTTCATCAGGAGTACACGTGTTTCCCTTATCCGTTATGGATGAGAGATATGTACGAGTTGAGGGAAATTGCCCGTTCGGATATGGAGTTCTTGCGCTTGGCTGAGGCCGATTATTTGAAGTCGGTGGCATGTTTCGATTCTATTTGTGGGAAATATCCGAATTTTTCAAAGAGATGCAGGGAGGCGATAGAAAATGAATGGAAATACTACTTCGCGGCGACGTTGATGCAAAATCGGTTTAATCTAGGTAGGAGGCAACGGTTTGAGCCTGAATACATGGAGTATGTGAACGCTCATTTTTCGGTAAATGAACCTTTATGTTATTTTATAACTCAACGTTACTCAACATTTTTGCGAGATTATACCGGTTACGTGGATCATCAAAAATTTAGGTATATTGAGGGGATGGGGATGGCTTATATTCCCGATGATCGTTTTTATGAGGCGTTAAGGAGATTGAAGGAGGGCGGAAGGTTTGAGGAATTGACAACAGAAGATATAGCAACTTGTGAAAATATCAACAGAAAGATTTTGGACTTGAGTCGGCAGCAAATTGCGGATACAAATGCGTTTCAGGCGGTAATAGCGGGCAACTCTATGCTTTATGGTAAATTGAATGCATATCGTTCCATACCGGAAGTGCGGGAACAGGAGGAAGTTATCACCCGGGAATACGAGTTGTTACTCTATGACACGCTGGTTTCCGATCTTTTATTGAAAGAACTTTGCTATGCACAATTGTTTATGACAGGAATGGAGTATGATCATAAGCCATTGTTACCGGGAATGATGAAATTGGCAGATGCTAGAATTTCAAATCCTATATTAAACCGGAAGGTGAAGGAGACCAGTGCTGTTTACCAGAAGATTGCTAGTAAGAAATTAGCTTACGAGGCGAGTCTGATTGATGTTGGGCAATTTAGTCATATCTCGGATGCTGATTCTCTTTGGCAGGCGTTGATTGAACCTTATCGAGGAAATGTGATTTTGCTCGATTTCTGGGGATCGTGGTGTGAACCTTGTAAGAATATGTTGGCATTGATGGGTGACATTGAGAAGGTGTTCGAGAACGAGAAAGTGGTATTTATGTATTTTGCTTATAGCTCACCGGAAGAGGCGTGGAAAAATGTTATCAAAGAATTTGATCTTACGGGAAAAAATATTGTGCATTATAATTTACCACCTCTACAACAGCAGATGATCATCGAGAAGATGAGGGTACGCGGATACCCAACGTATAAAATTATAGATAAGGCCGGGAACGTGACGAGTAGGGTATTGGAATATCCGTTGCGGCCTCAAAGCGTGATAAATGAGATCAAGGCGGAACTGGAGCGTGAATAGGTGGGCCGTTTAATAAGTCTATTTTTTATTATTCAGAGATATAAATTTATTCTTATATCGAACTCATGTTATTTAAAGTGCTAAAATATAATGTGAGTTTGATATCGCAATGTTTTATTGTTTGCTTGTTGTGAATACTCTGCTTCATATCATTACTTGAACTATCTTTGCTCCCGGACAAAGTGATAGTTTTCAACGGTACTTGGCTTGGTCCCATTTTTGATTGATGGGCCGAAAGCAGAAGAGTTTTGGTTTTCATTTGCGATCGGTACAATCGGTGGGCTATTATTTTCGATTATAGCTTTGGTGTTCTTTATGCCGATATTAATGCCTTTGGGATCACTTTTAAAAAAACGGAAAATTAATAATTAAACTATTCTACATGAAAATATGACTGTTCTTTAGCAAGTTCTAAATAAAGCGTTTTTGTACCTTCGATTTGCTGGTAATGTTCTCCGACTTTATGGCAGAAGTTCCAACATATCTTTTGAGGATTGAAGATGATGGTTGCGTCTTCCGGGTAGAATTCACACCATTGGTTTATAGATTCCTCATATTGTTTGCCTTGGAATAATGAGGCGATCCCGTTTTCAATCATAAAAATGAATTGTGAAAAGCCGAGTAGTTGGAAGTTGTTGGAAAGAAGATAGTAGGTTTGTCCGTCCTTTTGTAAGGTGAATATCTTCTCGATCTTTATGTATCCGGTGGTATCAATGGCTACGGTGTTCCAACCACCTTTACCGTTCTCGTAAAGGAGGAATGAATACAAGGGGTTGTATGACCATTCTTGAAAATTTATGACTCCGACTTTGTGGTCTGCAGAGGCTACGTCAGCTAATAAATGTACATCCGGACATAGGCGGGCTGCTTGTTCGAGAAAACGGAAGAAGAAGCCTGTTTCTTCGGTTGTTAGCTCTTCACCCCGATGGTTCTGGCGGTAGCCTAATTCATGTCGCATGAGTTCCAAGGCTGCTTGAACCTCTTCTGCCGGGTAGTATTTACGTTCTCCTATTTGGTATTTTTGTAGGAGTGCTACCGTGTGTATGACTTTTTGCTGCTCGGTGGAATCTGTGTGATAGGGAATGAAGAAACCTTGTTGTTGTAAGGAATCGAAATATGCCGTGAGATTTTTAGGTGCCGTGCTTTCTTGTATTGGGCCGTGTAACAGAAAGGATTGTTCCGGTTTTTGTTTATTTTCCGAGCGATTCCGATTTGAGTTACATGAAATAATCAGGGCTGAGTTCAAGATGAATAGTAAAAGTATCAACGGTCTCATGGCTTATATCTTTTTTAAAACAAGCAGTCCGCTGTCGGACTGCTTGTTTTATGTTTGAAATGATACCTTAGTTCAATTCTGCCAATTGTTGTTCAATGGCTTTGATTTTTGCTTCGGCATCAGCTTGTTTCTTACGTTCGTTCTCGACAACTTGTGCCGGGGCTCCACTGACAAACTTCTCGTTCGAGAGTTTTTTCATCACGGATGCCAAGAAGCCTTGGGCGTAAGCTAGATCAGCTTGCAGTTTGGCTCTGACTTCTTCTGTGTTGACCTCTCCGACAGCGGGGATGAAGTATTCAACCGTGTCGCAGATAAAGCTCCATGCTCCTTTTACCGTGTCGTTGACCATTTCTACATCTTGGATATTACCCATTTTACAGATAATGCTCTCGAATTGTAGCGGGTAGCGGTCGTTACTTTTCACTCTTAAAGAAATCGCATCTTTGAAGGCAATGTTGTTTTGCTTGCGAATCGTGCGGATTCCGGCGATCACTTCTTTCGTGTTTTCAAAGGTATTCAAGAAGTTTTCGTCGTATTTTCCAGGGATTGGCATCACGGAAACCATGATACTTTCTCCGTCTTTCCGCTCTCTCAAGTTCTGCCAGATCTCTTCCGTGATGAACGGCATGAACGGGTGAAGTAATTGTAACATTTCCTCGAAGAGGTAAATGGTCTTATTATAAGTGATCTGGTCAATCGGTTGTTCGAATCCCGGTTTGATGATTTCCAATAACCAAGAGGAGAACTCATCACGGAATCCGGTGTACACGGTCATAAGAGCCTCGGAGATCCGGTATTGCTCGAATTGGGTGTTCAAGGTTTCTTTGCACTTGTTCAAGTATTGTTCGAACCATTCAAGAGCTAATTTAGAATGCAAGGGTTGTTCCAAGTCTGCGACTTTCCAGTTGCTGACTAGGCGGAATGCATTCCATATTTTAGTCGTGAAATTACGTCCTTGTTCCGGAAGACTTTCATCAAAAAGAAGGTCTCCCCCGGCGGGAGCGCACAATAACATACCAACCCGTACACCGTCAGCCCCATATTGATTGATCAGGTCAATCGGGTCCGGAGAGTTACCAAGAGATTTGGACATCTTGCGATGGAGTTTATCTCGAACGATTCCCGTGAGGTACAGGTTCGAGAACGGTTTCTCGTGGCGATATTCATAACCGGCCATGATCATTCTTGCCATCCAGAAGAACAGAATATCAGGTCCGGAAACTAGGTCATTTGTCGGGTAGTAATAGTTAATATCTTCATTGTCCGGTTCCAAAATGCCGTTGAACACGGAGATAGGCCACAGCCAAGACGAGAACCAAGTGTCCAAACAATCTTCATCTTGACGTAATTGGTCAACCGGGATGTCTTTGCCGAATTTCTCCTTCACCAGTTGTACTGCTTCCGTGGGAGTTGCGGCAACCACATAGTCGTTGCTATCCGGCAAGTAGTATACCGGAATCTGGTGACCCCACCATAATTGGCGGCTGATACACCAATCTTTCACGTTCTCCATCCAATAGCGATACGTGTTCTTGTATTTGGCCGGGGTTAGGAGAATATCGTCGTTCATCACGGCATCCAAGGCCGGTTTGGCTAGTTCCTTCATTTTCAGGAACCATTGCATGGATAGTTTAGGTTCGATAACCACGTTAGTCCGCTCGGAATATCCTACCTTGTTATTGTAGTCTTCTATCTTTACAAGGTTACCCGCTTTTTCCAGTTCAGGGATGATTTCTTGACGCACAACAAAACGATCTTTACCCACGAAAAGCTGTGCATTCTCGTTTAATGTACCATCGTCATTGAAAATATCGATGGTTTCAAGATGGTGTTTATAACCGATTTCGTAGTCATTGATGTCGTGTGCCGGGGTGATTTTTAATGCTCCGGTACCGAATTCCATATCCACGTATTCGTCCTGAATAATCGGGATCACCCGGTTAACCAAGGGGACAATACATTTCTTGCCGGCCAGATGACGAAAACGCTCGTCATTGGGATTCACGCACACGGCGCTATCACCCAAGATAGTTTCCGGGCGGGTCGTGGCAATGATGATATATTCGTCCTCTGTCCCTTCAATACGGTAACGTAGGTAATATAATTTACTGTGTTCCTCTTTGTAAACAACTTCTTCATCGGATACGGCTGTTTTGGCCGACGGGTCCCAGTTAACCATCCGGACTCCTTTATAGATAAGTCCTTTGTTATACAGGTCGATAAATACCTTTATCACGCTGGCAGAACGGACTTCGTCCATTGTAAAACAGGTTCTGTCCCAATCGCAGGATGCACCCAATCGCTTTAATTGTTCGAGGATGATCCCCCCGTGCTTTTCAGTCCATGCCCAAGCG
>OJMK01001864.1_pt1 | contig 15804 bp, 10 predicted proteins | sample 1597201 | NCBI WGS metagenome assembly OJMK01 (sample SAMEA2452125, study PRJEB22498) | human gut metagenome | reverse complement strand
TGGGGAGAACGGGGCAGGGTTCCTTTCGATGAAATCTATCATAGGATATAAGAGAACAGGGTATTCCTAGCGGGTGATGAAGGTGTATTCCCTTAGATATTCCATCAGCATGCCGAATCGCTCTTCCTGAGTGTGCTTGGAAGAAGACGTCTTGAAACCGTATGTGGGGTCTGCGTGTTCCAGTTCCTTTTCACCCTTTCTGTATACTTCTTTGACAAAATGGCGTGTCGGATTGAATTTGACACTGTCGAAGTGCTTTGGCCGGAAATTATAAGAATGCCGGTTATGCCCTTTTTTTGATTCTCGATAAAATCCGGAAACGGTTGTTGTTCGGACGGCATAAAAAAATGTGCCTGAAGAATTGGGCTGCCTTTTATGACAGAGTGACTTCCGGCACATTTTTTCTTGTTTATTTCTATTTATTTCTTTTTTTTCTTGGCTTCTTTCGCCCATTCTTTCGCTCCCTGCTCTTTCAGTTTCGCGGTGAAAGCCTTTGCTTTTTCCATGCTTGCGTTTTCGTCTTCGGGTGAAGCGTATGCATGTTTGTAACCTTTGGTCACGCTCCATTCACCTCGTGTGAAGTCCGGGAAGGCTACTGCCGCACAGCCGTTATCCATAGAGATAGCTCCCAGTTCAGCCAAACAGCACCATTCGGCCAGGTCATATACATCCATGTCCAAAGGCAGTCCGTTTTGCAGGCAATATACCAGACGGCTGTCCATGATGAAGTCCATACCGCCATGGCCGCCGACTTCTTTTGCCATTTCACCATATTTCTTTAAAATAGGATGCTGGTATTTCTCAACAAGTGCTTCCATTTCTGCCTGGGGTAAGAATCCGTGAGAGTTCAAATCGTCTACTTTGGGTTGCACACCCGATGCGGTCAGTTGTGCTGCATCCAAAGCATATCCTTCAACGGGATATTTATTGGCAAACCCTTTGCTTCCTGTCAGTTGGTACAGGCGGTTGTAAGGTTGGGGAGTCATTACATTATGTTGGATTTCAATAACTTTTCCATTTGCTGTGCGAAGCAGGGTGGTGGTATGGTCTCCGTTACGGAATTCTTTACATTCTTCGCCGGTTCTCTTCTCCACTAAATCTTTACCAACAACAGATTTGGTGTCCATAGCTACTAAAGTGGTTATACGGTCACCACGATGGATATCCAATGCTTGTGCTACAGGACCCAGGCCGTGAGTGGCATATACATCACCCCGGTGTTTCATGTTATAATCCAAACGCCATCCCAGTTTGTCTTCTTTGCCGTTTTTCCAATAATGATCCCAGAACGGGCTTAAATTGTGAATGTAGGCTCCTTGGGCACGGATTACTTCGCCAAATACACCTTGTTGTGCCATATTCAGTGTATTCATTTCAAACCAGTCATAGCAACAGTTCTCAAGAATCATGCAATGCTTGCGGGTTTTTTCACTCAGGTTGATTAAGTCCCAGCATTCTTGCAGGTTCATGGCCGAGGGAACTTCAATAGCTACATTTTTACCGTTTTCCAATGCGCATTTTGCTACCGGGAAATGATGCAACCAGTCTGCGGCGATATAAACTAAATCTATGTCTGTACGTTTACATAATTCTTCATATCCCTTTTCTCCGGAATAAATGGCAGCTTTCGGCATAGATGCTTTCTTTAGGATATCCTGACATTTTTCTGCACGGGATGCTTCATAATCACAAAGGGCCACAATTTGTGTACCGGGAATATAAGTGAAGCGCTCTACGGCTCCGGGGCCTCGCATTCCCAATCCGACAAATCCTACGCGGACTACCTCCATTTTAGGGGTGGTTAAGCCTAATACGCTTTTCTGGCCGGCCGGACGTTCAGGAGTATCAATCACAATGGTTCCTTTGTCCCATGTCCAGGAATCTCCTGAACTTACGGTTTGTGCTGTCGTGGTTTGTGGTAAGCACATGCATAGGGTTGTACCCATACATAAGCTTATCATCAATGATTTAAAGGTTCTCATACTTTTTGAATTTAAAGATTAAAATTTAAAAATATAGGTTGTTTCTTGAGTCAACCACTTGAAACTTAATTATATTTCATGTTAATAATAAGAATATTTTTTATTTTTGCGCTCAAAGATAATTAATCTTTTTTGATTATGGATATAAGTTCGTCCTCTTTTTTCTAAGAAAAAGGTGAGTTAATAAATAATATGAAAGAAGGGAAAAAGTGGAATCAAGACAGAAGTTGTGAAGGTATGAGTGAAAATCTAAAAATAATCAAGGTTTGTTGATCGAAAACGATCAGGGAAAGGAAATAATTTAGTTCAAAAGATCGTTTAATAAGGAGAATTGGCGGGATTTTTTTAATTTTGCACTTACAACTAATTAACAGATAAGAAAATGCCGTTAAATTTACCCGATAAACTACCTGCTATTGAATTGCTGAAGGAGGAAAATATCTTCGTCATAGACAATTCACGTGCCAGTGCACAGGATATTCGTCCGTTAAAAATCGTGATATTGAATTTGATGCCGTTGAAGATAACGACAGAAACGGATTTGGTACGTTTGCTTTCCAACACTCCCTTGCAGTTGGAAATATCATTTATGAAGTTGAAAAGCCATACATCGAAAAATACGCCGGTAGAACATATGAAAGCATTCTATCATGACTTTGATTTGATGCGCGACGAGAAATATGACGGGATGATTATTACGGGAGCTCCGGTAGAGCAGATGCCGTATGAGGATGTGAATTATTGGGATGAGATTACTACTATTTTTGATTGGGCGCGTACTCATGTTACCTCAACTCTTTATATTTGTTGGGCGGCCCAAGCCGGGCTTTATCATTTCTATGGAGTTCCCAAATATCCGCTGAAACAAAAAATGTTTGGTATTTTCCGTCATCATATCAATGTACAGGGATTGCCCATATTCCGTGGTTTTGATGATGAGTTTTTTGTACCACATAGCCGTCATACCGAAATACACCGTGAGGATATTCTGAAAGTAAAAGAGTTGGCTTTAATAGCTGAGTCTGATGAGTCTGGGGTTTATATGGCTATGGCTCGTAATGGGCGTGAATTCTTTATTACCGGGCATTCGGAGTATTCTCCTTATACGCTTGATACGGAATATAAGCGTGATTTGGGGAAAGGGTTGCCTATTGAAATGCCTGTAAATTATTATAAGGACGATAATCCGGACAATGCCCCGGTGGTGCGTTGGCGCGGACATGCCAATTTGTTGTTTTCTAATTGGTTGAACTATTATGTATATCAGGAAACCCCGTTTGATATAAATCAGATACGATGATCAGACAACGAAAAATAGAATTATTAGCTCCTGCTAAAAATCTGGAGTGCGGTATTGCAGCTGTTGATCACGGTGCTGATGCCATTTATATTGGTGCTCCCCGTTTCGGAGCACGTGCGGCTGCGGGGAATTCATTGGAGGATATCGCTGAGTTGGTGCGGTACGCTCATGTGTATAATGTCCGTATCTATGTGACGGTGAATACGATTCTGAAGGATGAGGAACTGAAGGATACGGAAAAAATGATTTGGGATTTATACCGTGCCGGAGTGGATGCTTTGATCGTGCAGGATATGGGATTGTTGGAATTGAATCTGCCACCTATACCGTTACATGCCAGCACACAGATGGATAATCGTACTCCTCAAAAAGTAAGATTCCTGGCTGAGGCAGGTTTCCGTCAGGTGGTATTGGCTCGTGAACTTTCTCTTGTTGAAATAGGAAATATCCATCATGCTTGTCCTGATGTGCCTTTGGAGGTATTTGTACATGGTGCTTTGTGTGTAAGCTATAGTGGACAATGTTATGTTAGTCAGGCTTGTTTCGGACGTAGTGCTAATCGGGGAGAATGTGCCCAGTTCTGTCGCCTTGCTTTTGATATGGTAGATGCGGACGGTAAATCTATAGTAAGGAATAAGCATTTATTGTCTCTGAAAGATTTGAATCAGAGCGAAGAGTTGGAGCAATTGCTGGATGCCGGAGCTTCTTCCCTGAAAATAGAGGGACGTTTGAAGGATGTATCTTACGTTAAAAATGTAACAGCTTATTATCGCCAGAAGCTGGATAGTGTTTTCAAACGTCGTAAAGAGTATATCCGTGCTTCATCGGGGAAAGTGAAATTAGAGTTCAAACCTCAATTGGATAAGAGTTTCAGTCGTGGTTTTACTAATTATTTTCTTTTTGACAGGAATAAGGATATTTTTTCTTTTGATACTCCCAAGTCTTTAGGGGAGGAGATGGGGACAGTGAAGGAAATTCGTGGTAATTATCTTACCGTAGCCGGAATCAAGTCTTTTAATAATGGAGATGGCGTCTGTTTTTTGGATGAGACTGGTAAGTTGCAGGGATTTCGCATAAACCGGGTGGAGAATAATAAGTTATTTCCTCAAGAGATGCCTCGGATAAATCCCCGTACGATACTTTATCGTAATTTTGATCAGGAATTTGAGAGGTTGATGTCGCGTAAATCAGCTGAAAGGAAAATTGCTGTCATTTTAAAATTGGCTGAAAATAATCGGGGCTTTACTCTGTCTCTGACCGATGAAGATGATCACAGTGCCAGTGTGGTGCTGGAAAGGGAGAAGGAACGTGCCCGTACTCCGCAGGAAGATAACTTGCGTACACAACTTGGAAAGTTAGGAAATACTCCATTTGAAGCGTCAGATATAGTGATTGACTGGTCGGACAATTGGTTTATTCCAGCTTCTATGCTTGCCGAACTTCGCCGTAAGGGAATAGAGAAACTGCTGGAAGTGCGCCGTATTAACTATCGGCAGGAAATTTACAAGTTGCCTCGAACGCATCATGCTTTTCCTGTGAATGAATTGACTTATTTGGGAAATGTGATGAATGCTGATGCTGTTTCCTTCTATAGGAATCATGGCGTGCAGCGTATTGCTCCGGCTTATGAAAAGGCTCCGGCAGAAGAAGCGGTATTGATGTTTTGCAAGCATTGTTTGCGTTATAGTATGGGATGGTGTCCCTCTTGGCATAAAGTGCGTTCTCCTTATAGGGAACCTTATTATTTGGTTAGCTCGGATAACAGACGTTTCCGCTTAGAGTTTGATTGTAAAAATTGTCAGATGAAAGTCTATGCTGAAAAGTAAGTACATCGGATTACTGTTTTTGGTGTTGGCTATTTTAATGGCTTGCCAATATCCTTCACCTGTTACTCTGAGTGGGGATATGCCGCAAAAGAAAAGGGATTCTGTCAATTATTTGATGGAACGGCATTATACATTAAACAGTAATTTTGAGGTTACTTCAGATTCGCTTATGTTACAGCAACTGCCATTGGTTGATGTGCTTCCTGTTTTTAAAGGAGAACGGCTGGTGGTAGCGGAGTTTATGATACAAGCTGCTGATAGTGTGGATTCTGTATGGGTAAAGGTAGCACGGGACCAGGAAACAATGGGATGGATACATGAAAAGGAATTGTTGGAGAAAGTAGTTCCTGTGGATTCAGTGTCACAGTTTATTCATTTTTTCAGTAATTCTCATACCATCGCTTTCTTTGTCATATTAGGCTTTTTCGGTATTTGGTATATTCATAGGGCTATTCGTCGCCAGAAGCTGCAATTAATCTGGTTGAATGATATTGATAGCGTTTTTCCTACAGTTCTTTCTTGGTTGGTAGCTACAGCAGCTACGCTTTATGCCAGTATTCAGCATTTTGTTCCGGGAACTTGGGAGCAGTTTTATTATAATCCTTCTTTGAATCCTTTTAGCTTACCTTTTATTCTTTCTCTTTTCATGTTTAATATTTGGGGGATTATTCTTGTGGGGTTGGCTACTTTGGATGATTTGTTTCATCAGACACATATTGAAGCTGCATGTTTTTATTTGTTGGGATTGATGTCCTGCTGTATCTTTTTATATTTGTTTTTTACATTTACTACGTATTACTATTTGGGTTATCCATGTTTATTGGTATATGCTGTATGGTCATTTAATCGTATAAAGCATGCTTCCCGGTATAAATTCAGTTGTGGAAATTGTGGGGCGAAGATAAAGAATAAAGGAGTGTGTCCTCATTGCGGCGCTGTCAATGAATAATTTTATTGTTTGTTTCTTTTAACAAAGGCTCAAGCAGTTTTCTATTGTAAACAGCATTTTCTCTATGTACATACACTAAAACAAATAGGTTTGTTCTAGAAGCTATGGGTATCATTTACAGCAATAATAAAGTTCTTGCTTTTCTTGGTGTGACAGAATAAAAAATAAATTTGATTTGGTAAATGTGGAAACAGAAAGGGAGTTCGTGATGAACCCCCTTTCTGTTTTTGCAAGAATGGTTAGAAGTGATAACGTATATCCACTCCCAGTTGTAAAGGCCTGCTTTTTTGTTCGAATCCTCTATGCATGGTTTCAAAATAGAAGGTTGTATAATCCTTGTTGGTTAAATTACGTCCCCATACATCTATCTGTAAAGCTTTTGTCTGCAAAGAAATGCGCCCGTTCAGTGTTCCGTAAAAACTTTGTGAGACATTGTTTTTTTCAGTCCAATAAATTTTTCCTGCTCCGGTATAGCTCATGCCTAAAGTCAGGCTTTGCATCCAATTGCTTTTATCGAAAAAGAAACTATAATTTGCGCCTGCATTCATGGTATGGCGGGGAACAAATGGTACATAATTGCCGCTATAATCAATTTGCTCTTCTGATGATGTAGTACCTCCGTCATATTTTTTGAATGTGGAATGAGTATATCCATAACTTACATTCATATTCAGGTTTTTGTTGATGGATGCCAGAAAGCTGGCCTCTACTCCATAACTTTCGCTACTACCGGCATTGACCATCATTCGTCCCAAGCCACTATTGACAAATTTGGCGATTTGTTGGTCGTGGGTATCCATGTAGAATGCGGCAAGGTCGGTCTTCAGTTTGCCGTTGAACAAACTGAGATGTGATCCCACTTCGTAATTCCAGCTGTACTCGGGCTTGTAGACAGTTGTTTCTTGTACGTTCAATTCTTTTCCGTAGTTGGGCATGTGTTGCTTGATCATTCCTTCTATCATACCTGCCATAGATTCTGGTGCTTTGTCTAGTATGGCTTCAATCATTTTTTGTTGCATGTCACTTTGTATCAGTTCTGAAAACATCTGTACGTTATAACCTCCGGAACGATATCCTCTGGTTATGCTTACATACATATTGTTTGCAGGGCTAAAATCGTATTTAAAAGCTAGCTTGGGAAGTAGCTGTACATAGTCGTTTTTTTCTTTTCCTTCCAATAGCGGTGCAGCATTCAAATTCCTGAATGGAATATTAAGGGGAGGCATTGCCATTTTAAGAAAGAAATCGAAATCAATATTACTATCCGAGAAATAATTCATAGACATTTTTTCATATTCCAAGCGCAAACCTGCTGTTACTGAAAAGCCTTTCACAAACAGGTCGTTGAATGTAGATTGGTGGTACAGTGCGGTGCTGAATACCGGTGTGTCAAAACTTCCACTTACGCGGATACGGTTGTTCAAAACGTCCAGACTCATTTCAGGGGTACGGCGGGGATCGTCTAAATGAATTTTCTTGAAAGTATTGTTGATGTTTCCTTCGATCATATCGGTCACTCCGTCCTCCATGAAGTTTACCGGACCGGTGGTATGTAGCCATTGATAAAAAACACTAACCCCTGTAACCCATTGCCAGCGCTTGTTGTTTTTGCTTTTAAAAGTAATCTCTTCACTGATGGTATTCAGACGCTGCTTCTGCTCAATGGTATAAATGCTGACAGGCAGGAAATCCTGGTCCATAAACATACGGTCGTTTAAATTCTGGAATCCTGTAACAGCGCTTAAGATAAACTTTTGCGCCTGGTATTCAATATTCAAACCGGTATTGAACAGTCCACGGCGATAAGTACAATCCTGATCGTATGAAATCTTCCCTATGTAGTTTTTATATTTTTCATTCTCTTTGTCGTATCCGTCTATAGCTCCTGTATAGTAATAAGGGTATCCCCCTTCGTCATTATAATCATAGCCTATGGTGAAGTCTAGTTTTAAGTTTTCTGAAGGCAGCCAGATAGCATGTATTCGTCCGCCTCCCGCTTCCATATTATCTACTTTTTTCCCATTGAGCGAATTGCGGAAGAATCCGTCTGATCCCTCATAATAACCACCGGCGGAGAAAGCGAAACAGTCACTCCAACGGTGGTAATGGGTTAATGAAGCACTGCGGTAGTTACTTTTTGTTCCATAACTCAGTTTTACGTCTGTTCCCTGATAGGAGAATGGAGAGCGGGTATGTACCTTGATTAGTCCCCCCATGGTATTGCGTCCGTACAAGGTTCCTTGTGGACCGCGAAGAATATCAATACGTTCTATATCATAAAAATTGAAATCAAATGCAGATTTGTCAATGTAAGGGATATTGTCCACATACAAACCTACCGCAGGAGTATTGATACGCGATCCGATTCCCCGGATGTAAATGGCTGAGGTGAGTCTTGAACCATAGTCGGGCATAAAGAAATTGGGTACCAGTGAACTCACGTTCTTTAAAGTGGTGATTTGGTTTGCTTGCATATCTTTTTGGGAGAGTAAAGATACGGCTGTAGGAAGTTCCCTTAATTTTCCGGTTTCTTTAGGTGAAGCGATAACTACCACCTCTTCTATATCAATGACTTTTGTAGTGTCCTTAGGCAGCGTGTTGATATCTTCAGCAAAAGTTGTTGCAGCCAGCAGGCAGGATGTAATGAATAAAATGTTTTTTCTCATATTTATTGTTTGGTTTTATTTGATACATCACGGATAACCAGAGTTGCTACAAGTTTCTACCAGGCGGAAAATTTATATATTCCACTCTGTATAATCCATGATGGAGAATGATTCCGGCTGCAAAGTAACGGTAAACCTGATATGTGTGCAATCCTAATAAATGAGGATTTTATATTCTGTCTGCTTCAATGTAGCCATTCATCACAGCATAAACGGTAAGACCGGAAACAGACTTGATGCCCAGTTTTTCAGTAATGTTCTTGCGGTGGGAGATAACGGTGGTCAGGCTGATATTAAGTTTGTCGGCTATCTCTTTGTTGATAAGTCCTTTGGTGATAAGTATCAATACTTCTATTTCCCGGACAGACAATTCATGTTCCGTTTTTTCTATGTGCATTGCTTTATCTGCTGCTTGTTTTCTTGCCTGATGTCCATATTGGCGCAATTGATGGATGTCTTTTATCAAAGAACCTTCATCTTGGTAGATATTCAGTTTGGGAACACCGGATAATTGAGGCTGGTTGTCACCTCCTGCTAATACAATTGTTTTTGGTTTACGAAGTAAAAAGAAGGAAGTATGTTCAAAATAGATTTGGGCAGAGATAAAATAATGGGCATACATGTCCGGTGTGTCATCCGTCAGCTCACCAAAGGAATGGAATACACGGATAGTAGCCATTGGAATGATATCTTCCAAAATGTTTTTTAACCCCAGGCAAGTGAGGGTATTTGGGTCTACTATGGCTATTTCGGGATGATGCATGATGTTTTCTTTGGTGCAAAGATACATATCTTTTATAAAAAACAGATTCATAAAGACAAAGAAATCTTCTTTTAGGCAACATCACCAATCATTTATTTGTAGGGGCGCATTTGAATGCGCCCGCATATGTGCTGTAAATCATTTTCGGATAGGTTCAATCTGTCATTACTCCTAAATAAGTGGCTGCTGCTTCAGCACATTTTTCTCCATCGATACCTGCTGAAACAATTCCTCCGGCGTAACCTGCTCCTTCTCCACAAGGAAATAACCCATTGACAGTGACATGTTGCAGTGTCTCATTATCTCGCAGGATCCGTACCGGAGCCGACGTGCGTGTTTCTACACCAATCATCACTGCTTCATTGGTCAGGAAGCCATGGCTGCTCTTTCCGAATTGTTGGAAACCTTTGCTCAAACGGTCGGTAATGAATGCAGGCATCCAAAAATGCAGGGGAGAGGAAACTAATCCCGGACTATACGAACTGTCGGGTAAATCATAGCTTAGTTTTTTGCGGGTGAAGTCCACCATTCGTTGTGAAGGTGCGGTTTGGCGCATATTGCCTTGCTGCCAGCAGGAGGCCTCCAATGCTTCTTGGAAATACATCATGGTTAATGGACAATGGTCGGTAGTCCATTGACCATGATTTTTATTAGTGGCTTTTAATTCTTCACTTTTCGTTTTTAATTCTTCTGTAAAAAGATTATTTTCCGCCAGATCTTCCGGCCTGATTTCTACCACCATGCCGGAGTTGCTCCATTTGGAGCCGCGGTTGCTGGGACTCATGCCGTTTACTACAATCTGATGCGGACCGCTTGCGGCAGGAACAACAAATCCTCCCGGACACATACAAAAACTATAGACACCACGTCCTTCTACTTGTGTCACAAAGCTATATTCAGCGGCAGGCAGATACTTTCCACGTTCGTTTTTATTATGATATTGTATTTGGTCAATCAGCATGGACGGGTGTTCCAAACGTACTCCTACTGCAATTCCTTTGGTTTCCATCTCTATACCATTGTCATACAACCACCGATACACATCCCGTGCGGAATGTCCGGTAGCCAGAATAACAGGTCCTTTGAAAGTCTTTCCGGTATTTGTTTCTATACCTGTGATTTTGTTTTTTTCTATAATAAGGGAATCCATTCGTGTTTCGAAATGCACTTCACCACCACATTCTATGATGGTATTCCGCATATTTTCAATCACACGCGGCAACTTGTCTGTACCGATGTGGGGATGGGCATCTGCCAGGATGGAGGTACTGGCGCCATGTTGGCAGAATACATTCAGAATTTTGTTCACATTCCCTCGCTTTTTGCTTCGGGTATAGAGTTTGCCGTCTGAATAGGCTCCTGCTCCTCCTTCTCCGAAACTGTAGTTGCTTTCAGGGGCAACTTTGTGCTCACGGCTGATACGGGCGATATCTATTTTTCTATCGCGTACATTCTTACCTCGTTCCACTACGACAGGCCGGAGTCCTAACTCTATTAATCGCAAGGCAGCAAAAAGTCCGCCCGGTCCTGCTCCCACGACAATGACTTGTGGTTTCCCATCTACCTTATTATATATAGTACGGGTGAACTCCTCATCTTGTGGCATTTCATTAATATATAGGCGTACTTTCAAATTTACATAGATGGTGCGTTGACGTGCGTCTATGCTCCTTTTTAAGATGCGAAGGGCATGGATGGTACGTATATCCAATCCCTTGTCATGTCCGATGAACTGTTTCAGTGACTGTTCGTTGGCTGCTTGTTCAGGCAAGACTCTTATTTGAAATTCCTGTATCATGGTTCTTATTTGGATTGTTCGCCTTCCGGCATTAATTTTTTACGGTAATAAGAATTGGCGGTATATAGTGCGGCGGCAGGGTTGTGTCCTGTCACACGGTCTTTGGTCACTAAAGTTGTAGTATAGGCATTAGAGTACTTGTAGAATAAACTGTCATGTCCCACACATAGTCCGATAACCACGTTCAACTCTGTATATGCTTGGTTGAGAAGGCGTGCTTGTAGGATAGGGTTACACATTGCCGCACCGATTTTTTCACATTCTTTGGGGATTCCGATAGAGGATTTGGCTATTCCGGCTACTTTGCAGATTACTGAATATACCTCAAAGCCGTTAGCACGGAGGATGCGGGCAAAAATACGGGCTTCATTCACCAGTCCGATACAATAGGCAATTCCTAGTTTTTTATATCCCATCTTGCGTGCGAAAGTCATGATTTCTTCCACACGGGTTAATCGGCAGTAACCTTCATATTCCACTTCGGCACTGGCTGCCATTATCTTGTTGTTGTCGTTATATTGTTTCAACGCCCATTCCAAATCTTCTTGTTCCAAATGGGTAGTCAGACAAAATTCAGGGTAAGTGCGCTCTTTGAACTTGCAGTTCTGTGTGCCGCAGTCTATGCAGGTCGGGGGGTATGATTGTTCTTTTGTCATTTTATATCATTATTCAAATTAAGTTTTCTCTTATTTATCTCATCCAAACAAAGCTCGGAACGCTTCTTCTACCTTCCTTACCGGAATGATTTCTATCTTTAATTTTGATGTATCCATTCCTTGCAAATTATGTTTCGGTATAAGAATTTGTTTGAAACCTAATTTCTCTGCTTCTCCGATGCGTTGCTCAATACGGTTTACAGGTCGGATCTCACCACTCAGTCCTACTTCACCCGCCATGCAGGTGTCACGTTCTATTTCCGTATCCATATTGCTGGATAGAATGGCACTGATGACAGACAGGTCGATGGCCGGATCATTCACTTTCAATCCACCTGCGATATTCAAAAAGACATCTTTTTGTGCCAGTTTGAATCCTACCCGTTTTTCAAGTACTGCCAGAAGCATGTTCATACGTCGTAAATCAAATCCGGTGGCAGAACGTTGCGGATTCCCATATACTGCCGAACTGACTAAAGCCTGTGTTTCAATCAAGAAAGGGCGGACTCCTTCTATGGCAGAGGCGATAGCAACCCCGCTCATCCCGTCATGGTCTTGGCTAAGCAACAGTTCGGACGGGTTGCTCACTTGGCGCAAACCGTTTTGGCGCATTTCATAAATGCCCAGTTCGGCGGTGCTTCCGAAACGGTTCTTGATGCTGCGGAGAATGCGGTACATATAATGTTGGTCACCTTCAAATTGCAATACGGTGTCTACAATATGTTCCAGTACCTTGGGGCCGGCAATGCTTCCTTCTTTATTGATATGGCCGATCAGAATGACCGGCGTATTTGTTTCTTTGGCAAATTTTAAAATAGAAGCGGAACATTCACGTACCTGTACCAAACTGCCGGGAGAAGAGTCTATCGTTTCGGTTGAGATGGTTTGAATAGAGTCGATGATCACTAAATCGGGTCGTGTATTCTTGATATGGACGTAAATCTGCTCCAACGAAGTTTCACAGACTATCAGGCAGTCGGAAGAATTATGCGGGATACGGTCTGCACGCAGTTTTAATTGCCGGGCACTCTCTTCTCCCGATATATACAATACTTTTTTGTCAGGCAGATGAAGTACGGTTTGCAGCACCAAAGTGGATTTGCCTATCCCCGGTTCACCGCCCAGTAGAACGAGTGATCCCGGTACTAAACCGCCTCCCAATACCCGGTTCAGTTCTTCGTCGTGCATATCAATTCGAGGTTCGTCCCCTCCGGTAATGTCATTCAGTGTGACAGGCTTGCTTTTTACGGATTCCAGGCCGGATACCGGTCTTTTGTTTGCAGGTTCCTTGCGTATAATTTCTTCTACGTATGTGTTCCATGCACCGCAAGACGGACATTTCCCTACCCATTTGGGTGAATCCTGCCCACAGTTGGTGCATACATATACAGTCTTTTCCTTTGCCATATTCTTACGGGATAATTAAAACAGCGCAACTTGAGGCTGAATTTGTACAAAGGTAAGGAAATAGTTCTGCATATCAACATGGGCAGGATAAAAAAGTTTTGTCTTATTTCTGCTTTAATAAAAAGCATTCTTATATTTTATCGCAAAAAAATGGGAAATTGTGATAGATTGTAGGAAATTGTTTTTATATTTGCATCGTTCAAATAAAAAACAGAAGAAGAACAATAATAAAATGACGATATACTATCTCCATACAACCACCACATTAGGGATGGGGCACATGACAACTACAATGTCCACATCCACAACAATGACCCCTCGGGGTTAAGGATAGTATATGTGTTTCTACGTGATACACGCTTACGGACGTAAGCAAAACAAGCTTTTAATTTTATTTTTTTAGTGTAAACAGATACAGTTTCTTTTCGTTGTCATGCTGGGTGAAACAAAAGTAGATTCTTTACCGGACTTGAAATGGCTCGGAGGACAGAATGGCAAAAGAAGCTGGAATAAAAATAGATAATTGCATGAAAGTTATGAAATTCGGCGGGACATCCGTAGGTTCCGTGAACAGCATTTTAAGCGTCAAACAGATAGTAGAGGCAGTTGAAGAGCCCGTAATTGTAGTTGTGTCGGCATTGGGCGGTATAACTGACAAGTTAATCAATACTTCGCAGATGGCTGCCAATGGGGATTCCGCATACGAGAAAGAATACCGTGAAATTGTGAATCGTCACATTGAAATGGTATATACCGTAATTCCGGCAGGTAATGAGCGTACTGTTTTATTGGATAAGGTCAATGAATTGTTGAGTGAACTGAAGGATATTTTTCAGGGAATTTATCTGATAAAGGACTTGTCGTCTAAAACGTCGGCTACTATTGTAAGTTATGGTGAGCGCTTGTCGTCTATTATTGTAGCTTCGTTGATAAAGGGGGCTGTATGGTATGACTCCCGCAACTTCATTAAGACTGAAAAAAAACATGCCAAACATATTCTGGATTCCGAACTGACCACTCGCTTGGTTAAAGAAACTTTCCAGAAATTACCGGAAGTGGCATTGGTTCCCGGATTTATCTCTACTGATAAGAACAGTGGTGAAGTGACCAATTTGGGACGTGGCGGTTCAGATTATACCGCTTCTGTCATAGCTGCGGCACTGAATGCGGATAGCTTGGAAATATGGACGGATGTGGATGGTTTCATGACGGCAGACCCGCGTGTAATCAGTACGGCCTATACCATTAATGAGTTGAGCTATGTGGAAGCGATGGAGCTTTGTAACTTTGGAGCGAAGGTGGTTTATCCGCCGACTATTTATCCGGTATGTCATAAGAATATTCCTATTCTGATTAAGAATACATTCAATCCTCAAGGCGAGGGAACTATCATAAAGCAGGAAGTGAATTCCGGTTCTAAAGCCATTAAAGGTATCTCATCCATCAATGATACGAGTTTGATTACGGTTACCGGTCTGGGAATGGTGGGAGTGATCGGAGTGAATTTCCGGATTTTTAAAGCATTGGCACAAAACGGCATCAGCGTGTTTATGGTATCGCAGGCATCTTCCGAGAACAGTACTTCTATCGGTGTGCGTAATCAAGATGCGGCACTGGCTTGTGAAGTGCTGAATGAGGAATTCTCCAAAGAAATAGAAATGGGGGAAATCAGTCCGGTTGTTGCCGAAATGAATTTGGCTACCATTGCCATTGTCGGTGAGAACATGAAACATACACCGGGCATCGCCGGTAAGCTGTTCGGGACTTTAGGCCGTAACGGCATTAGTGTGATTGCTTGTGCTCAAGGTGCTTCGGAAACCAATATCTCTTTCGTGGTAGAATCCAAGTCACTGCGCAAATCATTGAATGTGATTCATGATTCGTTCTTCCTGTCCGAATATCAGGTGCTGAACCTTTTTATCTGCGGTACAGGTACGGTAGGAGGCAGTTTGATAGAGCAAATCCGTTGTCAGCAACAAAAGTTGATGCAGGAACGCGGTTTGAAGCTGAAAGTGGTAGGTATAGCCGATGGACATCATGCGTTGTTTACCCGTGCAGGCGTAGACCTGTCACATTATAAGGAAGAGTTGGCAGAGAAAGGAATGCCTTCGTCCACCCAGGTGTTGCATGACGAGATTATAGGTATGAATATATTCAACTCTGTGTTTGTGGATTGTACAGCCAGTGCCGAGGTGGCGTCTTTATATAAAGATTTCCTGATGAATAATATTTCGGTCGTAGCTGCCAACAAGATTGCCGCTTCTTCCGAATACTCCGTTTACAGTGAACTGAAACAAATAGCCCGCCGCCGGGGTGTGAAATTCCTGTTTGAAACCAATGTCGGTGCGGGACTTCCTATTATCAACACGATCAACGACTTGATAAACAGCGGAGACAAGATCTTGAAAATAGAGGCGGTATTGAGCGGTACGCTGAATTACATCTTTAACAAAATCA
>OJMK01001859.1_pt1 | contig 15849 bp, 21 predicted proteins | sample 1597201 | NCBI WGS metagenome assembly OJMK01 (sample SAMEA2452125, study PRJEB22498) | human gut metagenome | reverse complement strand
GGGTGTAGGAAACCTACCGCCAACGGCGGCAAGGCGCCTTTACCCTACCCTACGACCTGCTGGCCAGCCGGGAGATCGAGAACATTCTGGACAACACGGATTTCATGGTGCTGCTGTCGCAGGCGCAGAGCGACCGTGCGATCTTGGCAAAGCAGCTTGGCATTTCCGAGCATCAGCTCTCCTATATCACGCACTCCAATTCCGGCGAGGGCTTGCTGTTCTATGGAAATGTCACCATCCCGTTTGTAGACCGTTTCCCCCGTGGGGAGATCTATGACCTGCTGACGACCCGCCCGGAGGATTTTGCCCATGAGCGAACAGACGAGTAACCCCACTTCGGGACAAAATGTCCCGAAGTCCAAGTTTCGGCGGAAAAGCCGGCAGGAGCAAACGGCGGCGTCCAAGCTGCGGATGGAGCGCCGGGGCGAGAAGCTGGACGCCACCCGGGAGAAGCTGGCAAAGCAGAAGCCGCCGAAAAAGCCCGGTGCGGTCAAGCGTCTTGCCCATACCGCCGGACACGGTTTCCACGGCTTTGTGCATGGCAAACTCTATGAGGTCGAGCATGAAAATGTCGGCACAGAGGGCGCGCACCGTTCCGAGCTGGCGGCGGAGTCCGTGTACCGCTTCGGCAGGCGCAAGCTCCGCAAGGCCATCCGGGAACACCCGGCAAAGGCGGTGGAGCGTGCCGAGAGCAAGCATATCAAGGCCACGGCGGACTATTACTACCGCAAGACCGTGGAGGAACACCCGGAAATGCAGGAGAGCGGCGCGGTGTCCCGGTATCTGCAAAAGCAGAAGATCAAGCGCCAGTACGCAAAGCAGGCGCGGGAGGCTGCCAGGCAGAACGCCAAGGCCGCCGAGGGTACGGCGTCCGTCACGGGCAAGCTGACGGAAAAGGTGTCCGCCTACATCAAGGAACACTCCGGCGGGCTGCTCATGCTGCTGGCGGCGTTTCTTCTGCTGGTGGTGCTGCAATCGTGTATGTCCTCGCTGGTAACGGTGGGCAACGGCGTGGCCGGAGCCATCGGCGCGTCCACCTATGCCGCCGAGGACGCTGACCTGCTGGGGGCGGAGGCTGCCTACTGCGCTTTGGAGGACGAGCTGCAACGCTACCTCGACACCTACACCCGCACCCACGATTACGACGAATACCACTTTGACCTCGACACCATTGAACACGATCCCTATGTGCTGCTGTCCATCGTCTGCGCGCTCCATGAGGGCGAGTGGACGCTGGACGAGGTGCGGGGAACGCTCCAAATGCTCTTTGACCGCCAGTACATTTTGACCGAGGATGTGGTTGTCGAGGTACGCTACCGCACGGTCACAAGGACGAACAGCGAGGGCAACGACTATGATGTAGAAGTTCCGTACAACTATTACATCTGCTATGTCACGCTGGAAAACTTCAATCTCTCCCATCTGCCCGTCTACATCATGGGCGAGGAACCGCTTTCCCGGTACGCCCTCTATATGGCGACGCTGGGCAACCGCCCCGACCTGTTCCCGTCCTCGCCCTATGTGGGCAAGTACACCAACAAGCCCCCGGCACATGAGATCCCGGAGGACCACCTTGCCGATGAAGCCTTTGCCGCAATTCTGAAAGAAGCGGAGAAGTATGTGGGATACCCCTATGTGTGGGGCGGCAGCTCTCCGAGTACCTCTTTCGACTGCTCCGGCTTCGTCAGCTATGTCTACAATCAATGCGGCTGGGACTTTGGGCGGCTGGGGGCGCAGGGGCTATACAATATCTCCATCCGGACGAGCAGTCCCAAACCCGGCGACTTGGTGTCCTTCACAGGGACTTATGACACGCCGGGGATCTCCCATGTGGGCATCTATGTGGGCGACGGCTGGATGCTCCATTGCGGCGACCCCATCAGCTACACCAACCTCAACACAAGTTACTGGCAGTCGCATTTCTACGCCTACGGAAAACTATTTTGACAGGAGGTTTTTATGGCTATCTCCAAAAGCGCAAAAATTCAGGCCGAAATCGAAAAGGTCATGGCCAAGATCAACGAGCAGCAGGCACGGCTCAAGGAGCTGGAACATAAAAAGCTGGAGGCCGAGAACAGCGAGATCGTGGAGATCGTGCGCGGCATGAGCGTTTCGCTCACCGACCTGCCCGCACTGCTTCAGACCAGCAAGAGCGGCGGCACTTTGGGACAGAATGTCCCGAAGTCTGCGGATAAGGAGGACAGCGAATGAACAAGTGGATGAAGAAGCTGACAGCGGCGCTTTGCGCCGCTGTTTTGATGTGCGGCATGGCGGTCACGGCCTACGCCGGGGGCGGTGAGGAATGGGACGGCCTTGCCCCGGTAGAGCCGCTGCCCACGGAAACCGTTGACCCCGGCGAGGGCTTCACCGAGGACGGCAACCTTGTGACCCGTGACCTGCTCTACGACAAGGCCACCAATAAGCAGTTCATCACGGTGCAGACCAGCGGCGGCAATACCTTTTACATCGTCATCGACTACGATAAGCCCACCGACGAGGACGGCGAGCAGTATCATACCTACTTTTTGAACATGGTGGACGAGGCTGACCTGCTGGCGGCGATGCAGACGGCGGGCGGCGAGCTGCCAGAGTGCTCCTGTGCGGATAAATGTGCCGTGGGCGCTATCAACACGGATTGCACCGTCTGTGCCGTGAATATGGGCGAGTGCAAGGGCAAGGCTCCCGAGCCTGCGCCCGTGGTGGAGCCGGAGCCTGACCCCGAGCCGGAACAGCCTAAGAGCAGCGGCGGAACGCTCCTGCTGGTGCTGGCCGTGGTGGTCATCGGCGGCGGGGCTGGCTGGTATTTCAAGATTTATCGCCCCAAGAAGCAACAGGCCACCGATGCTGCGGAGGACTACGGCGACGATTATGACGATACCCCGCCTTGGGAGGACGAGGACGAAACGGAAAGTGAGGATGAAGCATGAGATTTACCAACAGCCCCTATGAGGACTTTATGAAAGAAAAAAGCTACTTTAAGGGTGCTCCGCCCAACCTGCCGCCCAAAGGCTCCCGCTGCGACGGCTGCCCCTACTGGCGCGGGATCGGCTGCGTGTTCTGCTACCGGGAACAGCTCAAGCCCAAGACAGGGGGCAAACATGAGCCGTGAATTGACCCGGCAGGAAAAGGCGGAGATCCGCAAGCTGGTGACAAAGTGGTGCGCCAACTATGATAAAGACTATGGCTGCTTGCCGCTGGACTGTCCCTGCTATATGCTGGGCAAATGCTGGACGGGCGCTTATTGCCGCTATTTCCGCGCGGCGGTGCTGCCCCTTGATCCCGTGCTGGAAAGGTCGCTGACCGTGGAGCGTATCACAGAAACCCGGCCTTGCCCGGTATGCGGCAGGGCTTTCCTCCCGGATGGGCGGCAGCGGTACTGCTCCCCGGTCTGCGCCGGGGCTGCCCTGCGGGAGCAGAAGCGGGCGTATATGCGCCGCAAACGGAGGTAGCGCGTGGAAAAATAGCCCCGGAAAACGCCTGTATTTACAAGGCTTTTCCGGGGCGCTTTCGGGGTGGGCGGTATGTTTTCCCGCCCGCCCCTGTTTTCGCAGAAATGCTTTCCACATCCAAGCGCCAGGGCTTTGGGACATTTTGTCCCGAAGTCCCGGCTGAAAGGAGGAATTATGCCTAAATATTATGAGATCAGCGAGGCGGCGGCAAAGCGGGCAAAGGACATGAACAGCTATTCCGACTATGCTCCCGGCTCGGCTACGGCGGGCTACCGGGCGATGGTGGATGAAGCCTATGCGCTGGCAGAGAAGCAGAAAGCGCAGGTCGATCCCATGTACCATGATAAGATCGATGCCCTTGTTGACTGCTACGCCCGCAGGCTGGCGGAAAACCTCAATGAGCGCAACGCCATTGACGCCCGTGTGCCGTCCATTCTGATCACCGGGGGCGGCAATTTCCCCGTGGCGAAAAAGGCCAAGCAGAACGCCGCCCGGGATCGAAATTACGGCGAGTATGCCGAAATTGAAAAGCTGCTGGACAAGATCCGCTCCACAGGCCGAGGCGGTATCAGCGCCGACGATGACTTTGCCGTGGAAAAGCTCACGAAAAAGCTGGAGGGAATGGAGTCTCAGCAGGCCATGATGAAGGCGGTCAATGCCTACTACCGCAAGCACAAGACGCTGGAGGACTGCCCCGAACTGACGGCAGAGCAGGCGGAAAAGGTCAAGGCGTCTATGTCCCAAGACTGGCGCAAAGACCCTGTTCCGTTTCCGTCCTATCTGCTCACCAACAATAACGCCAATATCCGCCGTGTGCGCCAGCGCATCGAGGAGCTGAGCCATAAGACGGAGTTTGTGGGCTGGACATTCCCCGGTGGGGAGGCCAAGGTCAACGAGGCAGAGAACCGCTTGCAGCTCATTTTTGAGGAAAAGCCGGATGCCGATACCCGGCAGGCGCTCAAAAGCGAGGGCTTCAAGTGGGCGCCCAGCCAAGGAGCATGGCAGCGGCAGCTCAATCAGAACGCCATCCGCGCCGCCGCAAGGCTGGACTTCCTGCGCCCGGAGGACGACAAAAGCCCCTATCAGTTCCAGCCCTTTGCAAAGCGGGCAGAGAAAGATGTATCACGGTGAGGAGGACGTATGGACAAAAACCAAGGCTATGAGATCATTCAGGCCGTCATGCTGGAAAATGGCAGGGGCTTTGCGCTGGGGCATAACCCAGCAGCTCCCTCGCCCTATGTCACATGGGCTTGCTATGATGACAGGGACGGCAAGCGGCAGTATGAATGGGGGCATTACGGCAGCGACCGTGCCGCTTTGGAACAGGACTTTGCGGCGCGGGTGCAGGAGTACCGGCGTCTTTACAATGTCGGTGTCAAGCAGACCGAGGCCCCCGGCCTTTACAAGTATTACTCCACCCAGCGCCCCGTGGACATTGGGACATTCCCCAAGCCGCCCCGCAACGCTCCGGATGAGATTGTCAACTACGATCAGCGCGTCCCGGTTGAAAATGGATCGTTTCTGGCGTGGGGGCATTTGACCTATACGCGGCCATTGACGAAACGGCAGGCGTCTGACTATGAGCTGCGGCCTGCGCCTGACAATCCCGACAGGCCCCGTTCGATCCGGGAGCAGATGAAAACCGCCGCAAAACAGGCCGAGGCTGACCGTGGGCAATCCGCCCCCAAGAAAAATGCCCCTGACCGGGGCGAGAGATAGGAGGACATTTATGGATCAGGAACGCAATCCCAACAAGAACGCCGAGCTTTCGATGGAACAGAATTATAATCAGATCGACGGCATCATCAACAATCTGCCTGCGCCGCCCCCAGAGGAAAAGCCGCTGGACAGGGTACGGGAACACCCGCCAAAGCGCCGCAGCCGGGAGCGTGAGGAGCGTTGACAAAAAAGCGGCGGCGCTCTGTCCATCTTCATGTGATGGTGACGCCGGAGGAGCAGGTGTTGATCGCTGACCGCATGGCCGAGGCCGGAATCTCCAACATGGGAGCCTATATGCGGAAAATGGCGCTCAACGGCTATGTCCTCCATGTTGACCTCTCGGACATCCGGGAGCTGGTGGCCTTGCAGCGGCGGTGCGCCAACAACCTAAACCAAGTGGCCGTCCATGCCAACACCTATGGTATCTATCCCTCGGAGATCGCGGCGCTCCAAAAGGACTATGCTAACCTTTGGGAGCCGCTGTCCGATCTGCTGAAAAAGCTAAGTGCTGTTATTAACATATAAGTACCACTAAAAACGAGACAGGCTTCTGCCTGTCTCGTTTTGGTAAAAGCCATTATTTCAAATATCAGAGTTAGTACTCGCTGGCAGCATCATTTCTCAATTTATACAGTCTTTCGATGATAACATTTCCATCGGGATCAATACACCCAGCTCTTTTTAGGGTGTTCTTGACGCGTACAGGAAGATTATCTGGAAGTTTACCAAGTTCAATAATAGATTGGATAAGTCCCGGGTTTAGTCGAGCAAAACTGTTAGGCCCATTGACATACATCCTATCAGTGCTAATTTCGTCCATAACTTCAGGGGTTCGTTCTATCCTGCGGCGCAGCATCGCGGCTTCGCGTTCAGTTCTCATGCGATATGACTGCAATTGGGCAATTTCCATTTCTTTCTTCTCTAATTCCTTCTTATATGCTGCTTTCTCTTCGGCGTCTAAATTGGCCTTTTCCATCAGTTCGTTAATCATGCGATCTTTATCTTCTTGCTTATCCTCAATCTCCTCAGACACCTTTTTCCGCTCTCTATCAAGATGCGAAACCTTATCATTCAAACTGTTCAGTTTTTCACCAAAGCGTTCTTCAATTTTTCCCAGAGTTACGGAAATATCTTTCATAAATCTGTAAGAGCTGTCGTAAAACTTTGAACTGGTTTCATCAGCCTTAAAATAGAAAAACACAGAAATAAAAATAGAAAAGAATGCAAGTAGGGTGGATAAAATGCTCTCCACGCTAAAACTATTCTTATAAATTGTAACACAGAGCAAACCAGCAAATATTAAGGAGATAATTCCAGCAACAACGTAAATTGTTTTCCTTAAAAACGAGGGCTCTTTTGCTTGTTCTTGCAGTACTAACAATTTGTCGAGAATTTCGCTAAGATTTTCCTCTGGCTCAATATTCAAATTCTGAGTAGACCCCTTTTCCTCTTTCATAGTTTCTCCCAACCTTTTGGTATTATTACTAAATAGCGTGGTAATTCGACTAAAATATATATGTTAATTATATCACGATTGCGCAGCAAATACAACCAGTTAAATAGGCGAGCGTGAGCGTGAACTTTGACATCCTTGTGTGCCTATTTTCCCAGCGGTATAATATGGGTAGAAGGACTGACCAACCCGATTTTTTGATGGAGGTAGCTGCTATGATCGTTTTCAAAATCCTTGCCGCCCCCGTGATGGTGGCGCTGTCCCTGCTGGCCGCTATGGTCACATTTCTGTTCTGTGTGGCATCCGCCGTGTGCGAGCTGGGCTGCATTGTGCTGACGCTGCTCTCCCTGATCCTGTTCATCGGCGGGCAAACGGTGGGCGGGATCGTGTTCCTCGTCCTTGCGTTCCTCGTTTCTCCCTTTGGCGTTCCCGCCACCGCTGAGTGGCTGGTGGACAAGCTGCACTCGGCCAAGTTTGCCCTGCGTGATTTCATCACCGGCTGATACTTCGGGACAAAATGTCCCAAAGCTGAAACGACGGCGGCTGACCACAGCCGCCGTTTGTCATATCGGAAGGAGGGCTGCCTAAGGCCACGACCTACTACAAGAAGCACAAAATCAGCAAGGGCGAAACCATCGCGCAGTCCTTGAAAGAACGGTTTGACTACGGGCAAAACCCGGACAAGACCGAGGGCGGCGAATTGATCTCGTCTTACGGCTGCGACCACATGACCGCCGATGCCGAGTTCCTTTTGAGCAAGGCCAAGTACAAAGCCGCCACAGGCCGGGAGCAGCGGCGGGACGCAGATGTGCTGTGCTATCAGATCCGCCAGTCATTTAAGCCCGGCGAGATTACACCGGAGGAGGCAAACCGCATCGGCTATGAAACGGCGATGCGCTGGACAAAGGGCAAGTATGCCTTTTTCGTTGCCACCCACACGGACAAGGCGCACATCCACAATCACATTTATTATAACTCGACCTCGCTGGACTGCACCCGGAAGTTTCGGGACTTCATCGGCTCTGGCCGTGCGGTGCGGCGGCTCTCTGACCGCATTTGCCTTGAAAATGATCTGTCCGTCATCACCAATCCCAAGCTGCACAGCAAGGGGCGCTTTCTCCATTACGGGGCATGGCTGGGGACGGAGCGGCAGCCGTCGTACAAGGAGCAGCTACGGCTTGCCATCAATGAAGTTCTTGCCAAACGCCCCGCCGACTTTGACGCTTTTCTCCGGCTTATGGAGGCGTCCGGCTTCACGGTCAAGCATGGGCGCGGCGGTACGATCTCTTTTCTTGTTCCGGGGCAGGAGCGGGCGACCCGGCTTCGGGCGTCCACCCTCGGGGACGGCTACGATCCCGAGGACATCAAGACCGTCATCGCCGGGGAGCGCCCGATCTCGGAGCAGCCTGTCCCTGCGCCTGCTGCCCCTCGCCGTGTCAATCTGATCGTGGATATACAGGAGCGCCTGCGCTCCGGCAAAGGCGCGGCCTATGCGCGGTGGGCAAAGGTTTATAACCTAAAACAGATGGCAGCGGCACTTCAATTCATGCAGGAGCAGAATATCACCGAGTATGACCAACTCTCCGCCAAGGCCGAGGACGCCGTTTCCCGTTTTTACGCTCTGACCAAGCAGCTCCGGCGGACGGAGGCTGACCTGTCCGCAACCTCCGAGCTGATGGGAGCCGTGGTGCGGTACGCCAAGACCCGCCCCGTCTTTGACGGGTACAAAGCTGCCAAGTACAGCCGAAAATACCTTGCCGAGCATGAGGCGGAGTTGACGGATTACCGGGCGGCCAAGGCCACAATGGGAGAGCTGCTGGGCGGTGAGAAGCTGCCCAAGATGGCAGAGCTAAAAGAAAAACGCCGCCAACTGGCGACGCGGAAAAAGGCGCTCTATACCGAGTACCGCTCGGCGCAGGAGGAAATGCGGCAGGCCGTGGCGGTCAAAGCCAACATCGACCATCTGCTGGGCGTCACGGACGGCCAGCGCAAAAAGGAACAGGAGCGATAGCGAACGGTGACGCAGACAAATTACTTTGGGACAAAATGTCCCAAAGCCGGGTTTGGGGAGGCTCCCCAACAAGCGTTTTTGCAGCCCGCCGGGATGCAAAAATAGCAAGTGTGGCTACACTTGCCCTGCTTGCCGTTAGTGCGTTCTCCGGAAATCCCACGGAAAAACGGAGGCAGCGCCGTTTCTTACGCTCCCTCCGTTTCTCTGGCTTTTTGTATTCCCTCTGCGGTGGCTTCCATGATCGTCAATTCGTTCTCGTCCATTGTGTTTAGCATCCTGTCAATGTGCTGGCGGCAATCACTTTCTTCGTTCTGCTTGTCAGGATAGAAGAATTGATCGACGGAAATATCCAGCAGAGTGACGATTTTATAAAAGGTATTCAAACTCGGATGCTGACCACGATTCTCAAAATACATAATGGAACGAGGTGTACGGTCAACGAGCTGCGCGAGGTATTCTTGTGTCCAGCCTTTGGCTTCTCGTTTGCGTTTGATCTCCCGGCCTAATGCGTGGAAGTCAAGCCGTCTTTCGTCTTGGTACATTCTCATATCACCCATATATTATTCTACATTTCGTGTTTGATTATGAGAACGAAACACGATTTTATGTTTTGGTAGTATTTTATTTTATCAGCGTTTTCAGTAACGGCATTGATAGATTGAAAGAATGGCAGTAAAATAAATGCGGATACAATTTCAGACTCCATAATAGATACATATTTCTCTGCTATACTTGAAAAATTGGAGGTGGGACAATGCAGAAGATTTTAATTGTCGAAGATGATATTGACATTCAGGATATATTGAAAAATCATCTGATTGATGCGGGATATGAAGTTGCTGTTGCTTCTGACGGCGTGGCGGGGATTGCGATGTTTGATGATACAATCGACCTTGTGCTGTTAGATATTATGCTCCCTAAAATCGACGGCTATGGTGTATGTGAGGTCATTCGCAAAAGGTCACAAGTTCCTATTATTATGCTTACTGCTCTTTCAGATGAAGAAAACCAGTTGAAAGGTTTTGAACAGCAGATTGATGATTACATTCCAAAGCCCTTTTCGCCCAAAATCCTGCTATGCAAGATTGCGGCTATTCTTCGCCGCAGAATGACTGACAATCAAAATCAATCCTTGCTTACCTATAAAGAGTTGAGTATGGATGTTGATGGATTTCATGTATATCAAGGCGGGAACGAGGTTGTTTTGACCAGCAAAGAGTTTGCGCTTCTTAGGCTTATGCTTGAAAATCAGGGAAAGGTTTTTACTCGGCAAATGCTGCTTGACCGATTGTGGGCGGAGGATTTGGAGGTCGAAGATCGGATCGTTGACAGTCATATAAAGAACATTCGCAAAAAGCTGAATGCTGACTATATCAAAACAATCAGAGGGGTGGGATACAGAATTGACAAAGTACATTAAGCAACGGTTATCCGTCAAGATTTTTATAATTACATTTCTTCTACTGGGTACAGCTTGTGGTGGAACATATTTTTTCATTTCAAAACTGTTACCTACGACATACTCCAATTTGATAAATGCGACTACGGAGAAAGCCGCCATGCACCTTGCCGAGCAAATGGCGGATTTTAATAATATAGACGATTGTGAAAATGAATTGGCTGATTTTTCAGCGAAAACAAATGCCGCTTTTTGGATTGAGGACAGCAACGGCAATATTATCTATCCGAATGAAGTGGCTACGGAAATTTCTACTGTTTCAGCAGATCAAGCAGTTACATTTGATGAAGATGAATCGTTCATAGATATGCAGCTGTCCGGGGCAACTACAACGAACTTTTACCCAATTACTCTAAAAAACGGGACTGCTTATACGCTGGTAGTTCAAACGGATTTGTTTGTCGTACAGCAGGCAACAAAAGTATTGCTGTCCATATTTCCGTATGTTATCCTAATGGTCTTTCTGCTTTCTCTCCTTTGTGCAGGGCTCTATACACGGTACATCACTCGACCTATTGTGCGACTGAGCAAGATTTCAAAGCAAATGGCGGAACTGGATTTTTCTGGTCAATGTACTGCTGTGCGGGAAGATGAATTGGGGTGCTTGGCACAAAATCTAAATTCGTTGTCGGCCTCGCTCTCTACTGCGCTGAATGATCTCCAAACTGCAAACCAGCAGCTCAAGACAGATATGGAAAAGGAACAAGCATTAGAGCAACAGCGGGTAGAATTTTTCTCGGCAGCCTCCCACGAACTGAAAACACCGCTGACTATTTTGAAAGGTCACTTGTCGGGGATGCTGAACGGGATCAGCGGCTATGAAAACCACACAGAGTACATGGAGCGTTCCCTTGCAGTTGTTGACAGGATGGAAAATCTGGTAAAAGAATTGTTGTATGTTTCTAAAACGGAGGGAACTCAGAAATCCGCATATAAAGTCGTTGACTTTGCGGAAGTATTCCGGGTACAGCTTGCCACGGTTTCAGATTTATCGGAAGAAAAGAAACAGCACCTTGAGGTCAATATTCCTGACCGACTTTACTGTGAAGTGGAACAAGTGCAGATGGAACGGGCAATTCAGAACTTATTGGTAAACGCAATTCGGTATTCTCCAAGTAACGAATCAATCCATATAACTTTGTCTGAAATACACGGTACGATTCGTGGTGAAATTGAAAATACAGGTGTCCGTGTGCCTGATGATGCCCTCCCGCATTTGTTTGAAGCTTTCTACCGGGCGGACGCATCCCGTAACCGTAATACAGGCGGAACTGGATTAGGGCTTTATATTGTTCGCAAAATCATGGAAATGCACCATGCAAAGTACGGCATCACTAACACAAGCAACGGCGTAATGTTTTGGTTTGAACTGCCTTGCAAGCAGCCAATAGATAACTCCATCTAAAATCCATAATCTATGCAAACTATATCCAAGTTGTTTTGCTATATTTTAGCTGTCCTTAAGGGGCAGCTAAAATTTTTATAAAGCGAGGTCTTATCTATGAAGAACAAAAAAATATTAGCAGTGGGCTTGTGCGGAGCAATCTGTTTGAGCCTTGCCGGTTTTACTTATGCAAATGCACTGGCTTCAGACGCACCAAAGAATTTGGCATCTGAAACTGAAAACACATCCGGCGTCGATATTCTCTATCATGATACGGATGGTGGACAAATCAGCGTTGACGGTAAAAATTGGGTTGCCGAGGCAGATTATGAGAAGAACAATGCGGCACCGGATGTGCAGTGGTGGACAGCCGAAGAGTACGAGGCTTGGATGAACGAACAGAAAAATGAAATGGAAGCGTTGATTGGAACTGGAGATGGTTGGTATGATGGGCAAGGCGTATTCCATGAATTTACGCAGGAAAGCGTAGATGCTATGATGGACAGCTATAAGGAAACTCTGGAAAGTATCAAAAAGGGAGTATTGTATTCCAAAGACGACGGTGACGGCGATACCTACTCCATGATTCCACCTACTGAAGATGTAGTTTCCTCTTATAGTGTTGATGTAACAAAAGATAACGGAAAAACAGTACACATTGGGGATTATTCCACAGTTGAGGAATTAGATAAAGCCATTTCTGATGCAGTTAAAAATGGTCAACTCACACAAGAAGAAGCGGACTCCGTTCAGAAATAATGACTAAGCCATTCTGCCGGACGACGGCAAAAGAAAAAAAGCCGTCGTAATGCAGACAAATTGACACGCCCATTTGAAACGGCGGCTTTGATTTTCAGAGCCGCCGTTTCTTTGCGCCTACACACAAACCAATGACGACCCATTGAAACTGTAAAGGCACGGTGGCCTATGGAGGTATCGCCGTGTCCATTTTTGCTTTCTGTAATCCCCCTAATACTCTGCGGTCAAAAAAAGCCCATGCCCCGCAACGGAGTATTCTGGATATGAACATGAAATAAATAAGTACAATAATAACGGTAATATTTCGTGCGCCCGCATAGCGTCATGCTGTGCGGGCGTTTTTATATGCCTGCACCTTGGGACAATTTGTCCCAAAGCAGCCAGCCCCGGCTGCCGATCCCCGCCGTTCCTCCATTCTGTTCACCCACCCACACATAAACCGAATGGAGGAAATACAAATGACGACCATCAATCTGAAGGACTTTTACGCTTGGTACACCCATGACGAATACATCGAAGTTTCCGACGAAGTGGCCGCCGAGCTGAAGGCGGACAAGCTGTATGAAGCAGCCCATCAGCGGCGCACGACCCGCAACAAGGCGCAGTATTCCCTCGACTGTGACGATGGGATCGAATACTCGGCCTGCCTGCATGAGCCGACGCCGCAGGAACTTCTGGATCGTATGGAGCTGTTTGTCCACCTCTGGAACGCCCTCAATTCTCTGCCGGAGGTGCAGGGCGTCCGGGTGGAGGCACATCTGATCCTCGGCAAGAGCTACCGCCAGATTGCCCGGGAGCAAGGCGTGGACAAGAGCGTTGTCCGGCGCTCGGTAAAGCGCGGCATGGCTGCTATGAAAAAATATTTGAAAAAAGTTCTGTGAGTGAGGCTCCATTTGCCCGATTTTTGTCCTTGGTATATGAGAGGTAGTTTTCACCTCTCCGCAGCAAAGTAGTTGATGCTCCGTCACGGATCGTCGCTGTCCGCTGTGAGGGAGCGCCGCATTGAATATGAGCTGTCTTATGACAGGCCAACAGGAGCGGGTGCGGCGCTCCCGCCTTTCAAAAACACCTTGGGACATTTCATCCCAAGGTCATAAGCCGCAGGCCAGCACCCGGCAAGAGTGCTGGCCTGTTTGCTTCCCCGATGGACAACAGAGAGAACTGCGATTTTGTTTTGCATCTGTGAAAGGAGGACGCCATGACTGAAAAGCCCACTGCGGAAGAATATGTGTACCATATCGGAAAAATCCGTTTCATCGTCACGCCTGTTTACAAGGAAACAGGAGAGCTGATGCGTGACATCCTTTTGAAGCTGATGCTGGCTGACTTGGAGCCGGTATAACCCCATCGACATCCTTAACATGGGCGGTCAGGCGAGGTATAATATAGTCAGGATGAATGACCTCTTGCTTGACTGCCAGAGAGGAGGTTTATATGAAACAGTCAAGCAAAAAACACGAACTCGGCACAGCCGCTCTTTACTGCCGACTGAGCCGTGACGATAATATGGACAGCGAGTCCAACAGCATCCAAAATCAGCGGAAGATACTTCAAAAGGCCGCCAAGGACAAGGGCTATACCGACACGATCTTCTTCGTGGATGACGGTATCACGGGTACGACGATGAAGCGTCCCGGTTTTCAGAAGATGCTGACCGCTATCGAGGCTGGGTACATCTCGGCGGTGTTCGTCAAAGACCTTTCCCGGCTGGGGCGCAACTACATTGAGGTCGGCAAGCTGACGGAAGAATTTTTCCCGCTCCACGATATTCGACTGGTCGCCGTTTCCGACGGCGTAGACAGCAATGAAGGCGAGGATGATTTTACTCCGTTCAAGAACATTATGAACGAGTATTACGCCAAGGACATTTCCAAGAAGCGCCGGATCGTGAACAAGATGAAAGGCAATGCGGGCGTTCCGCTTTCTCCGCCGCCCTACGGCTACATCAAAAACCCGGACGATCCCCGCTTTTGGATGGTGGAGCCGGAGGCCGCCGAGGTGGTACGCCGGATCTACCGTATGGCGCTGGAGGGTTACGGGCTGGCGGAAATCGCCGCCCGCCTTGCCGCCGATGGTGTGGTCAATCCCACCTACTACTGGCGCAGCCGTGGGACGAGCCGGGGCGGGTCGAAAAGCACCGTGGAGCCTACCAAGTGGGGGCACACCACCGTCAAGAAGATCCTCACCTTGCAGGAATACTGCGGCGATGTCATCAACTTCAAAAGCTACTCCAAATCCTACAAGATGAAAAAGCGGATCGAAAACCCGGAGGAAAACCGGGCGATCTTCCTCAATGTCCATGAAGCCATCATTGACCGCCAGACTTGGGAAAAGGTGCAGGCGCTCCAAAAAGGGACGCGCCGCAAAAAGCCCACGGTCACGCAGGAGCCCAGCGTATTCTCCGGCCTGCTGAAATGCCCGGAGTGCGGCGGCAACCTCAATTTCCACTTCAACCAGAACAACCACGACATCAAGTTTTTCAGTTGTCAAAATCATAACTCCGGCTATCGCAAGTGCAGCAAGACGCACTATATCCGGCTGGACTTCTTAGAGCAAGTCGTTTTGTACGAGGTCAAGCGGCTGGCCTGCTTTGCCAGCGAATACGAAAATGACTTTATCAAGGCCATGATCGGACGCTCAGCAAAGGTTGCGGAAAATACCGCGCTCCGCAAGCAGCGGGAGCTGGACGCTCTGACCGCCCGTGACCGGGAACTGGATATGCTCTTTGAACGGCTCTATGAGGACAATGTAGCGGGCAAGATCGACGATGCCCGGTTTGCCAAAATGTCCAAACGCTATGAACAGGAGCAGGGCGAGAACGCCAAGAAGATCAAGGCGCTGCGGCTGGAACTGAAAAAGGACGAGAGCAAGCGCATGGACATTGACGATTTTCTTGAAACGGTACGGCGATACACGGACGCGACCACCATTACAAAGCGTATGGTCGCAGAGCTGATCGACCACATTGAGGTGTACCACGCCGAAAAGCAGGACGGCGTTACCAATCAGCGTGTCGATATTCACTATAACTGCATCGGTGCCTTTGATGTGCCGGATCGCCGGAAGATCCCGGAGGCCGACATTATCATGGAAACAAGAAAAGGCGTAGCACTCAGCTACGCCCCGGAACAGGTTGCGGTATAGGAGGTACGACACGATGAAAGCCTATTTCTATTGCCGCGTCGCTCACGATGATAGCTTTTCTTTGGAACGGCAGGCCAAGGAGCTTCGCCGCTATGCGGAACAAGCCGGGTACACCATCGTTGGTGCTGCCGCCGAGCATGGCTCTGGAATGACCCTTGACCGTCCGGCTCTGCAAGAAGTGATGGAGGCCGTTCTTGCCGGAAAGGTGGATGTGGTGCTGGTAAACAGCCTTGACCGCTTGGGGCGGGACTGGGGCATGACAAAGCAGTACATCGCCCTGCTGACCGAGCATAAGGTCAAGCTGCTGTGCCTGCGGGAACGGGTGAGCAGCGACATCTCCGGCGCTTCACCATTCTCTACATAAAAAAGCAGAGTGTCCATTACAGGATACTCAGATCCTATAAGGACACTCTGCATGTCATAACTCAACACTATAGATTTTTTGAAATTTGCTTTTAAAAAACGTCGTAT
>OJMK01001855.1_pt1 | contig 15871 bp, 8 predicted proteins | sample 1597201 | NCBI WGS metagenome assembly OJMK01 (sample SAMEA2452125, study PRJEB22498) | human gut metagenome | reverse complement strand
AAAATGTTTATCTTTAATTATCAATCACTGTAAACCTTTTTCAGGACGGGACACCCCGAAACGGTTGTAATATTGCACCGGGAACAGACCCGGCTATGGAAACCGTAACGGAGGATTTTCAAAACTTCTCTCAAAGATTCTCCGGCGCGGATTTTTGTTGTCGCCAGACAACAGCGAGCTGTACCTTTGTATGCCGAAAAACTTTTCGGCATACGAAAGGTGCTCGCTCTGCGAGGCTGGGTGGCGTTCCCGAGTCACGCCACTTAAACTACCAGACTGATGACAACCACGAAAAAGAGGATCGGACGCCCGACAACGACAGATCCCAGAGTCCACAGGTATAATTTCAAACTCACCACGGAAGAGAATATCCGCTTTAAGCAGATGCTTTGTAAGGCAGGATTGGAACATAACCGCAGCCGGTTTATCGTCAAACGCATCTTCGCCGAGGAGTTCGTTGTCGTCAAACGCGACCCTTCGAAAGTGCAGTTTATTGCCCGTCTGAATGACTTTTATTTCCAATTTCAAAAGTTGGGAAATAACTACAACCAGATTGTAAAGGTCATCAATGCGCACTTCTCCAACGTCGCAATCCCGCATCAGATCGCTGCATTGGAACAGCGAACGAGAGAGCTGAAAGCCCTCAGTATCGAGATTCTCAACCTCGCAAAACAGACTAAGGAATGGTTGCGAATATAAGATCGGGTTCCTCGCCCGGCGGAGCGTTGTATTACAACAAGGAGAAAGTGGATAAGGATGAAGCCGAGGTTCTTTTCTGGCAGAAGATGTTGGAACCGTTCGACAAGCACGGGCGAATGGATGTCGACGCCTGCATGGATTGCTTTTGGCCGTACCTCGAAGCCAACAGAAGGACTACCAATACGGTGTTCCATGTTTCGCTCGACCCCTCGCCAGAGGATAAGCTGACCGACGAACAGCTCAGGAAAATCGCCTGTGAGTACATGGAACGCATGGGTTACGGCAAACAGCCTTATATTGTTTTCAAGCACAAGGACATTTCCAGAGAGCATCTCCATATCGTGTCGTTGCGCGTCGATGAGAACGGACATAAGCTGCCGCATGATTTCGAAGCAAGACGTTCGATGGAGATATTACGCGATCTGGAACGCAAATATAATCTGCATCCGAGCGTCAAGGGAGAGGAGCAAGCCGACAAGGTGGGATTGCATAAGGTAAACTACAGAGAAGGCAATGTCAAGCAGCAGATCTCGTCCGTTGTGAGGTCGTGCCTGCGAAATTACAAATGCTCGTCGTATGGAGAATTCCGCACCCTGTTGGAGCTGCTCAATGTTTCGGTCGAGGAACGTACGGGAACCGTCGACGGACGGGACTATGCCGGAGTGATTTACGGTGCCATGACCGACGATGGCTACGGTATCGGCACGCCGTTCAAATCGAGCCGTATCGGAAAGGATGTCGGCTATAAGGCCCTTCAAAAGTATTACGGGATGTCGAAAGACAACCTGAAAAAGCCGGGCGCGCTCGATCGTCTGCGGCAGACGGTCAAAGACGCCATGAGCCCGCATAACACACGGGACGAGTTCCGACAATTGCTCAAAGCGGAAAGTATCAACACTGTTTTCCGGATCAACCCCGTAGGAAGGGTTTACGGCGTAACGTTTATCGACCACACCAATGGCATTGTCGCCAACGGTTCGGTGCTGGGAAGGGAGTTCTCGGCCGGTGTTTTCAACGAGCTGTTCCCGACCTCCCGAAAAGAAACACTGCATACCGCAGAACAGCACGCGGAACGCCAATACGAACAACGAAGCCGCACGGCAAATCCTGTCTCAGGAGTTGTCGACACGTTGTTGGACTTGGTCGATGCGCGGGCTTTCGAGGAACAGCAAAGAATCCAGCGACGGCGGAGAAAAAGGAAACTGCATCGATAATAACTAAAATTGAATTCTGATTAGGCAATCAAACCGTAATGTATAAATAGTCAAGACTTATTCTGACAGTTGAATCACTATCGGACAAATTGAGTATAATTATTACTCGTTGTTCCTATGCTGTCACTGTCATGCCATGCATTGGCGAGTAATGGAAACCCTCCGGCATTTCATCTCATAAAGAACCGAAAGCTGCGCGGATTTTCTGGGAATTTACCATTATTCGCTTTTTAATAAGCTTCTAACCGTTTAGATGTGCGTTGGGTCTGTTCAAAAATTGTTCGGGGCTGTTCACTTTGAAGCAGCCGTTCGCACATGGCGGAGATTATGGGGCGCTGATAGGATCGTCCGAACCATCCCAACGCCTCGACGGCCGCTACGCGCAGCGGCTCTTCGAGCGCGGCGTCTTCGGCCAGGGCGATCAGTTCGGGTACGCAGTAGTGGTGGCGGTAGAGGCGGAAATAGGTGATTTCGCTCAGGCGCCGCTTCATCTTGTTCTGCGGGTCGCGGATGAATTTGAACGTTTCCGTCTGTTCGGCCTGCTTGTCGGCTATGCGCTTCAGCCGTTTCTGTAGCGACTCTTCGTTTTGGTAGAGTTCGTGTTTGGCCGCGGACTGACGGCGGAGCTCAGCGCTCACGGCGTCGGGATTCATGAACATCATGTTCTCATCGGCATGGTAGGCCACGCGCAGCGAGAGTTCGTCGTCCAGCAGCATCTCGACGGCTGCGGGAACCAGCTCGTCGTCGCCGCAGTCGCCGATCCACTGCGACACCAGACGGCGCACCAGTTCGTAGCTGTCGCCCGCCGCCTGCACCAGCATCGCGTTGAAACGCGGCGAGCGGCTGGTGCTCATCAGCCTGAGGGCTTCGAGACGCACCGGTCCGTAAGGAGATTCGGCGACCCGTTTTTCACACAGGTCGGCGGTCTTGTCGTAACCGTTGTCGGCCAGCTTGCGCAGGGCGATGGCCTGCACGTCGGCGGGCATCGTTTCGGCGGCCATCCGGAGCCAGTATTTGTTGTCCGATGCTTTTGCCGTGAGTGCCGTGTTTAGGTCGGTACCGGGCAGCGCCCGGTTGATGAAACGGTAGGTCGGGTCGCCGATCAGGTGTGTTTCGAGGTAATGCACGTGGCGTCCCCACTGTCCGATGCGCACGCCGCAGTCGAGCAGTCCAATATAGCGGTCGGGCCATTTGTCCTGCAGGGCGTTGACCGAATTGCCCTGGGTGACGATGCAGTCGCCCGGACCGAAGATATAGCTCGCGGCGATGCACTCGTCGAGGTGGAACGAGCCGTTGTAGCAGGCGTCGAACATCACCATACGGGGATTCATCGGCCGGTTGTAGAGGTCTTCGATGTGTACGTCCATGGCCTGGTCGAGCAGCGAATCGGCCGTGTGCAGCGAATCGGAGAGCTGGCACCACGCTTCGGGCACGCCGTAATAGGCGATCAGCTCGGCCTTGCGTTTTTCGGGGTCTTTGTGTCCGTCGATTTTGCTGCGCAGGAACCGTTTGATGTTCTCGATCGAAACGTTCATGCCCGAACCGTTTCGGTATCCGTTCAGGTATTGCGTGTCGGGAGCGCCGTGGTGGTGGCACAGGGCGACATCGACGCCTTTGCGGGCCATCTTCTCCAGCAGGTAGGGCTTCATGGGCCAGCGGCTTTCGAAATCATAGAAACGCACGGTGCTGCCGGTGCGGAAAAGTGCGGGCAGCTGTTCGCGCAGCGCGATCTGCTCCCCGGCCCAGGCTTCGGGAGCCTCGGAGTTGTAGCCGTGGCCGCGGAAAACGAACAGGTTGTCCAGCTCGTTCTGTTCGGCATGGGCCTTCACTACCTTGCGCAGGTAGGCACGCAGCAGTTCGTCGGAATCCGCGCCTTCGCGTTTGGGCGGCTTGATGCGGGCCGAGTAGATCGGCGACGCGATGTGCTGGCGCGATTCGGGCGAGAGCGAATAGTAGAAATAGAGCGGTTCGTCGGCGTCGCGGCGCAGGAACTCGAATTGCAGTTCCGGATCGTCGTAATAGCGGTCGGAGGGGACCGACGAATCTTTCCAGTCGCGGTCCTGACTGCTCTTGAACGCCGATGTGAGATGCTGTCCGTCGCGGATCATGGCAATGGGGATGTCGCCGACGAACACCACGCCTTCGAGGTGCGGCTGCGCCTCCGTCATCCGGATGATCTCGCTGCGCACGCTTTCGGGGTTCTGCCACTCGTCGATGAGCAGGTAGGTCCCCAATCCGTCGCGCTCCACGGCGGCGCGGTAGGCGTCTACCTCGGCGGCTGCGGCTTCATAACTCCGGCTGTCGATGAAAATGGCGAACGTCGTGGGGCTTTTCACGCCGGGACGGACGATCCGCGGTGCCGCTGCAAGCGACAGGGCCTGCAGGCAGACGGCGATCAGTAAGACGATTCTTTTCAATTTCATGGTCATGTCGGATTATCGGGTCGGTACGGATACGGTGCTTTCGAGCCGGATCGCGGTTTGCGTCAGCTCGTCGCGGAGCTCTTTCTCCAGGTTTTTGTCGGCGGCTGCCTGCCGGCAGGCGTCGATGATCTCGGCACGGCGCGGGGTATGCGCGAACCAGCCCAGACACTCGGCCGTGTTGACCCGCAGTTCGAGGGGCTGCGAAGCGTCGGCCACGAGTTTCAGCAGCTCGGGCACCAGTTCGTGGTAGGTGTTGTTGCGCATCGAACGGATGGCCGAGATGCGGCTTTTGAGCGTTTTGCCGTTGAAAAGCTGATTCCGCTGCCGCTCCTTCATCGCTTGTTCGCCGGCGACCTCTTCCCAGAGCTCGGTGAATTTTGCCTCGCTGTCCGCATACGGCGAAGCCTCGACGGCCGTGCGCAGCGCCTGTTCGACCTCTTTTTCGGGGAACAGCTCCAGCCCCTTCATGACAATGTAGGCTACACGCTTCGATTCGCTGTCGTTGACATAAGTATCGGCCAGCGCGGGCAGCAGCTCCAGACGGCTCGATTGCCAGGCATAGGTCGCAGCGTTGCGGCGCAGCAGTTCATAACGGTCTTTCAGTCCCCGGATGATGGCTTGCGCGAAGATCTCCTCGTCGCCGAAGCGTCCGATGAGTTTGAGGCACTCCATACGGGTCGTCGCCAGCGGCGACTGTTTCATGAACTCCAGCAGTTCGCCCGCCGAGATCGCACCGGCGTCGGTCAGCATGCGCAGCGCGAGGCTCTGCACGTCGGCCCACGGGCTTGCGAGCAGGCTGCGCCAGTAGGCGGCGTCTCCCTTGCGGGTTGTCATGTCGGTGGCCAGCGTATTCGGCTCGACGGGCTGGAACCGGAAGGCCGGGTCGCCGATGATGTGTCCTTCGAGCGATGCGATCAGCCGGTTATACTGCCCGACACGCACGCCGTGTGACAGCAGGCCGACCAGCTCGTAGGTCCAGCGGTCCTGCAGTACGTTGACCGTATTGCCCTGCGTGGCCACCGTGCGGCCCGGGCCGAAGATGTAGTAGCCCGTGATGTAGCCGGGTTTGTGGAACGAACCGTTGTAGCAGGCGTTGAGCATCACGAAACGCGGCTGTGCGGCCAGCGTCTCGAGGTCCTCGAGGCTGACGATCGTCTGGTCGCCCTTGGCCTTCGTGTCGTCGTCCGCCTCCGTCTTTTTCGTTTCGAAGAAGGCGTCGGTCAGGTGGTATTTCTCCTTGAAATACTGTTTGGCGCCCTCCACGTCGGCTTTGTCGCCCTTGCGGCGTTCCATATACAGGGCGATCATGACTTCGGCTTTGAGCCGGCTGTACTGGCCGTCGAAACTGTCGGGTTCCGTCGTATAACTGCCGACGTGCTGTTTGTCGGGCGAACCGTGCTCGTTGAAGAACATGGCATCCACCTCCGGGCGCACCAACTCGTCGAAAACCCGGTATTTCATGTAATCGTCCATCCGGAAATTGAGCTGGCGCAGGTTTCCGGCCTTGCGGGTGTCGGTCAGCGGGAAATTTTCGTCGATGGCAACGCGCTCGTCCATCCAGCAGACCAGACAGTCGGAGTTGTATCCGTCGCCGGCGTAGGTCACCAGATTGTCGAGTTGGTCGACTTTGCCGCGTTCGGCGACGACCTTTTCCAGATAGCGGGCAATCCCTTCGTATTTGTCGCCTCCGAGCTGTTCGGGATAGCGGATGCGTCCCGAATAGAAGGCCGGGTCGAGCCGCTGCGGCGAGTCGCAGGCGAGGTTGAAATAGGAGAGCAGACGGTCGGTCGTGTCGCGGGCGATCAGCTCGAACTGCAGGTCCGGGCAGTCGTAGTAGCGGTCGGAGGGGACCGACGACTGAATCATCGGGAAATTGTCCTCGTCCATTTTGAACGCCGTGGTCAAGTGCTGGGCATTGCGCACCATGGCGATCGGAATGTCGCCCACGAAGACCACGCCTTCGAGCGGCGAGCGTTTGGCGGTTTTGCGCATCAGCGCGATGAGTTGTTCGCGCACCTGCTCGGGGGTCTGCCAGTTGTCGCGGAGAATGTAGGTCGAGAGTCCGTCGGCCTCCAGGACATCGCGGTAGGCATGAATCTGGGGCGCCGTTTTGTCGTAGGTCGCCTGATCGACGACGATTGCGAACGCCGTCGGCTGTTTGCTGCGGGGCTTTTCGACTGCGACTTTGGCTTGCAGGATGAATGGCAGCAGCAGGACGATTGCCAATAAATATCTTTTCATAGCTTTCATTACGGATTATTTCTTGGATTCTACGCGGTTAATCATGCGCTGCACCTCTTTGGCCAGTTCCGGTGAACAGTTGCCGCGGGCGAGCAGTTTGCGTCCGGCATCGGCGATTTCATGGCGCCGCACCGAGAGGTTGAACCACGCCAGCGCCTCGGCCATCCGCACACGCAGAATCTCGGGAACCTGCTCGTCGCCCAGCAGGGTGAGGTATTCCGTGACGTGCTGGTGATAGGGGCGGTTCTTGAGGAAACTGATGCGGGCCTGCCGCCAGCGGGGCTTGCCCTGGGGGTCGAGAATCTCCCGCGTCGAGGACTCGCCGGGCGAGAGCTCGTTGCGCTCGATGAGTTTGTCGAGCAGCTCCTGTTTCTCCTCCCGGGCATGGTAGAAATTCTTGTCGGCGAAATAGGTCTCGATTGCCTTTTCGACTTGCTGTTTGTCGAAGCAGCGGATCGCCTCGCTGATGTTGAAAACGATGCGGGCGGCATTGCGGTCCCTGACATATACGTCGATGAGCACGGAGATGAACGCCTCGTCGCCGATACGTCCCATGCGTGTGACGGCGATACGGCGCAGGAACTCGAAGCGGTCGTAGGCGGCCAGCATCAGCGCCTGCTTGTATTCGGGGCCGTTGAGCGACTCGAGCAGCCGGAAGGCGTTGTAACGCACGACGCTGTAAGGCGACTCGGAGCACTTGTCGAGCAGGATGGCGGGCAGCTGCGGGTAGTCGTTTTCCCAAAGCCGGATCATCGCCAGGTTCTGGATGTCGGGTATGGCATTGTCGAGTTGTCCGAGCCAGAAGCCGTTGTTGCGCTTCAGCGCCATCGAATTGATGTCGAGTTCGGGATGGGCGGCCTTGAAGCGGTAGGTCGGGTCGCCGATCACGTGCGACTCGAGGATGTGGATGTTCTTGGCCCAGGCGCCGATGCGCAGCCCTTCGCCCAGCAGTCCCAGCAGGTCGAAAGCCGACTTGTCCTGAAGCACGTTGACGCTGTTGGCGAACGTCGTGACGCAGCGTCCCGGAGCCATGATGTAGTGTCCTGCGATGAAATCGTCCTCGCGGTAGTCGCCGTTGTAGCAGGCGTCGAAGACCACGAAGCGGGCATTCGGGGCGATGGCTTCGACCTCTTCGAGGATGATGCCCGTGCGCAGGTCGGCGATCGAGTCGAGACGGAGCATTTCGGGCTCCTCGGCCCGGTTGTACCACGTGGAATCGAGTCCTTTCTCCGCGGCGCGTTTGGCGGCCGATTCCCGGCCGCTGCCGGGACGGCGGGCCAGTTCGCGCAGGCTGCGCTGCATCTCGGCGGCGGCATCTTCGGCCGATTCCACATAGGGCGTCCCCGAAAGGTACTGCCGGTGGGGCATTCCGTGTTCGTGGAAGACCATCATGTCCACGTCGTCGCGGCGGACCTCGCGGATGAGCGACTCCTTGACGAAGGGCTGCATCGAGTAACGCAGGAATTTGGCGTTGTGGGTGCGGCTGAACACGTTGCCGAACTGCTCGTCGAGCAGCTGCTGTTCATCGCGCCAGGCGATGAGCGAATTGGAGTAGGAGCCGTGGCCCGTGTAGGAGACGAACTGGTCGAAAGGCGTCGCGTCGCGGTGTTCGGCCACGGCTTTCTCCAGGTAACGGGCAATCTGTTTGTAGGGATCGCCGTAGGCTTTCTGCGCCTTGATGCGGCCCGAATAGATGTCGCAGGAGATGTACTGCGGCGAATCGGGCGACATTTCGTAATAATGAAACAATCCCTGCGAGGGAGTGCCCTGCGGGACGAACTGCAAATCGAAATCGTCGTAAAAGCGGTCCGAAGGAACCGAGGTTTCGTGGAGCGGGTGGTCGCGTTCGTCCATTTTGAAGGCCGAGGTGAGGTGCTGCGCCTTGGTGATCATGGCGATGGGCACGTCGCCGATGAATACGCATCCCTCCAAAGCGTTTTCCGCATAAAGTTTGCGCAGGACGTCACGCACCTGTTCGGGCGTCGTCCAGTCGTGCGAAACGATGTAAACGGGCAGTCCTTCGGCTTCGAGCGTCTGTTTGTAGGCTGTCATTTGGGGCCGGCATTCCCGGGCGGTTCGGGAGTCGGTGATCACGGCGAAGGAACTCGATCCCTGTATGGAGGGGTTTTCGAACGTCTGCGATCGTCCCGGCGCGGCCGAAAGCAGCAGAACTCCGGCCAGCAGGACAAAAAACGGTTTTCTATAATTCATATGGAGCAGTTATTTGAAACCCTCCGGGGAGGATATGTGTCGTCCTCTCCGGAGGGTTCCAGTTTTAAAACATCAGTCCGATTTTAAAATTGGCGTAAAAGCGGCGGTCGAACAGGTCGCGGTGGTCGTCGGCACGCACATAGTCGCCCGAGGCTGCGGCAAAGACCGAACCGCGGCCCTTGAACAGCCGGGCGAACGAATAGGTGATTTCACCGCCGAACGCAGCGTATCCCGACCCGAGGTAGTAATAGTCGCGGAGCGTGAAATCGGTGTAGCATTTCGTGTCGGCCTTGTAGCCGTTGTAGTCGATGTCGCTGCTGTTGTTCATCTTGTAGGAGGCGCGTATTCCGACGAGCAGCGAGTGCTTTTCGTTGAAGATGAAATTCTTGCGTCCGAAGATGCCGATCTTGCAGTTTTCGATGTCCTGGGTGCTGCGCGGGAAATAGTAGATGTCGCTGAGCTTCTCGGTGGAGAATTCGACGCCGGCAGTCCAGTTGTAGGAATCGCCGCGGGTGGTGCGCATATACTGCAAACGCCCCTCGAAACCGGCCTTCGAGCTGTTCGAACGGACGGATTTCGATTTTATGATCCACTTGGCGACCTCGAAGGAGTTGTCCCACTCCTGTACATACTGGATGCCGTCGATGCTGCGGTCGCCGTAAGCGGCATTCAGGAAGAACGTATTCTCCTTCGAAGGCTTGTAGACGGCGTTCAAGCCGATCGACCAGCGTTCGTCCCGGGTCGTGCCGACCATTTTGGGTGTCGTGTAGCTGTTGGTGACATCCTCTATTTCCCGGGTGTACTTGCCCGATACGAGCAGGCGCAGTTTTTGGGTCGTGAACGAGTACTGGCCGCCGACGCCCATGCAGTTGGCGTTGTAGATGCGCTGGTTGTCATCCGTGCTGCTGGAGATGGAGGCATCGACGTAGAATCCCGGGAAGTTGAAAATATAGACCGGGTTGGTGCTCATCGAGATTTTATTCGAGGCGGTTCCGTCTTCGCGCCGGGAGTAATACTGGTAGTTAGCGCCGATGGCGTGCTTGCCCAGCGTGACGGTCACACCCGGTTTGATCTCGAATTTCGAAAGGCTGACCAGCGGACGCGGGTCGTGCTGTTTGGCGCCCTGGCCGTTCTGATAAGTGGCTTCGATTCCGAAGATCAGGCGGTCCCACAATTTGGGCGCCGCAGCCTTCACGGTCATGTCGTAGAGCTGGTTGATCCATTTGCTTTTGTAGGTGTCGGCGATGAAGAAGGGCGTGCCGCGCAGCGGGTCGATCAGCGAGGCGTTGTACTCGGCATCGCGCAGCTGGTCGCGCGAATATTCGAAACTACCCCAGATGAAAGCGCCCTTGAGGGCCTTCATCGTGCCGCCGCCGTCGGTGAAGAAGCGGTACCCGGTGTTGTGTTCCCCCTCCTGCGCCCGTTTGAACGAACCTTTCTCAATATCGTATCCCAGTCCGACCTGGCTGTAGTAGTCCATCTGGTCGAGCTGGATGCCCGACGCGTTGTCCGAGTAGCTGAACTGGAGACTCTCGCTTTTCAGCCGTTCGACGGAGGCCTCGGTATTGATCCGCTGCGCCGAGGTGCAGAGCGGCGCAAGGGCCGCAGCCACGAGGCATCCCGTCAGTTTGATGTAGCTATATTTTATCATAACTCATTCGATTTAGGGGGATTATTATTTCAGGGACCAGTTCCAGGCGGGCATCTTTTCGCCGTTGCGGCGGAACTGCGGGACCTGCGTTTCGAAATCTTCCGTCGAGTTGTTCGTGTCCTGGTAGATCGGGGTGCCGTCGGGCCGTTGGCCGATCACTTTGCGGCACACGCTCTTGCCGACGTAAATTTCCTCCGTCGAAGCCGCTCCGGCGTCCACGAATCCGGGAATACGCTTCATGTTGAGGCTGTTCGATGTCGGGAGCATCTCCACGCCGTCGATCAGCTGTTCGGCCGGAATGCGGACGTACTCCTGCGTTTTGCCCACCTGTCTCTGGGTCGTCTCTCCCACCACGCCCGTATTGATGGTCGGGAATTCGAGGTGCTTGCCGGGCTGGTAGATGCAGAGTCCCGGACCGCTGACGGTGTTCAGCCACTGCATGGTCACGATGTATCCCGACCAGAAAACGTACTCGAGATCAGGAACGTCCGGGTTGACACGCTGCGGATTGCCGGCCCACGTTTCGAATTCGGACAGCGAAGTGTCGATCAGTCCGCCGTATTTGCTGTGGTCGGCATGGTTCGCGGCCTCCTGGGTGATGATGAACGATTCGCCCGGCTTGAGCGGGTAGTCGGTTCCGTTACCCGGCAGCTGCCAGACCGTCACGGCATAGACGTAGTTGTTCAGTCCGTCCTCGGCGGGCCATTCTGGGAGCGTCGCCGTTGCGAATTCGGGCACGAGACGCGCGAAACAGAGGTGGTCGAGGTAATAGGTCTCGTCGCCGTTGTTGTAGATTTCGTAGAACTGGTCGCGGAAATAGGTCGCCTGCGTCTCGGGATTGGTGCTTCCGCAGTAGAAGATCTGGCTGAAGCAGAGCGGGCCCACCATGGCGGGACGGATGGCGATCGAGAAGTCGTTCGACGCCTCGGCCTGTTCCGGCGTGATGTCTTTGGTGATGGCTTTGTTCTGCACCGATCCGTTCAGGTAATAGGTATTGCCTTCGGATTCAGATTCGCCGAATACCGAGATCGTGTAGTTGCCCGGTGCGACCTCGGTTTGTGCGATGCCGTTCTCGTCGGTCAGCGTTTCGATGACGGCGTCCTCCTCGAAATTGGTGAAACGGACGGTGAGCCCATCCACCGGGAAATCCGTGTTGATGGTACCGTTGCCGTCGGCATCCACAAAGCCGGTCACGGCCTTGACCTTGAAGGAGACGTTCAACGGATTCACAACATCGGCCTGGCTGGCGGAGTCCATCATCTCGATGCACGAACAGAGCCCTGCAGCGGCCGTCAGTATGGCTATATATGTCTTTTTCATGGTTGTACTTGCGTTGTAGGGTTATCGAATCTTGACAGACAGCGCAGCTCCGAAAAAGAAGGTCTTTGCGTTGCGCCGGGTGTACTTGCCCGGATAGACTTTGCTCTCCCAGATCGGCGTGCTGCGGAACATATTGTTGGCGAAGAACGAAATGCGCATGAAATTGCGGATTTCCTTGGTCAGATTGATGTTGATACAGAGTATCGGGGGCATCGAACTTTCGGGAATCAGCCGGCGTGCGTCGAGGCGCCCGCGCATGTCGAGGGCCTGGAACTCCTCTTCCCCGATGCGCGAAGCGTCGAAATCATACACCTGACCGTCCAGGCGCGAGATGTATTTCACAGGGATCGAGTCGTTGCCGTAGGTGGTGTACTCACGCTCCTTCCATTTGACGCTGGCTGTCAGCGTGACGACGAAACCGATTCGCGGAATGTTGTGCGTGATACGCAGGTTGGTCGTCGTTGACGACGAATGCTCCGCCTTGTTGCCCGGTTCGAAGACGCCCATGTGGGGATAGGAACCGGCTACGCTGCTGCCTGTCGTATGGTTCGTGAACGTGTAGTAGTTCTTCCACGATTTGTACTGCGTCCAGCTTCCGTTCAGTCCGAACGAGGTGCGGATGGAGTTGATACGTCCGAAATCGATGTCGAACTCGACGCCCCGGCTGTTATAGGCAAAGTAGTTGGTCGGGATCGAATACTGGAGCAGGATTTTGTCTGACGACTTGAGCGACAACTCGGGCATATCGGTCTCATTGGCCGGTTTGGCCGCCGAATACTGATTGTAGTCCACGCATTTGAAGGTGTCGAACGTTGCGCTGGTCATGTAGCCGTTGCGGGTCTTGTCCTCGTAATAGGTGACTGAACCGCGCACCTGCCCGATCTTGAAATCGACGCCGACCTCCCATTTGGTGGTTTTCGCCAGTTCGAGATCCGGATTCTCCGCCGAATAGACGTGCGTCGTGGCGATCTGGAATTTCTGGGCGTCGCTGAAGCCGCTCGCCGTGGTGTTGTCGAAGTTCAGGATGTCGAAATAAGCGTTGTCGGGATAGAGATAACCCAGCGAGGGGGCTTTGTACGTGATGCCGTAGCCGCCGCGGACGCTCAGTTTCTCGGGAATCAGGTCGTAGGAGGCGTTGATACGGGGTGCGACGCCTCCGTCCATGTTGTAAATATGGTCATAGCGGACGCCGGCGACGATTTCCAGCTTGCGGCGCAGGATGTCCATCGAGAAATACTCCTCGGCGAAGAGGCTGAACTGGTGCATGAACGGCACGTCTTTGAAGGCGCGTTCGCGCTGGGTGGTGAAATTGCTGCTCACCTTCCGGCGCGGCGGGGTCTCCGGGTCGAAGACCTTGCCTTCGCCCAGGTTGCCCGTGGCGCGGTACTCGCCGCCGATGATCAGCCGGTGGTGAGTGCGTCCCAGGTCGCCGGCGAAATTGGCCGACAGCTGCGCGAAGGTGTTGAGCTCCTTGCCGTACAGGTTGTATATGGCCGTATAGTCCGACGGCAGGCGCCAGGCTTTGCCGTTCTTGTCGGCATCGGGGATGTTCGTGATTTTCGTACCGTCGGCCAGGTAAATATCCTGTCCGGGCATGCTCGAAAGAATGGCTCCGTCGGTTTTCGAGGTGGAGTAGGTCCAGTCGGAGTTGGAGGCGAACTCCTCCCGGTACGTTTTTTTGTTCGTATAGTTCGCCGAGACGGTGTATTTGAGGTTTTTGAGCCAGTTCTTGTTGAAATTGAACGACCCGTTGGTGTTGAAGCGCAGGCCCAGGTCGCGCTGGGTCATCAGGTCCAGATCCCTCGCGTCGTCGGGATTCGGTTCGGCCTTGTCCTTGGTGTAGAACAGGTTGAACGAGGTGTTGGTGGACCATTTGCCGACGGTGTTCGAGTAGCTTACGCGTCCCGTCACACGGTTGTAGGTGTCGTATCCTTCGGTCGGATCGTATTGGGCGAAGGTGTAGTCTACGCCGTAGTTGAGCACGCCGGCTTTACGGCCGAGGCCCACGCCGTGCGATACGGAAGCCATGTAGACATTGGGATTGACATCCAGCTGGATCGACAGCGGCGTGCGTCCCGCCTTGCTGTTGACGATGACGGCGCCCGAAGCGATGTCGCCGTACTGGGCCGAGGCAATACCCCGGATCACCTCTACCGATTCGATGTTGTTGGTGGTGATGGTTCGCATGTCGACGCCCGAGTTGGGGGTCGATATGCTGGGCCCTGCGCCGGCTCCCAACGCCAGCGACAGGGTCTGCATGTTGGCGTTGTTCGAAAGGGGAGCGCCGTCCATGATGATGGCCGTGCCGAAGCTCTGGCCGTTGCGGACGGAGAATGTGCTGACTTTCTTGAGGGCGATCTCTTCGGCCGTGCGTGTGCTGGCGCCCGGAAGGAGCGACATGATGTCGGCCAGCGATGTGGCCTGAATGTGCTCCATGGCCGATTTGGAAATCTTCGAAGCGGTTGCCGCACCGGTCTTTTTCGACTCGGCCGACACCACGATGTTTTCCAGATAGAACGAGGTGGCCTTTAGGGTGAATTTGAGCGAGTCCCGTGCGGGAAGCTGGATGGTCTGAGACAGCGGCTCGTAACCCAGAGAGCTGATCTCGACCTTGTATTTCCCCGGATTGGAGAGTTGGATTTCGAACCGGCCTTTGACGTCGGTGGTCGTTGCTACGCCGATTTCGGGCAGGGAGACAACGGCGTAGGCCAGCGGAGTGATCTTAGAATTTCCCCCCCCCTCAGTTTCCGAGGCTTGGACCGTGCCGCTGAACGAGATCTTACCTTTGCCCTGCGCCCACACGGAGGTGGCACCGTAAAGCAGCAGCATACTCGTTAACACACTTAATTTGGCGAAAAAAACCTTCATAAGCAGAATGTTTTGGGTTAATAAATGATTCTTAAATCTTCCGGATGCAAAATCTTAGCAATAGAACGGATTGTATGCAGACTCCGGAGGGGCAAGAATTTTGCGATTTTCGCGATGCCAATATAATGAATTTTTTTTAATAACTGCCCGAATGGACTATTTTTACCAACAAATAGGTATGTTTGAGAGCGTCATATGGCACATTTTTTCGCACTCTTTTTATAATGAATAAATTTTCCCTCTATTTTGCAAAGCTCCTTTTTCTGCTCAGGGCGGGGTAGATTATGATACCGCTGGTGTGTCTATTTGCAGGAGTAGCCGATGGGAGAGAGTCGACGGACTTTACAGTGCCATGTTCGATCATGTTTTTTGATGCTGAATAACTTCAATTTGTCCTCGGACGAAAGAACCCGACAATTGTACGTTGCCATGACAATGGGCTCCATGGGTTAGAATGCCGCCCTTTTTAGCAAATTTGTCAAATCCGTATTTTTTTCGTATCTTGCAATTAGTTATTTGAAATGCGGTATTTGAGCGCAAAAAGCTGAAAATAAACCGTTACCTTCTCGTTACCTATTCTCCTATATGAAAGTTGTAACGACCCGATAAATCGAATCATTACAGCTTTTTAATCCCGTTCCCACTTCGGGTCCGGTCTTTTTTGGCTCGAATCGTCAGGTGTGTGCGCACACACTTGCTATTTTCGAAAATTTTGCATAGCTTTGCCGATGTAACGCCGAAGAACAGCGCAAACCATGTCCGACAACGAACATACCACGGTCCGCATCGTCGACATCGCCCGCATGGCGGGGGTGTCGGTGGCGACGGTCGACCGCGTGATCCACAACCGCGGCAAGGTCTCGGAGGAGAACCTCGCGCGCATCAATGAGGTGCTGCGGCGGGTCGACTACCGTCCCAACCTGATCGCCCGCTCGCTGGCGTCGGGCCGCAGGTACACGCTCTGCGCGGTCATGCCCCGTTTCGCCCCGGGAGAGTACTGGGCCGATTTCGAGGCCGGAATCGCCCGCGCCGAGGCCGAGGCCGTGCGTTACAACGTCACGGTCCGCCGTTTCTGCTTCGACCAGTACGACCGTTCGTCGTTCGAAAGCCTGCTGGAGACGCTGCGCCGCGAGGAGTTCGACGGCGCGGTGATCGCCACGCTCTTCGCGGAGATGGTCGAGCCGTTCACCCGCGAACTCGACGCCCGGGGAGTGCCCTATGTCTTCGTCGATTCGGACATTCCC
>OJMK01001850.1_pt1 | contig 15887 bp, 17 predicted proteins | sample 1597201 | NCBI WGS metagenome assembly OJMK01 (sample SAMEA2452125, study PRJEB22498) | human gut metagenome | reverse complement strand
GCGGAACAGAAAGAAAAGTTTATTCCCAAGACCTACAACGGGAAAGTATCCAAAACCGGTAAAGGCAAGAAAGAAAAGTCCAAAAAGACAGAGCCTAAGCCAGCCCCGAAACCTGCGGACGAAGAACAGCTTACTTTCGGCGACTTCGGCACAGAGGAGGCGGCAGGATGAAACTGGACAAACGAGCCTGCCGCCATGCGAGCAATGTTCCGCTGCACATCAGCCTGAATGCCGGGGTGCTGTACACGGATCGGGTGAAATACCTTGTTACCGCCGCCGTCAAGCTGCTCGGCGGGCATAGGGTGCTGGCGGTTTACTTCTATGAATGCGAACGCCTGAAAGCAAATGACCGCATGCCAAAATGGGTCGTGTTTCAGGGCAAGGATGACTTTGTCACGCTGGAGCGTGATGCCGAGGGAAACGTCAAGTGGCGGGATTCAATGCTGGAAAATCTTGTGGATGAAAGTTTCTATAAATTTAGGGAATCCTGCGTTTTCTATAAAGGGACGGATGGAGTTACGATTTCGGACTTTATCCATCAAAGTGCAAGTGGCATCACGATATTGGAGGCGTTGCAGGTCTATCAGTATGGTATTCGCAACAAGCAGGCAAAAAAGCGCCGCTGCAAACGTGATATGGGCATAGTCGAGAAAATGAAAAAGATCCCAGCTGCGCCGTCAAATCTGGCACGCTGGATTGACCGAAATGTCATGCCGCACTATCTGTTTTATTCGTATGACAGAAACCAGCCGGAAACGCAGGTCTTTTGTACATATTGCGAGAAGTTTTCTGTGATAAAAAAGCCGAAAACCGGAAAAATCTTTGTCTGCCCGCAATGCAAACAAAAGGCAATCGCCAAAGCGCAGGGGAGAAGAGCCGCCTACCATGAGGACAGGGAAACCTGCCAGGTTATTCAAAAAATCAGCGATGAAGAATTGCTGATACGGATCTTCAAAGCGCGCTGGGCGTATAAGTCAAAAACCAACACACCTGTGAAAGAAATCTATGAGAACGCAAGGCTGTTCATCCGCGCCGTAGGGCAAGAAGGCACCGCCACAGATGCGTACTATTATGACAGCAGTTACGATAGCGCAACGCACTGGCGTAGAGGAAACCGACCGAGATTTTCTCCCTATACAAGCAGTTATGAAGCTGATGATACTGGGGCGGTTTACCTGCCATCACTGAAAAGAGCCTTGCAGGGAACACCGTGGCAGTATTGCGCACTCCGGCAGTTCTATGAACCTACGAAGGAGGCTATGCAGGTCAGTACTTACCTGCGCGTATATCGGCGCCATCCAAAACTTATTGAGCATCTTGTTAAAGTTGGATTCGAGCGCATCGTTTCAGACATTGTGTATCGGCACGGTATGGGAGCAGAAATTGATGCCACACAAAAACGCACGCACCGCATTTTACGGGTCAACAAAGAAGACTTGGCCATGCTGCGTGAATTAAATGCTGGCGTTGATACACTGAAAGCATACCAGCAATATGTAAAGCTTAATTTGCGTGGCCGGCAGGAACTTTTGCAGTGGCAGCTCAAAAATCATGTGCATACGATTCCAACGCAATGGTTTGCCTATATGACAGCAAGAAAATTCATGCGCTATATGGACAGCCAGTTGCCGGATTATATGCAGCTGAAGCGGGCTTTCCTCTATCGTTCCCCGATGGAAGAGGCAATCTCGACCTACAGCGACTACCTGCAAATGTGTCAAGGTCAGAATTATGACATGAAAAGCAGCCAGGTTCTGTTCCCAAAACACTGCAATGAGGCCCATGACGAGTTGAGCCGATACATTAAGAAGTGTAGGGACGAGCAAACAAAGCGTGCGTTTCGTGAAGTGTATGAGAATTTGGCAGAAAAGGCCAATCTTACTTCAAAGAAACTGCAAATTGTCTGCCCCAAGCAAACCGATGACCTCATCACAGAAGGACAGGCTTTGCACCACTGTGTCGGCACCTATATTGAGCGAGTGGCAGCGAAAAAATGCCTGATTGTATTTGTCCGCCGTGTAGAAGAACTGGAAAAGCCGTTTGTAACGGTAGAAGTCAGCAACGGCAAAATTGTACAAATCCGTGGCGAACGCAACAGTGACCCTACGAAAGAAGTGAAAAAGTTTGTTGACCTGTGGAGCCGCAAGGTGCTGCCTATGGCTTTGCAGACCGCGTAAGAAAGGAAGTGCTCACCTTATGAAGCAAATAGGAAATCTCGCCATCGTCTGCGCCCGGCGCAAGGATGTGACCCTGCGCATTGAGCAGGGGAGAGTGATGGTCATGCTGGATGGCACCTATGCGCCGACAGCGTTTTCTGCCGATTGGGATGACGATGAAACCATCCTGTCGGTGATCAATGAACTGAACTTCGGCCACTGTGCCCCCAAAAGCAAATGAAAACTGAGGAATGGCAAGAGAAAGCCGCTTTCATAGCCAAGCTGCGGGAACTAACAGAACGCTTGAACCGCTGCCGCGCGGCGTATGAAGCCCATACGCCGTTGGTAAGTGATGAGGTCTATGATATTCTGTTCAGCGACTTGCAGACATTGGAAAGCTGGCTGGGGTTGAGGATGAAAAACTCACCCACCAAGAAAAACAACCATCTGATATGAGACAGCCTCCACCTTACGCGGCATTGCGCGTAGGGTGGAGGCTTTTTGTTTGGAAGAAAGAATACTGCTTTTTCATTTTGGCACTTGCTTTTGCATAGAGTTGATGCTACAATAATGTTGAAATGAGATTCAATGAATTACAATTCAACGATTTTGGAGGCACGATATGTTTATTGGCCGTGAGAAAGAGCTGGCGCTCCTACAGCAAGACTATATTGGAAAAGCAGTGATGGTCTATGGCAAACGTCGAGTTGGCAAGACCACCCTGATTCAGAAAGCACTGAAATCGAGCAGCTATCGGACGGTTTACTTTGAGTGCCTGAAAGGTACAATGCAAGACAACATCAGCGGGTTTGTGCAGGAATTGGTCCGAGCAAAAATCCTACCTGTGCCATTAAATTTTGGTACCTTACAGGATGTGTTCGCGTATCTGAACGCCCTTCCGGAGAAAATCGTCGCCGTTATTGATGAGTATCCCTATCTTAAAGCAATGAATGACTCCGCAACTGTCGATTCCATCTTCCAAAACATCATTGACAATCGTCTGGTCAATATTGAACTCATCCTCTCCGGCTCCCACATCGGTATGATGAAAGACACGTTGCAGGAAAAGAATGCCCTGTATGGCCGTTTTGCCGTAACGATCAAGCTCAATGAGCTGAACTATCTGGAAGCTGCAAAATTCTATCCCGACAAGCCCCCCTATGATAAAGCGGCGCACTATGCCGTCTTTGGTGGATCACCTTTTGTTAATCAAGCGCTGCAACCTAGGGCTACAATTCGGGAAAATATTATCAGTACGATTCTCAACCCTATGAGTGCTGTCTATCTCTATGCCAACCAACTGCTGTTGTCGGATTATTCTGTCAAAATCAATGCCGAGCGGATCTTCTCGGTTATTGGAAACGGGAAGAAGAGGTATACAGAAATTGAAGATAAGCTGGATGTCAAAAAGACCGGCAACCTCTCTAAACAAATAAAATCGCTGATTGACCTTGAAATCATCGCACGCAATAGCCCCATCAACAAGATTGGCGATAATAAAAAGTCTACTTTTGAAATCAACGACAATCTGCTGCGGTTTTACTTTACCTTTATCTATAAGAACGTCAGTGCCCTGCAAGTCTTGGGGGGCGAAGCATTCTATGATGAGTATATAGCGCCAGCCTTGACGGATTTTATCTCTCGCCGATTTGAGGGTATCTGCCGCGACTATTTCAGCCTTCAGGTTCGTTCCGGTAAAATGAAGGGGGTACGCAATATTGGCAGCTATTACTATGACGACCCCGCCCATCGAAAGAATGGTGAGTTTGATGTCGCCCTGGAATTTGCAGACGGATATGAGATTTACGAAGCAAAATATTATGCCCAGCCGATGCCCCTTGATGAAATTCATCGTGAGGTTCAGCAAGTGGAAGAAATCAAAGAACTCACGGTCAAGAAAATTGGTTTCATAGCTATCAATGGATTTGCAGAGAAGGAAGAGCCGTATCTTTATCTGGACGGAAACAATATTTTTGCAAACGAAAAAGTATTATATGGTAAATATGACGTAGAATAGTCCATCAAAGTAAATTAGATAACGAAAAAAGGTGCGACTATAACGAACACATTGGAGAGGCCCCCTATGGAACCACAGAAAATAGCACAACGTAAACGGGCAGTACATGTGGCAGATGCAGTCAATAAAATTGAAGGCGTACCGGTTCGCAGCTATGCGATAGAGCTTTCAAACGCATGGTGTGAAGACAAAATCACTGGTGTACAGATGAAAGAAGCCCTTTTGAAAAGCCACATGGAATTAGCGCGCCGGGCAAAGTAAAATTATATAAAAGAAAAATCACCTTCGGGTTGCACTGCATCGCGTGAGTGCAAGTCGAAGGTAATTATTTTTATGCGAGAACCGCCAATCTACACGATACAACCGCGTAAGTTGGAGATTTTTATTTAGTGAGTAACGAGAGGTGTGTATTGATTTTAATGTTTATAGAAAAAATCATGAAAATGCATAACACTTTAGTAAGTTATGGTGTTATAGTAGTGAAAGGCCTTTGCAAAGTCAAGTAATGGGAGCGGTAACATGGAACAAAAATATAAAGTGGAACAGATTTTCACAAAAAACTATGCCCGCCTATGTGCAATGACCACTGCCATTCTACATGATTCGTCTCTTGCACAAGATGCGGTACAAGAAGGATGGATTAGATTGCATAAAGCCAAGCAACTTGATACGTCGAGTGAGGAAAAACTTGAGCATCTTATACTTATTACTGTCCGTCATGCGGCCTACAACATCATGCGAAAGGGAAATCCTGAACCGATTGAAGATAGTATATTGAATTCTATACCGGACACTTCACCATCACCACATGAGATTGTAGAGAGCAGAGAGGTAAGTAGAAAAATAAAGAACAGTTTGAGAAATCTAAGCGAGACAGATCGGTCTATTATTCAATTACAGTATGGTCAAGGATATACCAGCACACAAATAGCAGCATTACTTGACATCTCTCCCAATACAGTGCGACAGCGAGCATGGAGAACGAGAAAAATGCTCAAAGCGGTGTTAGAGAAAGAAGGTATTATACTGTGAAGAATAAGTTTGATGAGTTATTGATTGCGGTATGCGAAGATATGCAAAAAGAAGAATTGGAAGCATTTCATGCAATCGAAGTAAAACCAGTGACTGGGCCAAATCTTAAGATTAGTAAAAAAAGATATAAAAGTGTTTACATGGCAGCGGCAGTCGTTGCGGCGGTTTTTCTATTTGCAACAGCAGCGGTGGCGTTATGGCCAGAACTGAGCTGGAATATGAATCGTGGGAGTGTTTGGCTGACGGTTAGGAATGCCCCTGATTCAAGCAACTATGAGAAAATGCAGATTCAAGTTCCCAGCAGCGATTATAGTGTAGAGGAGCTTGATGAGAATGCAGAAATAGGATATAGTCGTATTCGTGTTACCTATTCTGGAAAAATTCATACGGGAATAGGTAAAGGCTATAAGACAGAGCAAAAAAGCTTTGTTGTAACACAGTACAGTTTTGCATCGGTTGAACATGAATTTACAGATGAAGACGGGAATCTTCTTTCGGAAATTGACCGAGATGAACTTCGGAATGCAATTGCATTAAAGGAATCGGTAAATAGTATTCAGCCAGAAGATATTATCTCTAAAGCGGCAATTTATTGGGTAACAGATCAGTCTTGCTATCGATTTTATCGTGAAACAGAAATATATGATGTGGACGAAGCTGAAAAAATAATAGAAATGCTAAAATCTATAAAGCCATGAAAGGAGGCTCTTAGGCTTTATCTGTACTGTCGAATTTTATCGCAGGAAATAACAGGTTCAAAAACGCAATGCCTACTTACAGGGGAGGTGTATTAAGGTGAAGACATTTGAATGGGGATTGCTAAAAATATGTTGTGCTTTTTTGTGCATGTTGACTTTGTTGACAGCATGTTCCAATGAGGAGCTTGTTGAAAACACATCAAACTGTGTCGGTGAGGAATATGTTGAAATTGAAGGTGAAAAAACATCTAATGGGTCACAGGAACACGTAACGGTGGACGAATTAAAGGAATTACCTGCAATTATTGCTGAGGCAAAACAAATATGCAATGAAAAAGAACTGGCAATTGATGAATTTTATACTTTTGCATATGGAGATAAGTTTGTGACAGTGTGTGGTGCGGTTGAACAAACAGATGCACAACTTCTACATGAAAAATACCCGGATATCACTTTTCCTGATTCGATTGGCGATTACAAATTTCAAGTGGCATCGTTAGATTATAAGCCCACACCATCAATTCAAGTGTCTACTTCAATTCCAGAGGGGGCTGAATTGAATAGTATTTACAAACAAGCAGATGAAACAACATATGATCATTTGCTTCGAATGAGTATTAGTTATTACAATGAGAAAAAAACTCTAAAGATTGAAGTATATCGAGCAAATGCCGAAGCCGTGTCGGTACAAGAAAACAATCTTAATATCGAAGAAGAGATTGGCAAATATGAGATTGTAAGTGATAGTATTACCTCGGAGATGTACTTGCGCTGGGGAAATGAAACGTGGAAATACTTGATGCATGAGAACAATGGCGGGACGGAAGAAAATTTCTGTAAAGCGTTAATTGATACAGGCGTTTCTTCGTTGATTGCTTTTCAGTAGCCAGGTAAGAGCACAGAAGCATATGCCGTCAATAAAAGTGGAGATGTACTGGGTCGTACCTATGCGATGGAACTTTAAACTACAAGCAACGAAGATGAAATCACCGGATCGCAGATGAAAGCAGTACTTTTGAAAAAGCTACATGGAAATGGCGTGTCGTGTGAAGCAAAGCCACATGAGATATAAAATGGAAACCATGTATTCAAAAAAACACAGCAGGGAAAGTCTCAAAAAATGACGGCATTAACAATTTGAAAACATAAAAAGCTGAAATTGTCTCCGACTTGCACTCACGTCATGTGATGTAAATCGGAGACAATTATATTTTATATTTTTTTCCTCTGTTGCTTTCACCAGCAGCATTGGGCGGCGCAGTTCGTCTTTCATACCGGGCAAGTCCATCATGTTGGCGGGCGGCTCGGCTTCCTCTACAGCCTCCAGCACAAACCCGATGCGCAGTAAGCCCATAAGAATCTGCATTAGTGTGTGGTGCTGCTTGCGGATCTCGCAGCCTAAAAAGTTAGTGACACGCTCACCGGGCAGAAAGTAGTTGTCGATGGGCCAGTACAGCAGCCGACCGTTCGTACCATAAACCCAGCCTTGATGTACACCAGCAGTGAATGAGGGATGCTCTATATAAAAAAGGAACGTCCCGCCAGATTTCAGCGTCAGATGCACATTGGCAAACACACGGTCTAAATCGGCAATGTAGTGCAGCGCCAGATTGGAAACTACGCAATCCCACGCGGCGGCAGGGTAATCGTAATCCGCAATGCTGCAAAGGCGGTATTCAATTTTCGGATCTGCATTGCGCTTTTGGGATTCATCCAGCATTTTGTGGCTGATGCCGATGCCCAACACCTGTGCCGCGCCCTGCTCCACAGCATACTTACAGTGCCAGCCATAGCAGCAGCCTAAATCCAAAACACGCTTGCACTGCAAATCTGGGAACAGAGGCTGCAGCATGTGCCACTCGCACGCGTCGGCAAGCCCCCGTTGGCTGCGGGTTATCTTAGCATATTCTTGGAAAAATGCTTCGTTGTCATATTCAATATCTGCCATAGTGTGTGGCACCACTTTTGTGGTAGTATACCATGAAATATCCCCGGCAGTAAATTGACGTTTTCTGCAAATTATGGTATCATACTGATGTAAGTGATTTATGTGTCCTGCAAAGCAATTTGCACTGACACACGTTGTTATTTTTGTACTTTGTGCCTGCAATGCCGCTGACCGTTTGGTCTGTGCATTGCGGGCATTTTTTATCTGACGGGGGCAGCCCCGCATAAAGCGAGAATGATTTTTTGTACTGCTGTTTGCAGCGAAGAAAAGTTGTTCTCGCTTTTTTGTTTTGGTTTGGCGCCGCCCGGCGTTAAAAATAGAAATGCAAGAAAGGTGAAATCACAATGATGGATGAACTCAAACAGCAATTTTACGAGGTCATGCACAAGTATCAAAAGCCGTTTTCGGAGGAAGGAGTCGCGGCGAACCTTACACAGTGGTATGAACAGAAGCAGGGGCTTTTGCAGCTCCTGCGCAAGCATCCGCTATGGAACGAGAAGGAACTGGCAATCGTGTTCCGCGTGGAGGAGCGCCGGGAGATTGACCGCATTACCGTAGATGAAACACGCGCCGCCATACTGGAACTGGGCCGTAGGGCCTGCACGGATGATACGGTGTACGAGAACTTTGAAGTAGCCCTGCGCGCGGCAACCGCAGACTATGCCCGGATACCAAACGAGTACCGCTTGGACACGATTCGGCAGTACGGCGGTATCAAGTGCGCACCGGGGCAAAAGGCAAGCCGTATCATCAATCGGCTCTGCCTGAAATTTCATCTCGACCAAATCGAGGAAGAAGCAGAAGCTGGCGAACCGGATAACCGCTATACGCGCACGATCAAGCCATACAACGCGCTGTTTGCGCGGCTGGCAGATGCCCTGAACCCGGCGCATATCGAGAAAACCGCAGTGCTGTCAATCCACCCCTGTGATTTTCTCGAAATGTCCAACCGTGACAACACTTGGAGTTCCTGCCATTGCTTAGAAGGCGGCGGTTACCGCGGCGGCTGCCAGTCCTATATGGGGGATGCTGTCAGCATGATTTTCTTCACGGTCAGTGACGAGTACACGCAGGACTTCCATACAGCCCCGCGCATCACGCGAGAGATTTTCTGCTATAAGGATAATGCTCTGCTGCAATCCCGATTGTATCCTACAGATTTGGAGGACCAAAAGACATTGTATCGCAGTATCGTCCAGCAGGCAATCGCAACATGCCTTGACAAGCCGAACCTGTGGTCACTTAAGCGTGGAAAAGATACCGAACCTTACTGCGAGTCTGCGGCGGACAGCAACCACTATCCCGACTATGAGTATGGGTATGCGGTAGTATCTCTGCTGAAAGGGGAGACTGACTATGGCAAAATGACGATTGGCTCGGTGGCTCGCTGCGTCTGCTGCGGCGGGGAACAGAAGAACCACCGCTCGATACGCTGTACAGAATGCGGCAGTATGTTTGTTTGCAAAGGCTGTGGTAAAACGGTGCATGGATATGGGCGATATATTGATAACCACTTTTACTGTAAGGAATGCAGTTATCGCTGCACTGCCTGCGGAGAGGAGTTTATCGGTATGCCGCGTATCGGAATTGCCCGTTCCGGCGAGCAGCGCGGAATTTGCCCTGCCTGCTATGAGCAGGTTGTTGGCGTATGCGGAAACTGCACAATCCATAGTGACTGCCTTTCCATCGGTGCCAATCGCTTCTGCCCGAACCAGATGAGCGGTCTTGCCGCATAAAGGAGGAATCCATGCAAGAATTGACGTTTGAAACCATTCTGCGTCTGCCGCAGATGGAATTGAAAAAGAGGTTAAAAGCCGAGCTGAAAAGCAGGGGTTACCCCGTTACCGATAAGCCCGGCTACCTGTATGCCGAGGGAACGATTCCTGTCTTGCTGGTAGCCCACATGGACACGGTTCACCGTCAGCCTGTCGAGCAGATATGCTATTCGGAGGACAGAGCGGTAGCCATGTCGCCGCAGGGAATCGGAGGTGATGACCGCTGTGGTGTCTGGATGATTTTGCAGATCCTGCATACAGCAAGCTGTCATGTGCTGTTCTGTGAGGATGAAGAAGTTGGCTGCGTAGGTGCAAAGAAATTCACAAGCGGCTCTTTACGGCCACAGGTAAACTACATCGTAGAACTTGACCGCCGGGGCAGCAATGATGCCGTGTTTTACCGCTGCGATAACCCGGAGTTTGAGGGATTTGTTACCTCGTTCGGCTTTGAGACAGCTAGTGGCTCGTGCAGTGATATATCCTACATTGCGCCGTATCTGGAAACAGCTGCGGTCAATATCAGCTGCGGTTACTACTGCGAACACCAGAGGCATGAGTACATCTGCTTAGAGGAGATGGAACTGAATGCCGCCCGTGTGGCGCAGATGGTAACGCAACAAACAGAACACTTTGAATATAGGGAACGGCAGGACAGCTTTTTCGGCGGGCGAGCCTACCAGTATTCTATGTGGGATACAGCTTTTGAGAGAGAAACCTACAAGTGGCTTTCGCCGCTGCCGAAAGAGGCAAAAATCAAACTGGGAACAGCGGAACTTATCATGCCGCATGCCAAGATTGACCGGCAGAGGAAGGTTCATCGCTACATACCAGAACTAAGTGCCGCGGTGCTGACAGAAAATGCAGTAGCTATAATGCCGAACGGCAAGAAACCAGTCTATGATACGAAAAAATCAAAATGCCATAAAGTAATACCGTTAGCACAAGCATTAGAATTGCTGAGATGTAAGTAAACAAAAGGCCCTCCTTCACGGAACTGTGAAAGAGGGCCTTTTGTTTATGTCAGGCATTTAGTCACTATGAGACTTTTATTAATTCAATGCAAAAGCGTAATGGATGGGAAGCCTTTCTACGTTTAAACTACAGGGCGGTAGGGCTATTTCTACCTGTTACTAACACTACTTCTCTAATATCCATTCTTTTCCAGATAGTTCGCATAGTATTCAAATCCATGAGTGACGAGATATTTTAGTAGGTAGTTACGAGGAGGCCAGTTAGACATATATGGGTTTAAATCGTATCCTGTGTACAGTCCCCCACCCGGGCCAGTGTATAATCCCCCGCCTGGACCAGTATATAGTCCTCCACCCGGACCGGTATATAAACCTCCACCCGGGCCAGTGTATAATCCCCCGCCTGGACCAGTATATAGTCCTCCACCTGGACCGGTATATAAACCTCCGCCCGGACCAGTATATAGTCCTCCACCTGGACCAGAGCTTGCACCTCCACCTGGGCCAGTATATAGCCCTCCGCCTGGGCCAGTATATAGCCCTCCACCTGGACCACTATATTTATTTCTTGACCACATAAGATTACCTCTATAAATTACTTTTCAGCTATTACGGGAACATAATTTGTAATTAATTCCGAAACAAGCATTGGATATTTAATCTCAAACAAGCGAAGATATTTGCTAATCAATAGCGAATATTGCGGTGATACTTTATTAGTTAATATGTTACTCCAATTATGCGGAGAATAGCGCATGATGTTACATAGAGCGCTTATAATCAGAAAATGCAAACACAATTCCGGGAGTACCAGACCTTCTATGGGTGACTCGATATACCAAAGCTGTCCTCGAAGGTCATGGTAAATACATGGTGTAATACGCGAAATTATACTCGATGAAACAGTTACTTTATAGGCACCTTGATTATCACGAATAGCTGCATCATCTACATTGAAAGCAGCCTTCAGCTTTTCCTTTGAGGGTCTATCAATACCATTCCCAATGTAGAAATTATATGTTATGCTTGAATTAACAATTTCTGTGTCAATACTCAGTTTATGAACCAAGTGATTCTGTGTATCAACTTTTGTGTAATATTCATTTAATTCTGGCACCATAGACAGCAATGTTACTAACGACAATTTAATGCTACTTTCTTGAACCAATTCGATAGACGGCATTAAAGAATATTTCAAGCTAATATTAGAATGATAATCACATATTTGACTTATTTGCAAGGCACACAATAAATCTAAAAAAGTCCCGCTGGGGAGATCTCCACCAAATTCGATGCAACCGGTTGCATGGTTATATGTATGCCCATGAGAACCTTTAAGACTGTCAATCGACTTATGCAAGGGAGAATGCACTACGATTATTGCGTATGCATATGCACAAGCAGCATAAAAGTCAATCAGCGGTTTTGCAATCATATCCGCCTTTATGGCCGCGTCTAAGAGGCTTCGTCCCTGACGGATGCAATCCATCAACTCGATTGCATCGGCAGTATTCAGACCATTGCGGACCCGATGTTTCTTCTCTTTGTAGATGTCTTTAATATAGTTTTCGTTTTCTAAAGATGAAAGCAAATCGAGAACAGCATTTTGTTGTATAAGAAGATCAATTGATAATCGTTCGGGAATACTTGAGTCCTTCAATCGAGAATCAATTTCGTTATTGAGTTTTAAATAAGCCTTGTTTAGTGCTGTTAAATTTGGACCACCTTGAATGACAACATAAGCATCACGCGATTTGTATTTTCCCTTTTCGGTCTGCGGTAAAGCATCGTACTCTGCACACTTTTCATTGTAAAAATCCATATCAAATGATTCGAACAACTTTGATCCTTTGGCGCAGGGGCTAATAGTAGCGCTCCAGCTCATCATTTCCATCATTTAAAACCTCATAAACAAATTCTTGTAAAGACGGCTTCCTATTATAGATATAATGTTTTGATGCCTTCTTGAATATTTCTATATGCCATTAGCGGATAAATGGTATATCTTTTTTTTCCATTATAGCTTGATTTCAATTTTATCACGTTGTGAAATATCTTTATGACAATCATTTAATAGATTTCTAATTATCTCTTTAGATGTTCTTATATGCCGGTATAGCCCGTTGTTCCGGGCTTTTCCGGCACTTTTCATATCGGAAGAACCTCACAAATCTTTTTATTACCCCTCATGTTTTCGCTCTCAAAAGTAGTAAAAGCAGTAGTAAATTCTGCGTACTACTTATGCCGCCTTGGTTTCCTCGGCGCTTTCCGCCGCAGGCTCCGGCTTGGCCTCTGCGGTGGTTTTTGCCTTGGCTTGCAGCCGTTCCATTTCCTCCTGTGCGGAATGGAAAGTAGCGTGGGCGTAATAGTTCAGCGTCATTACAATGTTGGCGTGTCCCATGATGTACTGCAATGCCTTGGGGTTCATGCCCGCGTTTGCCATTCTGGTACAGAATGTATGCCGCATGGTGTGCGGCGTCATCACATCGGGCAGCGGCTCCTTGTGGCACTTGTTGTACTTCTTGGCAAGGCACTTGAACATGGCGTCATAGTTGACGGCGGTTTTGGGCAGGCCGTCCCGGTTCAGGAACAGGAAGTCCTTATAACCGTCAACCTCAATGCACCTGCCGTCCCTGCGCTTCTTCAACACGCGCTCAAACGCTTCATAGGCGGCTGCGCTCATAGGCACTTGACGGAATCCGCTTTCTGTTTTTGGCGCTTCGATATAGTAGCCGTCCTCGGTGCTTCTCAAAAGCTGGTGGTCTACATTTACAAAGCGCTTCTCAAAATTCAGGTCAGCAGGCGTCAGGCCGCAGAGTTCGGAAATACGAAGTCCGGTTTCCAGCAGGATCACCACCTCGTCATAATACTTGGCATAGACGAGATCGTTCTGCATGAAGTCCAAAAGCTCGTTTTCCTGTGTAGGGGTAAGCGGCACCTTTGGTACGGTATCGTCGTTGATAACCTCATTGATCTGGAAGTCAAAGGGATTCTTGCGGAGGCAATCGTCCTGTACGGCCATATAAAAGATGGCTTTTAAGGAACGCTTGCTGTTGCAGATGGTGTTGTAGGCAACGCCCTTTTCCTGCATACGCAAGGCCCATTCTTTCGCGTCGGACAGCTTCACGCTGTCAATGCTGGCCGCGCCCAGCTTATCTTCGGACAGAAGTTTCATCAACTGCTGGCGGCTCTTTTGGGTTCCTTTCCGCACATTCCCGCGCTGCCGGGTGTACTTTTCATAAAGCTGGCACACGGTCATTTTCTTGCCGATGGTGTCTATCCCGTCGTCAAGGTCTTTCTGTATCTGCTTGATCTTCTCGCGCAGGGAAAGACAGGGCCGTTTCCCGGCAGGTACTTTGTCAGTAGGTACTAACTTCCATGAGTAAACAAACTGGGGGTCTCCAAAGGTGTCAATGTATTTGTAAGCGTATCTTCCATCTGATCGCTGGCTCTCTCCAGACTTCAAAAGGCGGCCTTTGTTGTCCCGTCTTTTTTCATCTCGTTCTTTTCTTGGCATTTCGTCATGCTCCTTTCCATGACGGAAAGAGCCTTGACACGCTTATAACCTATTATAACACGCGCAAGGCCCTTTTTCACTATATTGTGTCAAGGGAATCAATAATTTTTTCAAACTGCTTCCGTTTGATCTGGATGCGGTTGCCGTTCAGGATCACCCAGCCAGCGGTGGGGTTTTCCTCGGCAAGCCGACGCAGTTTGTTTTCCCCGATCCGAAAATATTTGGACGCTTCCTCAATGGTAAGCGTGTATTTTTCCCAAATAGGCACATCGTTATTACTCATAACATGGCCCCCTTTCTTTTCAAAACAAAGGCTGTTTTTTGCGAAAGTGGGCAGAAAATAACGGACGGCTGCTGGCACAGCTCCACGGGAATCTCACCCCCGCGTGGTTCTCACGCGGCCCTGCTCGTTGCCTGCGACGCTTCAAACGCTCGGACTACGACGGCAAGGGCGTATCATTGTCCTGCCTGCGCGTCGTCGCCCGCAGGCTGCCACACCTGCTTTACGGCCCGGTAAAATCGCTCCGCTTATCCCGCTGGGGGAAAGCCTCTTGGCGCACCTGCCGCCCGGCTCGACGCAGACAGAATGTATCCGTCTGCCCTATGACGCACCGCCATTGTCCTGCGGGCGTATTTGTCAAGGAGCAAAGGGACCGCCGGGAAAACAGGCAGGCGGGGAAAGGGAAAGCCGCCTGTCTATGGCCGGGGCCTTAACCGTCAGTCGCCAATGGGACTAACGATGGAATGGATCAGCTTGATTTGCAATCGGCGCTTCATATACTCGTCAATGCAGATATGAGGCTGGCCGCTGCCGTCATAGAGCGTCCGGGTACACAGCTTATTGATATAGCCGTCATAATGCTGCAAGACACGCTCCACGGCTTCGGCGTTACCGGCGCAGGCCGCGTCGATCACAAAATCAGGCAGAGGGCTTTTGCCCTTGTAACTGGATTGCTTCATCCGCGTTTAACCTCCCTCCGGCATGAACGCCATCAATTTTATACGCAAGTCTTTCAGGGTGCTTGTCCTGTGGCGCTGTACTGCGCTGCGGGACATTCCCATCAGGCGGCCAATTTCTTCGTCAGTCAAATCCAGAACAAAGCGGAGAATCAAAATACTCTGCTCGTCTTTTGGCAGGCTGGCAAACGCTTCGGCCACAAGCTCGTTGTCGATATGTAGGTCATAGCCATGCGAACTGAATGTAAAGCTGTCGCAGGAATACCGATCTACGGTCGAGAGCTTGTCCCAATCAGCCGGGGAAAGAGCGTCCAGCGACACTTCACGGTCGCGGCGGCACTTCATTTCCCGCAGATAATCTATCGCCTCATGGTACAGAACCAGCTTGCAGTAGCGGTCAAACTGGCCCCATTCACCGTATTTGCGGGGGATTGCTTCCATCTTCTCACCCCCTTTCTGTGGGGGATGTGGTGGTTCTCTCCCTTTCCGCCAATAGAGCGAATGGAATCTCTCTGGCTGCCCGCTAAACGCCTCCTTTTTTCACTTTTTTGAAATTTCTTTTTGCACCGGATAGCAGACCGCAGGAAATAACAAAATTCGCCCGGCAGGTCAAAGACCCACAGGGCGAAACAAAAAGCAATATGTTCTTTTCTTACATGGTATAGTACATACTCGCAGCCGCTTGTCCCCGCTGCCGGGGGACGGCTTTTTTTGACAGGCTAACCCCTGTCAGAATTTGTCGAAGCGGTTTTCGTTGCATAGCGGCTCCCTCCTAAAGCCGCCATGCCAGAACACGGTGCAGGGGTCGTCGAAGCA
>OJMK01001844.1_pt1 | contig 15928 bp, 7 predicted proteins | sample 1597201 | NCBI WGS metagenome assembly OJMK01 (sample SAMEA2452125, study PRJEB22498) | human gut metagenome | reverse complement strand
AGCCCGTTGCCTTTTGCCTTGACCCGGAAACGGGCTTTTCGTGGATAGGCGAATACGACATCACCGCCGACGAACTGCTGTCCGGCGCGGGCGGCAACACCGCCACCAAGACCGAACAAGCTGAAAGGCTGATACTTGACCTGTTGGCAGACGGGAAAGAGCTTGCCAGTGAGGACATAGAGAAAGCCGCCACAGAAGCGGGCATATCCGCCCGTACCGTCCGGGCGGCAAAGAGAAAACTTGACGGGCGCATTACCTCAAAGCGCATTGGCGCGACATGGTATCACGCTCTTAAAAAGTGAAACGGCAAAATCCAAGTGGCAAAACCCAGATACCTTGCCACTTTGCCACTTCGCCACTTCAACCTCAAAACCACCGCCCCATGTATGACCGCATGGGGCTTTTCTCATGGAAAGGAGAGCCTATGAACAACGACACCAGCAACCGCAGCACCCCCGCAACCGCTTCCCCTCTGACCGTAAAGGAAGCCGCGCCACCTGTAATGATAAAGAAAATCGGAAAGACCACCTACCGCGTCAAAATCCATTTCAGTGAAACGAGCAAAGAAACCATGAGCGACAAAATCAAGCGTCTGATTTTGAATGACAGCGAAAAAAGTTCTTAAACACCCTTGACAAAACGTATCAGAGGATACGCTGCTGTCGGCCATGGAGACGGCGGGCAAAGAGGATATGCCGGAAGATGCCGAGAGAAAGGGATTGGGAACCCCCGCGACCCGGGCGGCGGTCATTGAAAAGCTGGTGGCCACGGGCTTTGCGGAGCGCAAAAAGGCGAAGAAATCTGTACGCCTCGTTCCCACCGAAGCGGGCGTGTCCCTCATTACCGTGCTGCCCGAACAGCTCCAGTCCCCGGTGCTCACCGCCGAATGGGAGCACCGCCTCAAGGAGATCGAGTGCGGCGAGCTGGGCGCGGACGAGTTCCTCGCCGGCATCCGCGATATGGTCGCAGCGCTGGTTCGGGACGCTGCGCCTGTGGACGGCGCGGAGGTGCTGTTCCCCTCCGGCAGACCCGTTGTGGGCAAATGCCCCCGCTGCGGCGCAGAGGTCACGGAGAGCAAAAACGGCTATTTCTGCGAGAGACGGAGCTGCAAGTTCGGGCTGTGGCGGGACAACCGCTTCCTTGCCGCCAAGAAGATCAGCCTGACAAAGAAGATGGCTTCCTCGCTCCTGACGCAGGGACGCTCCTACGCCAGCGGTATCTACTCCGAGAAAACCGGCAAGACCTACGACGCATTCATCGTGCTGGAGGACGACGGCGCGCGTTCCTCCTATAAGCTGGACTTCACCAAATGACCCTCGCAGGCTCCCGCACGGGCGTTTCATTCCCCTGCGGGAGCCGCTGTTTTTACCATGATCCAAAGGAGGTATGCATGAAATGGCTGAAAAACAGACCAACAAGGAACGGCTCAAGGACATCACCGACAGCATCGAGACGGGCATAAAGGAGCTGTTTGAGAGCGACAGATACAGGCGGTACCTTGCCACCATGAGCCGCTTTCACAAGTACAGCGTCAACAACACCATGCTCATCTATATGCAGCGCCCCGACGCCACCCATGTGGCCGGCTTCAACAAATGGCGCGACCAGTTCGGAAGGAGCGTCAAAAAGGGTGAAAAGGGCATTAAAATCATCGCCCCCACGCCATTCAAGAAGAAAATCGAGCAGCAGAAGTTAGACCCCGACACCAAGCTCCCCCTGCGGGACGAGAACGGCGATATTATCACGGAGGAAAAGACGGTGCAGATCCCCATGTACAAGCCCGTGGTGGTGTTCGACGTGCAGCAGACCGCAGGCAAGCCCCTGCCGGAGCTGGCGGCGAACCTTACGGGGGACGTGCAGAATTACGAGATGTTTATGGAAGCTCTGCGCCGCAGTGCGCCCGTACCCATCTTCTTTGAGAAGCTGGCGGAGAATATGGACGGTTACTTCTCCGTGGACAAACAGCGTATCGCTGTCCGCGAAGGCATGAGCGAGGTGCAGACGGTCTGCGCCGCCGTCCATGAGATCGCCCACTCCAGGCTCCACAATAAGGACGGGATCGGGGAAAAATATCAGGAGATTGAGCTGTTCGGCAAGCCCGCGCTGTTCTCCAACGGGCGCATCGACCGGGATAAGCTGCCGGAGGGCTTGTATGCGTATGACCTGCGCGGCTCGGATTACGATCCGGGGCTGCCCGTGACCATTCAGGAGCACGTTGTGGTGAACCACGCGGCAACCGTTATTGCCGCAGCGCCCATTGAGCTGCCGGAGCAGGGCTTTTTGTATCTGGGCGAGGACGGGCTGAACTTCACAGGCGGCGAGCAGACCGTGAAGGAGTTTTGGCACGCACAGTACCCGGAAAAGGCAAAGCTCTCCCGCGCCGCCGAGGAGATTCAGGCGGAGAGCATCTCCTTCGCCGTCTGCGCCTATTACGGCATTGAGACAGGCGAAAACAGCTTCGGGTATCTGGCGACCTGGGCAAAGGACAGGGAGCTGACCGAGCTTCGCGCATCGCTGGAGACCATCAACCGAACCTCATCCTCCCTGATTACGGATATCGACCGCCATTACGCGGAAATCTGCAAGGAGCGCGGGCTGGATAAGGAGACGGAGAGCCTTGCCGCCCAGCCGGTGCAGGAGATCGCCGTGCAGGAGCCGGAGCAGGTCACAGCGCCGGACAACGGCTGCGTCCCCGACCCTGCGATTTCTGTTGAGAGCATGAACGCCTACGGCTACACCGATTCCAATATGCTGCCGCTGACAAAGGAGCGTGCGCTGGAGCTCATGGAACGGGACGTGAGCGTGTATATGCTTCACACGGACAACACCGAGGCCATGGCCTTCGATGCAGAGGAAGTCCGCAGCTTTGACGGTATCTTCGGCGTGGAAGCCTCCGAATGGGAGACGGTCAAAGACCGCTTCGCACCGCCGGACTATGAAAAGGCGTTCCTCGACAACACCGCCGACAGCTTTGCCATCTATCAGCTTCGGGATAATGATAATACGGCGCAGCTTCGCTTTATGAACGCCGAGTATCTGGAGAAGAAGGGGCTTTCCGCCCGAAGGGGAAATTACGCCGCCGTCTACGCGGGCGGCCTCGACCGCAGGGGCGATACGCAGGACAGGTTGGACGTGCTGTATGAGACCTTCAACCTCCGCCGCCCGGAGGATTTTCGCGGCCACAGCCTGTCCGTCAGCGACATCGTGGCGCTGAAGCAGAACGGCGTGGTATCCTGTCATTACGTTGATTCCCGGGGCTTCAAGGCGCTGCCCGACTTCCTAAAGCCGGAAAACTATCTCAAAAACGCGGAGATGGCCATGGAGGACGACTACGGCATGATCGACGGCGTTATCAACAACGGGCCGAAGCAGACCGTGGCGGAGCTGGAGGAACAGGCAAAGTCCGGCAAGCCCATCTCCCTCATGGAGCTGGCGCAGGCGGCGCACAGGGAACAGGCGCAGGCGTCACGGCAGGAGAAGAAGCCCTCCGTGCTGGCAAAGCTCTGTCCTCCCGTCAATGAGCCGAAAAAGACAGCGCGTTCAAAGCGCGCGGAAAGAGAGCTGCTATGATGAATTTTACCAATGATGAAATGAACCTCATGTGCATCTACCAGAGCGACAGCCGCAGCGGGCTGATTGCCGCCCTCACCGAAATGCGCGGATACCTGGACGAGGACGAAGCCGAGCTGCGGGAGCTGACCGACAGCGCCCTGCAAAAGCTCAGCGAAATCACCGACGAGGACTTTGCGGAGCTGGAACTAATTCCAGACTTCGATACGGACGAATAACGGGGATTCAGCGGGAGCGGCTTTCGGGTCGCTCCTGCTTTGCTTCCACAATTCTATTTCCCAAAATCAAAAAAATATTGATTTTGGGAAATAGAGTGGGTATAATAAGAGCAGAGGTGATGAATATGAAACTGATAGACCGAGGTATGTATCTCCGGAAGCTAATTGGAGTGATCGGTACACCGGACATCAAGGTAGTCACAGGCGTCCGACGCAGCGGAAAGTCAAAGCTGCTGGAAGCATTCAAGGCGTATGTAGAAGCAAATATCGCGGACGCAAATATCGTGCATATCAATTTCAACCTGACAAAGAATGAGAAATTCAAGGATTACCATGTCCTGAACGATTATATTGAAAGCGCCTATATCGATGGCAAGCAGAACTTTGTTCTGATTGACGAGGTGCAGATGTGTCCGGGTTTTGAGCTTGCCATCAACAACCTCCATGCGCAGGAAAGATTCGACATCTATATTACAGGCTCAAACGCTTTCCTTCTGAGTTCAGACCTTGCCACTCTCTTTACGGGTCGGACTTTTGAAGTGAAGGTGTTCCCGTTTTCTTTCAGCGAGTTCTGCGAGTATTATTCCCTTACGGACAGGTATGCCGCTTTTTCCCGGTATCTGAGAGAGGGCGGCATGGCCGGATCGTACCTTTATCAGGACTCGGAAGCCAAGTACGACTATATCGCGGATGTATTCGATACATTGATCGTCAGGGACATACGGCAGAAATATAAAATCCGCAACCCGATCCTGATGAACCGCATTGTCGATTTTCTCATGGACAATATCTCAAATCTCACGTCTGCGAGAAATATTGCGGATGCCCTCACAGGCAACAAGGATAAAATCAACCACAAGACCGTCGGGAACTATATGCAGTATCTGTGCAACGCCTTTGCTTTCTATCGCGTTCGCAGGTATGACATTCAGGGGAAAAAGTATCTGGCATCCAGCGATAAGCTGTATCTGAGCGACCACACCTTCCGGTATGCGAAGCTGGGAACCAAGAATCTGGATTATGGGCGCGTACTGGAAAACATCGTTGCTATTGAACTGCTTCGGCGCGGATATGAGGTCTATGTCGGGGTCTTATACAAGAAGGAGATAGATTTTGTTGCCATCAAGCGCAACGAAAAGCTCTATATTCAGGTTTCAGACAACATCAGCGACGAGAAAACCTTTGAGCGCGAAGTAAACCCCCTTCTTCAAATCAAGGACGCTTATCCGAAGCTGGTACTCGCCAGGATCAGAGATGAAGCGTACCAGTATGAGGGCGTTCAGATCATCGATATTGCGGACTGGCTGGCGGAGCAGCCATCTGCCTCCCAAAAATGAAAATAATTTGATTTTGGGAAACAGCAACGGAGGGAGTTATGGCAAAGAAGCGTGGGCACTACTGCAAGGTGTGCGGAGAATACAAGGCGAACGAGCGCTTTTCGGGCAGAGGCCATGCGGCGCACATCTGCAAGAAATGCGCTGCGCTGCCTGCCGCGCAGCGGTCTGAGGATATGACGCTCACAAAGCTATGGAATCTGCCGTGGCAGCTCTCCGCTCAGCAGCGGGACTGGCTCAAAGGGCTACGAAACGACAGCCGCCCGGAGGTGGCTTCCACCGCCCGTGAGCTGTATGCAGACCGTTTCCCATATGCGGCGCGAAACGAGCGCAAAAAGCAGCTCCAAATCAGCCATATGGAGTTTGCCGTCTGCGGCGAGGTCTTTGACGAATACGGCGACGGCTGTTATAGAGAGCTTCAATTCACCCTTGACCGGAAAGAACACGCGGTTCAGCTCCGGCAGGGAGACGAGACGGCGCAGGTCACTCTGACAATAAAGGAGATGCGCAGGCTGCTGAACGTCATCGTCAACAACTATGAAATCCTCTGTTGGGAGGAGGACTATGGCGTTTCCGAAGCTGCCGGCGCGGATGACCTTTGGGAGGACGAACGGGACACGGAAGCCCCGGATGCGCAGGAGCTTCCTGACGAGCCTGAATATGCGGGTACTCCATCATGGGAGGTTTCGATATTCTACCTGAACGGCGAAGCGCAGGAAATGCGCGGATACGACGAGCTTCCCGAGCGCGTCAACGAGCTGACGCTGGAGCTGCTTTCCCTGTTTGAGGATGAACCCGATGCGGAGGTCTTTGAACCCGAAGATAGATAAAAGCGTCTCCGCCCCTGCACTCTATTTCCCAAAATCGAAGAAGTTTTAATTTCGGGAAATAGAACATCGACATACAAGAGAAAGCGTCCCATTTCCTGCATAGGATTCGGGACGTTTTCGGATACACCGCCCTTACATAGAGCGTCCGTTCCGGGCGCTCTAAATTTATGCCATGAAGGAGGAGCAATATGCCGAGCAAGCTACAAACGTATATGCAGATGGCGGACGAGGCGCAGCGGCAGATCACCGGCAGCTACCGGGGCTGGACGGGCTTTCTCACCACCGCCGCAAGGCTGTACAAATACCCCTACGCCGAGCAGGTCATGATCCACGCCCAGCGTCCGGACGCCACCGCCTGCGCGGAGTACGACTTCTGGAATGAAAAGATGGGCCGATATGTCCGCAGGGGCTCCAAGGGCATCGCCCTCATCGACAGCAGCGGCGAAAGGCCGAGGCTTCGGTATGTGTTCGATGTATCGGACACGGGCGGCAGAGAATTTCCAAAGAGCCGCTACCTGTGGGAATACCGGGCGGAACACGCGGACGCGGTAAGCGCCATGCTGGAAAGCCGCTACGGTGTGGACGGAAAAGGAGGGCTGCCCGATCAGCTTGAGCGCATCGCGTCTCAGCTTGCGGAGGAATATTGGCGGGACTATAAGCGGGATATCCTCGCCATCGTTGACGATTCCTTTCTTTACGGGTATGATGAATTCAACGTAGGAGCGGCCTTCCAAAGCGCCGCCGCCGTCAGCATCGCCTACTCGCTCATGTCCCGCTGCGGGCTTGAAGCGGACGACCGCTTCGAGCATGAGGATTTCCTGAGCATCTTCGATTTCAACACCCCGGAAGCCGCCGCAGAGCTGGGTACTGCGGTGAGCAGGATCAACGGAGAGGTGCTGCGGCAGATCGAAGTCACCATCAAGAATTACGAGCGCGAGAAACTCGCGGAAAGGAGCCGGAACCATGACAGAGCTGACCTACACCAGGAACGGGGACTACCTGATTCCCGACCTGACGCTGAGCGAGACGCCGGAGGACGCGAGACCCCTGGGCAAGTACGGGAGACTGCGCAGGAGCTACCTTCAGGAGCACAGACCGGGGCTGTACAGCCGTCTGGTGCTGTCGGAGAAGCTGTTCCCGCATCTGCGGGAGATCGACGAGACGGCGAACCGGAGGCTGGAGCAGATGATGCCGGAGCTGATGAAGTCGGCGGGCGTGACGGAGGAGCTGAAAGCCCGCGACCAGATGAAATGGGTGGGGCTGATGAACAGCCTGAAAGCGCAGGCCGAGGAGATCATCCTCAGCGAGCTGGTGTACAACTGACCGATGACGTGCCGGAAGCGGAACCGGCGCAGCCTCCGATACCGCAGGCATACCAACTGAGCCTGTTCCCCACGGAGGAAGAGCAAATCGCATATATCGCAGAAGCGGAGAGCTACACGCCCTCCGCTTTTTCCATGTCCATCCCGCAGGCGGATATCGACCACATTCTGCGCATGGAGGGTAACGCCGACTATGCCCGCATGAAGATCGCCACGGAGTTCTCCAAGGGCAAGAGCGTGAAAGAAATCGCGGCGTTTCTTCAAAGCAGCTTCCACGGCGGCAACGGCGTCGTCACCGAAAACGGCAGATATTCCGCGTGGTACGCAGAGGACGGCATCCACATCGCCAATGGGGATGCGGCAAGATACCTGACCTCCGCAAAGGTCGTAAGCTGGCAGGAGGCGGCGGAGCGCATCGGACAGCTTTTGGAGCAGGGCAAATACGCCGCCAACGTGGAGCTTGCGGAAGCGCCGGGGCATGAGCGCACGGAGCTGGCGCAGTCTATCTGGTATCTACGGCAGGATTTAAGTGAAAAGGCACGGGCGCAGGGCTACCTCTCCTGCCTGTCGGATATGCGGGGCGGCGGTTTCCCCGACGAAACGGAGCGGTTGGCAGAAAGACTGACCGATCCCGCTTTTCGTGTAACGCTTTCCGGCGAGCTTGCGCAGTTTTCCGCCGCATATGAGCAGGACAGAAGCCTCATGCGCTTCAACTTCCACAAGCCCTATCAAATCTGGCAGGGCTTGCAGGAGCTGAATCTGCCGCGTAAAGAGTACAGTACGGAAATGGCGGAGATCCCCGCCGTGCAGCGGTTTATTACCGAGGACGAGATCGCCGCGACCCTGACTCGCGGCAGCAATATTGAAGGGAGCAAGGGGCGCATCTACGCCTATTTCAAAGAGAAACACAGCCCCAGGGAGCAGGCGGACTTCCTGAAAGACGAATACGGCATTGGGGGACGCTCCCACGCGGTATCCGGCGCATCCCACAGCGGTGAGGATCACAGCGGCAAGGGCGTCAGCCTGAAAAAGCAGGACTGTCCGGAAATCCAGCTGAACTGGGCGAACGTCGCCAAGCGTATCTCTGAGCTGATCCGCAAAGATCGTTTCCTGACGCCGGAGGAAAAGGCGCGCTTTGAGCAGCTTCAGCGGCAGACCGCAGAGCGAAGCGCAGCATGGAATGACTACAACGCCGTAAAGGAAGCCCACCCGGACAACCTCGTGCTGTTTCAGGTGGGGGATTTCTTTGAGATGTACGGCGAGGACGCAAAGCAGGCGGCGGGGCTGCTGGATATGAACCTGACCACCCGCAACATCCCCGGTGCTGGCCGTGTTGCCATGTGCGGTGTTCCGGCACACAGTCTGGAGAGATATATAGAGGAATTGCGGGACAAGTACGATGTGACCATTGCCGCAGCACAGGAAACCGGCACCGAGCGTCGCGTCTATACCCTGCGCTCCGTTGACCATGAAGCAGAGGCCGCCATTGACGCATACGAAGGCGAGTTTGGCGCAGACGGCACGAGGGTGTTCCGCGATCCTGCCGCAGAGCAGGCTCAGCCCACGGTGCAGGAGCTGTTCGAGAGATACCGCCTGAGCGTGGGCAACGCGCTTTCCAAGGATGAAGCATTTCTCAACGCCTGCCGCAACTCCGACCGTCAAAACGCCTATCTGGAGGGCGCGGCGGCAATCCGGCGCATCGTCACAGAATCCGGCGATTTGCAGCTCACACGGCTCTATTTCGATATGCCCTCCTTCCACAACCGGCTCCATCAGGAGCTTTTGGACGAGCTGTATCCCACGCTGGCGACCACGATAACGCCCTCGACCTACAAGGTGACGCAGGCGGACATCGACGCTGCCTTGCAGCAGTGGAACGGCAGGATTGAAAGCAAGCACGCAGTTGTCCGCTATATGAAGGCTCACGCCCGCGACCGGGACACCGCCGCATGGCTGGCACGGGAGTACGGCTTGAAGGATACCTCTAAACCGCTGCAAATCTCCGTGGGCAATTCCGAGCCGGTCACGCTGTCATGGGCGAAGGTGCAGCGGCGCATTGCGCAGCTCATTCAATCCGATAACTTCTATACCGAGCAGGAACAGGACAACTTTGACAATATTGACCCCATCGCCATCCGGGAAGCGCTTGCTGAACGCGGTATTGTAAATGGGCAGGTTGTGGATGCGGAAGCTAATCGCAACAGCCCCTTCATTCGGCAGGTTATGGCGGATGTGGAGCAGATCGCGGCGCAGGAAAGAAAGGCACAGCAGGAAGAACCTGCCCTCGACCCCGCAGACCGTTTCCATGTGGTAAGCCTTGACCGGGGCTTCCGTACCCTGTACGCCGTGTGGGACGACGAGACCCACGGCTACTATGTGGACGCAGACGGCGTAACCGAGGAATTTACAAGCGAATGGCAGGCGGAGGCGTACCGGCTGGAGCTGCAAGGACAGGCGGAGCAGGCGCTTATAGAACGGGCAAAGGGACTGATCTCCGACTTCTGCCGGAGCGAATACGGCTCGGAGGCGGATTTCAGCGACCCGGCGAAGATCGGCGTCGCCTACACCGCTGTCACCGACGATGAGATTCCCGTTCAGGTGAATATCGACCTTGTGAATTACCGGCTGGAACGCTATCTGGACGATGAGCATCTGGAAACCCGCCAATACGGCTCTTTGCAGGAGCTTATTACCAACGAGCTGGAAAACCTCGATTTCAGCGGCCTCATTCACGTTTCGGATGAGGATGTGGAGCAATACCGCTGGCATGAACCGGAGGAAGCAGTTGCGGAAGCTCCCGAAACGGCTCCTGCCCCGCAGAGAGAACCATTCCCGTATTCCGTAGGGGATACGGTGTATCTGGAAAACGGCAAGCCCTATATTATCGAGAGTATCGGCATATTTGATATTACCCTCAGCGACCCAACGCTTTTCTATCCCATCTCCCGCGCGGAGAGCAGGGAGAGCTTCGCGCGGCTCATGGAGCGGTATCCGCAGCCGGGAAAGGAACCTGCTTATACCGAGGAAACCGTGGCGGTATATCCCGGTGACAAAAACAACCTCCCCTATGATGTGGAGATTCGTACCCTGCGCTTTGCCGAGCCGGAGCATGACCCACCCTCTGCGGAACCCGCCGAGCCTGAACCTCCTGCTATGAGCGAGGAAGAAGCGCTGCTTCTGGAACAGGAAGGCCGAGCGGCACTTTCGGAAATGGGTGAATTTGTGCCTGATTTTGATGATGCCATCTCTCAGGCCGAGATCGACGAGCCTCCCACACACCGTCATGCGGTATCCATTTCCATTGACGGCGAGTGGCAGGGCTTTCCCAGTGCCGACGCTGCGGAGCAGGCCGCTTATGCGGACTTCAAGGCAGCAAGCCACCGCAACGCGCAGAATTTCCACATCACCGATGACGCCCTCGGCGTCGGCGGCGCAAAAGCAAAGTTTCGGGCAAATATGGCGGCTATCCATCTCCTGAAGGAGCTGGAGTTTGAGGGCTTGCAGGCCAGCCCTGAGCAGCAGGAAATTCTCTCTCGCTATGTGGGCTGGGGCGGGCTTGCGGACGCTTTCGATGAAAGCAAGGATAACTGGAAAGCCGAGTTTGCCGAGCTATACGCCACACTTTCCCCGGAGGAATACGCCGCCGCCCGCGCCTCCACCCTCAACGCCCACTACACCAGTCCCACCGTTATCCGCGCCATTTACGACGCGGTGGAGAACATGGGCTTCCAGACCGGCAATATTCTGGAGCCCAGCATGGGCGTGGGCAACTTCTTCGGTATGCTGCCGGAGAGCATGAAAAGCAGCAGGCTCTACGGCGTGGAGTTGGATTCCATCACGGGACGCATCGCAAAACAGCTCTACCCCAAGGCGGATATTACCGTGGCCGGCTTTGAAACCACCGACCGGAAGGACTTCTTCGACCTCGCCGTGGGCAACGTACCGTTTGGACAGTATCAGGTCAGCGACCGGGCTTTTGACAAGCTCGGTTTTTCCATTCACAACTACTTTTTCGCCAAGGCGCTGGAGCAGGTGCGTCCGGGCGGCGTGGTGGCCTTCGTCACCTCCCGCTATACCATGGACGCCAAGGACAGCGCCGCAAGGAAGTATATCGCCCAGCGCGCGGACTTCCTCGGTGCGATCCGCCTGCCCAACAATGCGTTCCGCGCCAACGCCGGTACGGATGTCGTTTCGGATATTATCTTTCTTCAAAAGCGGGACAGACCCATTGAAATCGAACCCGATTGGGTACACACGGGTATCTGGCGAAACCCGGGAGCGAACGCGGACGGCTTTGCCATCAACCGGTATTTCATCGACCACCCGGAGATGGTGCTGGGACGGCAGACCTCGGAAAGCACGCAGTACGGCAGGCAGGACTTTACCGTTGCGCCCATCGAGGGCGCAGACCTTGCGGAGCAGCTCAGCGGCGCAATTCGGAATATCCGTGGAACCTATGTGGAAGCGGAGCTGCCCGATCTGGGCGAGGATGAGACCATCGTGGAGACCATCCCGGCAGACCCGAATGTGCGGAACTTCTCCTACACCGTGGTGGACGGGGAGCTGTACTACCGTCAGAACAGCATCATGACCAAGCCTGACTTCAACGCCACCGCAAAGGAGCGTGCCAAGGGCATGGTGGAGCTGCGGGACTGCGTGCAGAAGCTCATATCTGAGCAGATGGACGGCTTTATTTCGGATGAAACCATCCGGCAGACGCAGGCGGAGCTGAATACCCTCTACGACGGCTTCACCGCAAAGTATGGGCTTATTAACTCCCGCGCCAACGCCCTGGCCTTTGCCGAGGACAGCTCCTACTATCTGCTCTGCTCTCTGGAGGAGCTGGACGAGGACAAAAACCTCAAGCGCAAGGCAGATATGTTCACCAGGCGAACCATACGGGCGCACGAGGCCGTGACCAGCGTGGACACCGCTTCGGAGGCGCTGGCGCTGTCCATCTCCGAAAAAGCCTGCGTGGATATGGAGTATATGTCTAAGCTCACCGGCAAAAGCCAAGACGAACTGATCAACGAGCTGAACGGCGTTATCTTCCTCGACCCTGTGCGCGGGGAGTGGCAGACAGCAGATGAATATCTCTCCGGCAACGTCCGGCAGAAGCTGCGGGAGGCGGAGCAGGCAGCGCAGGACAGCCCCGGCTATCTGCCCAACGTGGAAGCACTGCGACAGGCGCAGCCCAAAGACCTCGATGCTTCGGAGATAGAGGTGAGGCTGGGTGCGACGTGGATCGACCCTGCATATATCCGGGAGTTCATGTGGGAGACCTTCGAGACGCCCTTCTACCAGCAGCGCATGATCGACGTGACCTATTCCGCCTTTACCGCCGAGTGGAACATCAGGAACAAGAACGCGGTCAGTTACAGCAATATTGCCGCATATATGACCTACGGCACGGAGCGCGCAAACGCCTATAAGATTCTTGAAGATACCCTGAATCTGCGCGACGTGCGCATCTACGATACCAAGCACGATGCGGACGGCAGGGAGCGGCGCGTCCTCAACAGCAAGGAAACCACCCTCGCCCAGCAGAAGCAGCAGGCCATCCGGGACGCTTTCCGGGACTGGATATGGCGCGACCCCGACAGGCGGCACACCCTGGTCGCAAGGTACAACGAGCTGTTCAATTCCACCAGACCCCGCGAATACGACGGCAGCCACATCACCTTTGCGGGCATGAACCCGGAGATCCGGCTGCGGGAGCACCAGCTCAACGCGGTCGCCCATGTGCTCTACGGCGGCAACACCCTCCTTGCCCATGAGGTAGGCGCGGGCAAGACCTTCGAGATGGTAGCCGCTGCCATGGAATCCAAACGGCTGGGGCTGTGCCACAAGTCCCTGTTTGTCGTTCCCAACCACCTGACGGAGCAGTGGTCGGGCGAGTTCCTGCGGCTGTACCCCTCCGCCAACATCCTCGTGGCTACGAAAAAGGACTTCGAGCCGAAGAACCGCAAGAAGTTCTGCGCCCGTATCGCCACCGGCGAATACGACGCCGTTATCATCGGCCACAGCCAGTTTGAGAAGATACCCGTATCCATGGAGCGGCAGCAGCGGCTTTTGGCGGAGCAGATCTTTGAGGTGGAGGAAGGTCTGCGGGAGCTGAAAAGCCAGCGGGCGGAGCGATTCACCATTAAGTCTCTGGAGCGCACCAAGCGCGGCCTTGAAGCCAAGCTCAAAAAGCTCCAGGACAGCTCCCGAAAGGACGACGTTGTGACCTTTGAGCAGCTGGGTGTAGACCGTTTGTATGTGGACGAGGCACACAACTATAAAAATCTGTTTCTTTACACCAAGATGCGAAACGTGGCGGGGCTGTCCGCCACCGACGCCCAGAAATCCTCGGATATGCTGCTCAAGTGCCGGTATATTGACGAGATCACCGGCAGCCGGGGCGTGGTATTCGCCACGGGCACGCCCGTCTCAAATTCCATGACGGAGCTTTACACCATGATGCGCTATCTCCAGCACGACGCCATTCGCGGCAAGGGGCTTGCCCACTTCGACTGCTGGGCTTCCACCTTCGGGGAGACGCAGACCGCCATTGAGCTGGCTCCCGAGGGTACGGGGTACCGGGCGAGGACGCGGTTTGCCAAGTTCTTTAATCTGCCGGAGCTCATGACCCTGTTCAAGGAGGCAGCGGATATCAAGACCTCCGACCAGCTCAATCTGCCTACGCCCACGCCCATCTATCACAACGAGGTGGCGCAGCCCACGGAGATACAGAAGCAGATGGTGCAGGAGCTGTCCGAACGCGCAGCAAGGGTACACGCCCAGCTTGTTGACCCCGGCACGGACAATATGCTCAAGATCACCTCGGACGGGCGCAAGCTGGGGCTTGACCAGCGCATCATCAACCCCGACCTGCCGGACGATCCGAACAGCAAGGTCAATCGCTGCGTGGACAACATCCACCGCATCTGGCAGGACGGGCAGGCGGACAGGCTGACCCAGCTCGTGTTCTGCGATTTGTCCACCCCGAAAACCGGCGCGACCGGAGCGAAGGCAGCAAAGACGGCGGGCGGGAATCTGGACAGCCCGGAGCTTCACGCCGTCGAGCGGCTGATCGACAAGGAAAACCCGGACGAACCCGGCTTCACGGTATATGACGACATCCGGGAAAAGCTCGTCGCCAGAGGAATCCCCCGCGAGCAGATCGCCTTTATCCACGAGGCGAACACCGAGACGCGAAAGAAGGAGCTGTTTGCAAAGGTGCGCTCCGGTCAGGTGCGTGTGCTCATGGGCAGTACCTTCAAAATGGGCGCGGGTATGAACGTGCAGGACAGGCTTGTGGCGCTCCACGACCTCGACTGCCCGTGGCGGCCGGGCGATTTGGAGCAGCGCAGCGGGCGCATCATCCGTCAGGGCAACCGCAATAAGGAGGTTCATATTTACCGTTACGTCACGGAATCCACCTTCGACGCCTACCTCTGGCAGACGGTAGAAAATAAGCAGAAGTTCATCTCCCAGATCATGACCTCAAAATCCCCTGTTCGCTCCTGCGAGGACGTGGACGAGACCGCCCTTTCCTACGCCGAGATCAAGGCGCTGTGCGCCGGAGACGAGAGAATTAAAGAGAAGATGGACTTGGATGTGGACGTTGCCCGCCTGAAGCTCATGAAGGCCAGCCATCAGAGCCAGCAGTTCCGTCTGGAGGACAATCTGCTCAGGTATTTCCCCGAACAGATCCGGCAGAACGAGAGCTTCGTGGAGGGCTTCACCGCCGATATGCAGACGCTCGCCGGGCATCCGCACCCTGTGGACGGCTTTGCGGGCATGGAGGTCAAGGGCGACCTTCTCACCGACAAGGACAACGCAGGCGCTGCCATTCTGGAAGCCTTCAAGGACGCAAAGGGCATGGAGCCCGTTCCCATCGGCAGCTATCGCGGCTTTGCCATGTCCCTGACCGTGGAGGACTTCGGGCGGGACTTTATTCTCACCCTCAAGGGCAAAATGAACCACCGCGTGACGCTGGGCAAGGACGCGCGGGGCAACCTCACCCGCATTGACAACGCCCTGAACGCCATGCCGGACAGATTGCAGAATGTCCGAAACACGCTGGACGCGCTCACCGCGCAGATGGAGACGGCAAAGGCGGAGCTGGGCAAGCCCTTTCCCCAGGAGGATGAGCTGCGGACAAAATCCGCACGGCTTGCGGAGCTGAACGCCGAGCTGAACATCGACGACCGCACGCCCATGGAGCAGATGGCGGAGGACGCGCCCGCCGTGCAGAGCGCAAAGGCGGAGCGTCCCTCCGTGCTGGCAAAGCTGAAAGCGCCGCTGTCCCAGCCCTGCGCCGAGGACAAAATCAAGCACAGGAACAAGGCGGAGCGATAAAAAAACGGCGGCTTCGGCGAAATTCATTCTTCGTCGGAGCCGCTTCACTACAGCTCAATGAAAGGAAGGATGCACCAATATGAAGGATATTCCCGTTTACAGATTTCCCGCCGAGCACGCCCGTGAAAACGGCGAGCTGGAGCTTTACCGCGCCTCCAACAAGGCGAACGCTGCCTGCAAGGAGGCCATTGAAAAGGCGATCTCAGAGCATTATTACGATAGCGTCCTGCATAAGGAAGCTGTCGAGCAGGTGGCGGAGCAGTTCGGGCATGAGCGCATTTTATATGTGCTGGCGATTACCATCCGGC
>OJMK01001837.1_pt1 | contig 15997 bp, 18 predicted proteins | sample 1597201 | NCBI WGS metagenome assembly OJMK01 (sample SAMEA2452125, study PRJEB22498) | human gut metagenome | reverse complement strand
TTTTCAGGATGAAATTCATCATATCTTTTTTGTTCAGGAAGGAAGGCAAGAATTTTATCCTTTTTATTAATTTTTTCACCGGTACAATTACTGTAGTAGTAACTAAATGAATTGAAATCAACTGTATTTTTATTTATTATTTCTAAATCATCATATTCTATTTTAATATTGATCTTATTTTTTCTAAAATATTTTTTTGCATAAGAAGGGTATATTCCTTTTGATAATACATCAAAGAAAAAATAATTGATTCTATTTGCATTTTGTGTCAATAAGACATCTTTTGGAGAATTTGTATATGGATAAAATAATGACATACCTACCATAGATCCAATTTTGAAGTTTGGATTTATTTTTTTTGAAATTTTTTTAACTAAGGCACTTGCAACAAATTGATGATGTAACGCTTGAAAAGTTGCACTATTTGGATTGCATGTTTTTTCAATGAATATTGCAGCACCAGAATAGGGAACGTTTAATGACATATTTATTTCATTGAACGCAATCCAATACTTTACTTTATCTTTGTACCTTGTTAAACACGTTTTAGCATATTTTATAAATAAATCTATTAATTCTCTGCTTTGCCAACCATTATATTTTAATGCTAAATTTAAAGGGGTTTCGTAATGTGATAGTGTTACTAAGGGTTCGATGTTATATTTCAATAATTCATTAAACACATTGTCATAAAATTTTAATCCGTCTTCATTAGGTACTTTTTCTTCACCAGTAGGATAAATTCTAGGCCAACTAATCGACATTCTAAAACATTTAAATCCCATCTCGGCCATTAAAGCAATATCTTCTTTATAATGCTCATAAAAATGAGAACCTTCACGTTTAGGATAATATTCATTTTTGTGTAAGCCATGCAATATTTCATTAACGGTTTGGTAGGAAACAACTTCTGTATTTTTGCCTTTACTAATATTTTTTGGTACAAATTTTACCATATCAGCTGTACTTAGCCCTTTGCCATCTAAATTATAACCGCCTTCTAATTGATTGGCGGCAGTTGCCCCACCCCATAAAAAATTTTTTGGGAATGTACTCATTATTTATTTTCCTCCTTTTCTAGCGTTTGTTTGTTAGCCATATTGACAAAAGGAAGATAGATTAGTACGCAAATTATAAATACAATAATAACGGAAAGTGCGGTTCCTAATGAGCCACCCGCGGATAAGAATGCTTTGATTGGTTGAGGTGTTGTCCATCCAACGTCTAATGTTCCGGGCAAAACGATACCAGATGATATTAATAGAGCACCAATTCCCATAGAAATAAGGGGCGACAAAATAAAAGGAACTATTAGTATTGGATTTAAAACAATTGGCATTCCAAAGATAATTGGTTCATTTATACAAAATAATCCGGGAATTAGAGCTAACTTGGCCGTCTTAGTATAATCGTCTCTTTTCCAGTTGCTTTTTTTTGACAAGATTAATATAGCAACAATTAAAGCTAAGGTGTTTCCTGTTCCACCAATGCAGCCATAGTTTTCAAATAGTGTAAACCATGTGATTGGATAAGGTGAGCCGGCAACTGTTCCTGCTTGAGCAGCATATTGCAAATTAGCAACATTTAATGCAGAATATAATGCAACATGAATAGGTTGAACGGTAAATGTTCCATGAATACCAACTGACCAAAGAATCATAGCAATAAGTATTAAAATCAATGGTGTTATTGGAGAGGTACCTATCAATTGAATAGGAAATTTTAATATATTATATAATAGTGTATTAATTCCTTCTGGTTCAAAAAAATGAATAATGTAAGCAACTATTGCAAACATAAAAATAATAATTGAGGAAGGAATAACTACTCTAAACGAATTTGCAACTTCTGGTGGTACTTGAGCTGGCATTTTAATATGTAATTTTTTATTTTTAGATAATTTGCTAAATAAATACCCAACTAGTAGACCAATAAAAATTGCTACAAATAATCCATTTGCTCCTAGATAGGAATCTGTTAGCATATTGTCTGTTTTAGGAGGATATAAAGTAAAAAATACAGCAAGGGCAATTAGACCAGTTTTTGTTTCATCTTCATGATGTTGTCGAGCCATGTTTTTTGCTATCAAAAATACAATGAAAATAGCCATAATATTAATTGTTCCATTTTGAATAGGAGATAAAATATCTTGATATTTATCTAATTCTGGAATGACAGAAATTAATAATTGTCCAATAAATCCTGTTGAATTAAAGACTACACAATTTATGCATACTGCTATTGATCCAACAAATGTTAAAGGAAAAATTTGTATAAATGCATCTCTAATTGCAATTAATCCTTTTATATTATTAAGTTTAACTGCAAAAGGAATAAAGTGCTTTTCAAAAAAGTCATTTAATTTTTTCATAGTTATCACCATCTTTCTATTATTTTTTATTTATTAGATGAATATTATCATTAAAAGAGATGAAATCATGATAATACACATAAAATAAATAAAAGTGTAAAAGTATCTCTTTATGCTTAAAGTATATATAGGAATACTTGTAAATTCAAAAAAGTTTCCATAATAGGAAACTTTTTTAATGCAACGAATATTCAAGTTATCTTATTATCTTTTCCATATCAAAAGGAAGTAAACATTCAATTTTTATTGTTTGATAAGTTAATGGATGAATAAACTCTAAACAATAAGCATGTAAAGCCATTCTTTTAATCATAGAAGAAGTTTTTCCATAAAGAGTATCTCCTATAATAGGATGATGTAAATGATTCAAATGAACTCTTATTTGATGTTTTCGACCAGTTTCAATTTGACATTTTACAAGTGTATAATTTCCTTTTGTTTTAATTTCTTTAAAATGTGTTAAAGCATCTTTACCTGTTTTAGAAATACACATTTTATTTTTACTATGACGGTCTTGACCGATAGGTAAATCAATAGTTATTTCTCTTTTAGGTAAATGTCCTTGAATGATGGCAAGATAGGTTTTCTTGATTTCTTTGGATGCAATCAAGGAATCAAAGTAAGGTTGTAAAAGAGCACATTTACAAAACATCACCAAACCGGTTGTATCTCTATCTAAACGATGAAGATAACGAATCGGTAAATCTTGATAGCTTTGTTGGTAATAATAACTCACATAATTACAAAGAGTATTTTTTTTACTTTTATCATCAGGATGAATAATGAGGTTGCTTGGTTTATTGACGACACAAAGCAAGTCATCTTCATAGATGATTTCTAAGGAGCTTTCTTCTTCGATAAAATCTCTGCCTTGTTCATAGGCTTTAATTGAAAGAATATCTTTATCTTTTAAAATGATTTGATAATCAACATAAGTATTATTTAAAGTATAGTCTTTATTTTGACGAAGTAAGTGAATTGTTTTTTTAGAAAGATGCAGATAATGAAAGAATTCAAGAAGTGTCATTCCTTGAATTCTTTCATCGATTTCTATTACTAAATGATTCTTTTCTTTATGATAATGCATACACTGTTACTTTAATATCAATTGTGATATCTAAACCTTGTAAAGTATCTAAAACGCCACGTTTTTCTTTTTTAATATGATAATAGTGTGGTGTCATCATTAAAAGATTTAAAGCATCTTCACGATTAGAAATATGAACTTTTTCTTTAAAGTCATAACTTTTCACTTGATTAAAATCTAAACGAATATACTTATCACTCTTTACTTTGATTTCATCATAAATCAATTCTTTAATTTCAATTAAATGTTGATTATTAGCAGTAACATGAACAATATAACCATCTTCTTTTAATGCTCTTTTTAATTCATCTTGATTTACTACTGTAAATAAAGCACAGATAAAATCTAAACTATGATCTAAGATAGGAATATTTTTAGAATTTCCTACAAGCCAAGTAACATCTTTACGATAACGTGTCGCCATATCAATAGCAATCTTGGAAATATCTAAACCATAGATATCACTGTTTTCAAAATATTTCTTTAAACCTTGAGTATAATATCCTTCTCCACATCCTAAATCTAAAATACTTAAATCATCTTGATGTTTGAATTCATCAATACACGTAATCACTTGATTTAAGATAGGATCATAATAACCTTTATTTAAATATGCTTTTCTCGCCACAAGAGATTCTTTACTATCTCCTGGATTATTGGTAGCTTTATCAGGATTTAATAATAAATTGATATATCCTCTTTTAGAAATGTCATAACAATGATTGTTTTCACATTTAAGTGTTTTGTTTTCTAAATGAAGTTGTTGATGACATTTGGGACAAGCTAATAATTTCATAGTATCACCTCGAATGTATTATAACAAAAGACAATCTAAAAATTAACTGAATTTATGATGAATTTGTGATACTATTAAGGGCAAGGGAGGAATGCTTGATGTTTTTTAGAAAGAAACAAAAAGTAGACTTAGATGCTAAGTTTAAAGAAGTATATCATGAAGTAAATAAAATTACAGCTGATGCCGGAAATGAATTAGATGTGACCATCAAATATTCACAATTGAAATTGGCTTGTCGTAAGTATGATGAATTGATTGATTTAATTCATCAAGGAGCTAATTTTGAAGAAAAACATTTTCTTTCTTTAAAAGAAAGTGCAGAAGAAGAAACAAAGAGAGTAGAAGGTTTATTAGATGAAGATTAAAGCATATAAGAAGGATTTTGATTATACCTATACTTTAGGAGTTTTTGAAACGATTGAGTTATTAAAGAATCGTCCTGATCTTGTTTTAAGAGTATATATAAAAAGTAATTCTTATAAGAATAAAGGAATTCCTATTATTGATGAAATTTGTAGAGAAAAACATATTGAATTGATTGAAAGTGATAATACAATTCAAAAATTATCAAAAAAAGATAATTGTTTTGCGATAGCAATCATTAAAAAATATGAAATGACTTTACAAGAAGGAAATCATGTTGTTTTAGTTAATCCTGGAGATATGGGAAATATGGGGACAATTATGAGAACGATGTTAGGATTCAATTATTATAATCTAGCAATAATTCGACCAGGTGTCGATGTTTTTGATCCTCGTGTTTTAAGAGCTTCGATGGGAGCAATGTTTCATTTGAATATTGAGTATTTTGATAGTTTTGAAGATTATTTAAAAAGATTTCCAAGTCATGATATTTATACATTGATGTTAAAAGGAGCAACCAATATTCATAAGGTTGAATCCAAAGAAGGTTATCATTCACTTGTTTTTGGCAATGAAAGTAGTGGTTTACCTGATGAATATCTAGATTATGGAAAATCTATTTTTATTCCTCATAGTCATCATATAGATTCATTGAATCTTTCCATGGCTTTAGGAATGACGTTGATGCATTTTTCAAAAGATGAATTTAAAGATAAAGAAGTATTATAGGAGGGAAAGTATGTTTGATTTTGATGAAGTTGTAGATAGAAAAGGTACAAATTGTGCTAAATGGGATACCATTGAAGCCAATAATAAACCTAAAGATGTGTTACCTATGTGGGTTGCAGATATGGATTTTAAATCACCAAAGGAAATTGAAAATGCTTTAGTTAAAAGAATTAAACAAGGCGTTTATGGGTATTCATTTGCGCCAGATGAGTATTTTGATGCGGTTATTTCTTGGATGAAAAGAAGACATGATTTTCATGTCGATAAAGAATGGATCATCCCAACACCAGGTGTGGTAACAGCTATTAAATTATGTGTAAATGCTTATACAAAGGAAAATGATGCCATCATTATTAATAAACCTGTATATTATCCATTTGATTTTTCAATTGAATTAAATCATCGTAAAATCATTGAAAATGAAATGGTTTATAAAGATGGTTCTTATGAAATGGATTATGATGCTTTTGAAAAAGCAATCGTAGAAAATGATGTTAAAATGTTTATTTTATGTAATCCATATAACCCAATTGGAAAAGTATGGAAAGAAGATGAATTAAAACAAATTGGTGAAATTTGTAAGAAACATCATGTTTTAGTTATTGTTGATGAAATTCATGAAGATTTTGTTTATGGAGAGCATGTACATATTCCTTTCTATAATGTAGATGAAAGTTATAAAGAATTCTCTGTTATTTTAACTGCACCATCAAAAACATTTAATTTAGCAGGGTTACAAACATCAAATATTATTATTGCAGATGAAAAATTAAGAAAAGCTTATCAAGAAACAATGAATCGTTATGGGGTTAATGGACCAAACTTTTTAGGTATTATTGCTTGTATGACTGCCTATAATGAATGTGAATTATGGGTAGATGAAATGTTGGAATATGTTTATGACAACTTTACTTATTTTGATGAATTCTTAAAAGAAAACTTACCTCATATTCATTTAGTAAAACCTGAAGGACTTTATTTATGTTGGGTTGATTTTAGAGAATGTGGTTTAGATAAAGATGAACTTGAAAAGACAATGTTAGAAAAAGCCGGTTTATGGTTAGATGAAGGATATATCTTTGGAACAGGTGGAGAAGGTTTTGAAAGATTTAATCTTGCAATTCCAAGAAGTGTTTTAGAAGATGCTTGTCAAAGATTATTAAAAGCTTTTGGAAATTAAGGTTTTTATGATAAAAACTATGGAAATTCTATATAAAAGATAGTATTATATAACCGAAAAAAAGAAAAGGAGATTTGTTATGGGATTAGTATCAGCAACAGAAATGTTAAAGAAAGCTAAAGAAGGACATTATGCAGTAGGTCAATTCAATATCAACAACTTAGAATGGACTAAATCAGTATTATTAACTGCAGAAGAATTAAAAGCACCAGTAATCTTAGGTGTTTCAGAAGGTGCTGCTAAATATATGACTGGATATACAACAGTTGCAGCAATGGTTAAAGCAATGGTAGAAGCATTAAATATCACTGTACCAGTAGCTTTACACTTAGATCATGGTTCATACGAAGGAGCTAAAGCTGCTTTAGATGCAGGTTTCTCTTCAATCATGTTTGATGGTTCTCATTATGGAATCGAAGAAAACATCGAAAAAACAAAAGAAATCGTTGAATTATGTCATTCAAAAGGTGTTTCAGTAGAAGCAGAAGTTGGATCAATCGGTGGAGAAGAAGATGGTGTCATCGGTAAAGGTGAAGTAGCAGATCCAAAAGAATGTAAATCAATCGCAGACTTAGGAGTAGATTTCTTAGCTGCAGGTATCGGAAATATCCATGGTAAATACCCAGCAAACTGGGAAGGTTTAGACTTTGATGCATTAGATGCAATCCAAGCTGAAACTGGAAAATTACCATTAGTATTACATGGTGGTTCAGGAATTCCTGATGAAATGATCAAAAAAGCAATCACTTTAGGAGTATCTAAAGTAAATGTAAACACTGAATGTCAATTATATTTCCAAGAAGCTACACGTAAATACATTGAAGCTGGAAAAGATTTAGAAGGAAAAGGATATGATCCTCGTAAATTATTAGCACCAGGTGCTAAAGCTATTCAAGAATGTGTTAAAGATAGAATGGAAGTATTCGGTTGCATCGGTAAAGCTTAATCAATTAAAAAAGCCTTCGGGCTTTTTTTGTTTATGTGAAATCTCTTTATTAAGTTGTTTTTTTGATGAATTTATAATATAGTATTAGGGAATATAGATAGAAGAAAAGGGGTAAAGTCATGAGTGAAATTATTGCGATTGAAGGCGGACATAAATTAAATGGTACAGTAGAAATCTCGGGTGCAAAAAATGCCACTGTAGCACTTATTCCAGCAATTATTTTAGCGGATAGTCCTGTAACAATTTATGGTGTACCAGAAATCAGCGATGTGGACGCTTTAGCAGTTTTATTAGAAGAACTTAATTGTACAGTATTAAGAAGTCATGATAGTTTAATTGTTGATCCCTCTCGTATGGAAAATGTTCCATTAGTATCTGATGCTGTGGATAAATTAAGAGCATCATATTATTTAATGGGAGCATTACTTGGAAAATGTAAAAAAGTTGTGATGAAAGCACCAGGAGGATGCTTTTTAGGACCACGTCCGATAGATTTACATATTAAAGGATTTGAAGCATTGGGTGCCAAAGTAGAATTTGTTGATGGTGCGCATGTGATTACAGCAGATCGTTTAGTAGGTGCAAAAATATATTTAGATTTTGCTTCAGTAGGAGCAACAATCAATATCTTATTAGCGGCAGTAAAAGCTGAAGGAAAAACAGTTATTGAAAATGCAGCAAAAGAACCAGAAATCATTGATGTAGTAAACTTACTTACAAAAATGGGAGCTAAAATTAGAGGTGCTGGTACCGATACGATTACGATTGAAGGAGTAGAACATCTAAAAGGATGTACTCATGAAATCATTCCAGATCGTATTGAAGCAGGGACATTCTTAATTATGGCAGCAGCTGCAGGAGAAAGAGTTATTATTCAAAATATCATTCCACAACATTTGGAATCACTTATTTCAAAATTGAAAGAAATGGGAGTGAAGATGGAAAATGTTGGAGATAGTATTATTGTTTATGGTGATAACAAGAACTTTAATGCAGTCGATGTCAGAACACAGGTATATCCAGGTTTTGCGACAGATCTACAACAGCCATTAACAGCACTGCTTACACAAGCAAACGGACAATCACAAGTAATAGAAACAATTTATCCAGAGAGATTTAGACATTGTGAACAACTTAATAAGATGGGCGCAAATATAGAATTAGATGAATCAATGTGTTATATAAATGGAAAAACACCATTAAAAGGAGCAAAAGTAGAAGCAACAGATTTAAGATGCGGAGCAGCATTGTTAATAGCAGGGTTAATCGCTGATGGAATTACAGAAATTAGCAATGTATATCATATAGATAGAGGATATGCAAATATTGATCAAAAACTAATTACTTTAGGTGCTGTTATTAGAAGAATCAAAGTTGATGATTAAAATTATAAAAAAGGGCTTGAAAACGACATAATTTAATGTTAATATATCATAGCAACTTACTTTGTAGTGAGAAATCTACAAGGCGGAAGGAGAAATAAAAATGAAAAAAGGAATTCATCCAAATTACAAAAAAGTAAAAGTAGTTTGTACATCATGTGGAGCAGAATTTGAAAGTGGTTCAGTATTAGATGAAGTACGTGTTGATACTTGTTCTAACTGTCATCCATTCTATACTGGAAAACAAAGATTTGCTAGTGCTGATGGACGTGTTGAAAAATTCAACAAAAAATACGGACTTAAATAAGAAAATGAGTACTTGGTACTCATTTTTGTTTTGGAGGAAAAAATGAAATATCATGTCTTAGCAAGTGGTTCTAAAGGAAACAGTATTTTCATTTATGATCAAGGAAACGGACTTTTAATTGATTGTGGAATTAGTAAAAGACAACTTTATACAAAATTAAATCAATTAGGATTTAATGAAAATGACATTTGCCATGTTTTATTAACACATGATCATATTGACCATAATAAAAATATTGGTATCTTTGATCAAAGTATTGTTTATTGTGGAAAAGGATGCATCCCTGGTATAGATGAAAGTCATGAATTAGAAAATTATCAAAATATACAATTAGATCATTATATAATTACACCATTACCTTTATCACATGATGCAACATCCCCTTTAGGGTTTGTAATCAAAGGAAAAGATGAAACAATTCTTTATATGACAGATACAGGTTATGTTTCACAAAAGAATATGGAATATATAAAAAATTTAGATTACTATATTTTTGAAAGTAATCATGATATTGAGATGTTAATGAATACAAGAAGACCTTTATTTTTAAAAAATCGTATTTTTGGAGATAAGGGCCATCTTAATAATGAATATAGTGCACATGTTATGGCGCAGGTGATTGGTGAAAATACAAAAGAAATTTGTTTGGCCCATTTATCACAAGAAGCGAATACAAAGGAAATGGCATTAGATACATATCAAAGGGTTTTTGATGAAGAACATATTTATTTTGATAATATAAAGATTGCAGATCAAAAAGAAATTGTTTCTGGAGGACATTATGAAAATTAGGATCTTAACAATTGGTAAGCTTAAAGAAAAATATCTTGTTAATGGAATCAATGAATATGTCAAAAGATTGAATGCTTACTGTAAAGTGGAAATGGTTGAAGTACCAGATGAACCAATTCCTGATAATGCAAGTGAAAATGTAGAAAATATCATCAAAGATAAAGAAGCAGATAAAATTGTTGCTAAAATTAAAGATGATGAATATGTTATCGTTTTAGATCTACATGGAAAAGAAATTGATAGTGTGGCTTTTTCAAAACATATTGAAGAATGTATGATTAGAGGAAAGAGTACGATTACTTTTGTGATTGGGGGTTCTTTAGGTTTAGGAAAATCTTTATTACAAAGAGCAAATTATCGTTTATGTTTCTCTAAAATGACTTTTCCACATCAATTAATGAAGCTTATCTTAGTTGAACAAGTCTATCGAGCATTCAAAATTATGAACAATCAAACGTACCATAAGTAGCCTAGGTTTTTTACAAATACTTATTGAAGGTAAGAATATAATGAATAAAGCTCAGTGGATTCATAGTGAATTAGATGGGCTTTTATGGTTAAAAATAATTTATGTTGTAGGTATAATCTTTATAGAATTGAAAAGGGATGAGGTTAAAAATGTTAATAAGTGATAAATTAAAGTCTTTTGATTTTACGTATGCAGAAAAAGAAATAGTAAAGTATTTTTTGAATCAAAAGGAAGAAATTGCAAGACAATCAACACGTGAAATATCAAAGAGATTGTATTGTTCGCCATCATCAATAATACGACTTTGTCAAAAATTAGGATTTACTGGATTTGAAGAATTTAAAGAAATGTATGTCGAAGAACTTCACTATTTAAATTCGAATTTTTCAGATATAAACCCCAGTATACCTTTTATGACAGAAGATAACATACAAACAATATCAAATAAAATGTGTTCATTGTATCATGAAATAATTGATGACACACATTCACTATTGGATCACGATATGTTAAGAAAATCATTGAATTTATTAAAAAACAATAAAAATATTTATATTATTTCTTCTGGATCGCAAAATAATCTTGCTTTAACTTTTAGAGATAAAATGGCTAGAATAGGAAAACATGTAAATGTATATCAAAGTATCGATGAACCATATTATGAGGCTTGTTATTTAAATAAAGGAGATGCCTGTTTTCTTTTAATTAGCTATACAGGTGAAACACAAAATTGTATAAGAATGGCAAATAAATTAAATGAAAGAAATATCGATTTTATTACTATTACATCATTTGGAACGAATACTTTATCTTCTTTATCACGTTGTGTTCTACATGTTTCTACAAGAGAAAAAATTAGAAACAATTTGGGAACTTTTTCTATGAATTTATCAACACTTTATTTGTTAGATTTATTGTATAGTATGTATTTTAGCTTAAATTATAAAGAAAATAAAAAGAAAAAAATTAAGATTGCTGATGAATATGAAAATTTTACATCGTCACTTATAAGAGATACAAGCAATGATTTAATCAAATAGGGAACAGTGTTCTCTATTTTTGTTTGAATTATGTTTGTTTTGTTGGAACAGTGTAACTATAAAATTCCTCTTTATTGATTTAAGAAAAGTATAAAACTAGAATAGTTTTGTAAAAATAAGGAGGATATAAAAATGAGTAAAAAACCTGTAAAAATTGTAACAATTGGTGGAGGAAGTAGTTATACACCAGAATTAATGGAAGGATTTATTAAAAGATATGATGAACTTCCAATCAAAGAAATTTGGCTTGTTGATATTGAAGATGGGAAAGAAAAATTAGAAATCGTTGGTAAAATGGCACAACGTATGTGGGATGCTTCTCCTTATGATGTTAAAGTTCATCTAACATTAGATCGTCGAGAAGCATTAAAAGATGCAGATTTCGTTACAACTCAATTTAGAGTTGGTTTATTAAATGCTCGTATTAAAGACGAAAGAATTCCATTTAGCTATGGTATGTTAGGTCAAGAAACAAATGGTGCTGGAGGTATGTTTAAAGCTTTAAGAACAATTCCAGTTATTTTATCAATCGTTGAAGATATGAAAGAATTATGCCCAGATGCTTGGCTTGTTAACTTTACAAATCCATCAGGAATGGTTACAGAAGCGGTCATGAGATTTGGTAAATGGGATAAAGTCATTGGTTTATGTAATGTTCCTGTTGGAGCAATGCTTGATGAACCAAAAACAATTGGTAAAACATTAGATCAATTAACTTATAAATTTGCTGGATTAAACCATTTCCATTGGCATAAAGTTTATGATGAAAATGGTAAAGAAGTGACTAAAGATATCATTGAAGCAATGTATGAAGGAAAAGATATGGGAATTCCTGCAAACATTCATGATATTCCATTCTTTAAAGAACAATTACTTCAAATGAATATGATTCCATGTGGATATCATAGATATTATTATCGTGAAGAAGAAATGTTGGCTCATGGTTTAGAAGAATATAATGATCCTAAGGTAGGAACTCGTGGACAACAAGTACAACAAACAGAACATGAGTTATTTGAATTATATAAAAATCCAGATTTAGATCATAAACCAGAACAATTAGCAAAACGTGGAGGAGCACATTATTCAGATGCAGCTTGTGAAACAATTGCTTCTATTTATGGAAATAAATTATCACATATCGTAGTAACAACTAAAAATAATGGATCTGTCCCAGATTTACCAGCTGACTGTGCAGTAGAAGTTTCATCTTATATTGGTTCAACAGGAGCAAGAGCTATTGCCTTTGGACCATTACAACCAGCTCAAAGAGGATGGTTACAATGCATGAAAAACATGGAATTATGTGTTGAAGAGGCAGCTGTAACTGGTGATTATGGATTATTAATGCAAGCATTCATTTTAAATCCACAAACAGTATCAGGACAAAAAATGGTGAATGTTTTAAATGAATTATTGATTGCTCATGAAAAATACTTACCACAATTTGCAGATAAGATTGCCGAGTTAAAAGCAGCAGGTGTTACCATCAAAGATGATGTTGCACGTGAATTAACTGAAAAAGGTTTATAGGATTTTATGTGAATAAAATAACTACCTCACACTTTGCCAGAGACATGAGGTAGTTATTTTTTGCATTATTTTCTATAATATATAGAAGTAATTTAATAACGATATTTATTATTGACATGATTAATGTAAGTGTAGTTAACATATAGCTTCATAAGCTGTCATTTCCATCACCTCCGTTTTCATATTTTCCTAGGGATATCTATGTAAACGAAGAATACGCCCTTCGATCAAAGCACTACCGTCTTTATAGTTTTTCACCAAATTACAACATGATGGAACAAATAAAAATATGCTTTTGGACTAAGTGTCCCATATCAAATAATATATAGCAAAAATCTATGAAAAGATGTATTGGGTTTTCAATAAATGAAAGATTATAGAAGAAAATGAAAATGATGTCATAATAGTTTGAGGTGAGTTTATGAAAAAATTATTACTATTTGATGTGGATGGAACATTAATTGATTATGATGGGACTTTACCTGAAAGTACAAAAAGAGCAATTTCTAAGGCGAGAGAAAATGGACATCTTGAAGTTATTGTTACTGGGAGAAGTAGAAGCCATATAGAAGAGCCCATTTTAGATATTGGTTTTGATGGAATGATTGGTGGTAATGGTGCTTATATTGAATTAGATAATAAAGTGATTAAAGATGAGACAATTCAAGTAGAAGATGTTAAAAGAATTGTCGATTATTTAAATCAACATCATTTAGAATACTATATTGAAGCAAATGATGGGTTATATGGTTCTTTAAATTTTAAAGTACGTGGTGTAGAAGCCTTAAGACAATATGGGATGAAAGATCCTGATGTGCTGGAGATTTATCCAGCAATGACTTTTCCAAAGTGTCTCTATGTAGAAAATGTAACAAAAATCAATTATATTTTAGAAAGTTATCAAAATTACTTAGATTTTAAAGAAGCTTTTCCTGAATTTAAAGATTTAACGTGGGGTGGAAAAGGAGAAAAGCAATCTTTGGAGATTGTGCATTAAAACATATTGATAAACAAGAGGCAATTAAAGAACTTATTGATTATTTAAAAATAGATCAAGAAGATATCATTGCTTTTGGTGATGCTGAAGTAGATATTCCTATGTTTGATTTTGCAGGAATTTCTGTATGTGTAGGAAATGGGAGAGAAGAAGCTAAAAAACATGCAACCTATGTTACAAAACCAGTAAGTGAAGATGGCATAGAATATGCTTTAAAACATTTTGAAATTATTTAAGGAACTAAAAATGAAGTTAAATAAACAAAAAATCTTATTTATTGCTGTTATCTTTTTCTGGTTTGCGCAATATGTCTATATTCCTTATTAAACACCTTATCTTACGATGATTCAAACAAGTACGTCATTTATTGGAATTATTATAGGAAGCTATGGTATTTCACAAATGGTCTTACGTTTACCGGTAGGATTATTAGCAAATTATCCCCCTACCTTATTAAGTGGGGCATAAATATACAACTATTTTAAAGTCCTTGCTACATAAGGACTTTTTACATATTCTCAACATGAGATTATGTTCAAAAATAGGTCATTTTAAGGCTAAATTAGGTCAAAATAGGGCAAAAATTTGGCATATTTACTGATATGCCAATAATTGATTTACTTAAGTTGATGTCTTTATCATCAAAAAAAGAATTGATAAATACACAATATTTCCACATGTTATATGATATAATAAATTAAAGAGGTGATACATATGAAGCTTATTTATTTAGTTGTGTTAATTATTATTGTTATAATTGCCATTAACCTTTATCTATTTATCCAAAATAGAAAAAATAAAGGGAAAGACAATTACTTAGAAACTAAAGAACTTCATGATTTATCCAGAGATGTTCATAGTGTAGACTATGAAATTTCAAGAGCACAAGCACATATGACTTACCATAATTCAGGCAAAATGTGAATTTGCTCTCTAACCTATCATATTTGAAAAGGGTACATGCAAATGTATCCTTTTCATATGTAAAAGAATGAGGTCTAATCATTATAAAAAAAGCATGTATTTTTATGCCCTACTTAGTAAAGTAGGGGTCAAATTATAGAAATAAGCATAAAATGATTATGTTAATAGGATCTTTATCATCAGGATGTGCTTCTTTGTTTAGAATTATTTTTAATTGGAAATCTTTTTTCAGTATTTGCCAGTGCAATGTGGATTTCTTTTATGGTTTTATATATGAGTTTTTATCCAAAAGACCAACAAACAAAAGCAACCAGTTCAATTATTGTCGCTAACAATTTAGGAATGTTATTAGGATTTATTACAAGTACACTTCTTTATAAAAAAATAGGAATGCAAATGATTTGTTTATTAAGTGTGATTTCAGAAATCATTTCTGCTTTATTTATTTCATTACTTCCTAAAGAAAAAACATAACCAATAAAGAAAAAAATTTCAAGTTTATTAAAAGTATGTACACAAAAGGATTTAATTGTCTTTTCACTTCTTGCACTTGTTTAACAAGGGGTATAAATGACAACAACTATGTCTTTTACAACACAAATTATAAAAAATTTAGGAACAAATTCTATGTTTATAGGATTATCTTCTATTATTTATATGTTATCAGAAGTTTGTTTTGCTAAAATGGCATCAAGTGATGTATGTATGAAATTAGGCGTTAGAACATGTATTACTGTTACATTCTTAACAACTGCACTTTATTGTGTTTTAGTACCACAATGTTCATCAGTCTATATGATCTTTGTTTTACAAATTTTACCAGGTATGGCAACAGGAATCTTATTTTCATATCTAACAAGTGAAGCTATGAAATATGTACCACAAGAATCAAAGTCAACAGCTATGGGCTTCTTCCAAGTGGTGTATGCTTTAGGAATGACTTTATTTCCTATGATTTGTGGAAATATTGTAAGTCATTTTTCAATACTATATGCTTATTTGTTTTTAGCAGTGATTTGTTTAATTGCATCAAGTATTTCTTTTATATATTGTAAATCCCATTAACAAATAAAGCTCTTAC
>OJMK01001833.1_pt1 | contig 16012 bp, 11 predicted proteins | sample 1597201 | NCBI WGS metagenome assembly OJMK01 (sample SAMEA2452125, study PRJEB22498) | human gut metagenome | reverse complement strand
CACTGCCAAATTATCGCTGCACTCTTCGACAAATATTACCAGGGCGACCCTTCTGTTATAATGGGGCCGATTCTTCGTGGTATGTATCAATGTAATTGCTGGGCTAGCATCTTCTGGTATGGCCCAGATCGCGAAAACGAACGGGAGCGAATCGGAGCAAAAATTAAGAGCCTTCGGATGGAGCGCCGTATGGTGGATTGCCAATGACAATATCGAAGCCCTCTTTTGAGGGTCGATTCTGTAGTACATAAAAATTAATGATAGATACCATAATCCTCCCATCCTTCTTGTTGGCAGTTAATAGGTATATGAAGCCCTGTATAAACTAAATAACGATATAATGTTGTTTTTGATACTTTTAATTTCTTGGAAATAACCGTCTTTTCAGTTCCTTTAGCCAATTCTTTTACGATGTAATCGTGCTTGTTAGCGCATTTGGGATTGAGTCTACAGCGAAAGCCACGACAATGACCAAGTGTTGCACCTTCTGCTTTTTTTCTTGCCAGTGCTTCTTTAGTACGTTGGCTGATAAGATTGCGCTCAATTTCTGCAGATAGTCCAAAAGCAAATGCAAGGACTTTGCTTTGTATATCTTCACCTAATCGATAATTATCTTTGATTGTCCACACTCTACATTCCTTTGTCATACAGATATTTAAGATTTCCATAATCATAAAAAGATTACGTCCAAGACGTGAAAGTTCACTACATATGATGATATCATCCTTACGCACTTTACGTAGTAAACGACCAAGTTGTCGTTTCGTGTAATTTTTCGTACCACTGATAGTTTCTTCAATCCAATCGTCAATTACTAATTTATTACATTTACAAAAATTGTTTATTTCAAAACGCTGGTTCTCTACAGTCTGTTTGTCACTGCTTACTCTAATGTATCCGTAAATCATAACTTTTAAATTTAGATTATGCATATATAATACACAATGTTATGAAATACTCGCTTTGACTCAATAAAGTTTGTATTTTGGAGTAATAGAAGAACGCTTTGCTCTTATAAAAATAATTTGCTTGGTAAATTTGTAAAGTCAAGGCTTTTTATTATATTTGCACGGCAATTCTTGATGTTTAAGGTTAACCCTGTTGCAGAATTATGGAAACAAGAACTAAATGTAAATTTGTCAGCCTGGATAAGGTGACTGTTGAAACGTCACAAGGTGATCGTTTCACGCTGGGACTCTCCGGAGTAATCCCTTTTGAAATGCAGGAGCAGCACTGCCAAATTATCGCTGCACTCTTCGACAAATATTACCAGGGAGACCCTTCTGTTATAATGGGACCGATTCTTCGTGGTATGTATCAATGTCATTGCTGGGCTAGCATCTTCTGGTATGGTCCAGATCGCGAAAACGAACGTGAGCGCATCGGAGCAAAAATCAAGAGCCTTCGGATGGAGCGCCGTATGGATGCTCGGGATGTCGCACAGCTTGCCGATATTGATGCGTCCAATTTGAGTCGTATTGAGAAAGGAAAGTACTCCGCTGGTCTCGACATTCTCTGTCGTATCGCTGCTGCAATGGACTGCCATCTAGACATTGTTCCCAATAGCAACCGCGTAAATATGGCCGGGCATATCATCCCAAAGAACCATAAGAAGTGGCTCATTACTGCCAAGCGTAGTACTTTCCGTCTGGCAGAGTGTCTGGAGAAGTATGGCGAGTATCATTGGCAGCAAAGTCGATATAACGTCAACCTCGGCGATACTATATACATCTACGTTTCCGAGGATCGTGAAATCAAGTACCGGATGACTGTAGAGGCTATCAATGTCCGCTACGACCAGTGGATGGTTAAGGAGGAGGAATTTTGGGTCGATAAAGAACGTATAAATCAGGACGAGAGCGAGGCTAAATATGCTCTGTTTCGCCTTGAGGCTACCTCTAAATCCGGTAAACTCACGGAAGAGAATCTTACCAAACACGGGTTTCTTCGTGCTCCTCATGGTACCAAAGAACTGGATGGAGAACTCCTGAGATATATAGAAAGGAGATTTTAATTATGGGCGCATTCTTGACTTTTGCGCTGGATGAAGGCGGAGCCCTCGTCCACGTTGACGATGTTGCCAAAGGCATGAAGTGCGGTTGTCACTGCCCCCATTGCAATGCTCCTCTATATGCTAAGAATGCCGGACAAATCCGTGAACACCATTTCGCACACGCCCACGGACTCGAATGTGAAGGGGCGTACGAATCTTCACTCCACTTGCTCGCCAAAGAAGTTCTTCAGGAAACCGGATGGATAATGCTACCTCAATCCAACAGTGGCGCTTTCCCCTCCGGTTTCGTAAGAATACACAATGTTGAAGTAGAGAAGTGGGATGAACACTATGGTTTCCGGTCGGATGTGGAAGGTATAATGGATAATGGTGAGCGTTTGCTCATTGAATTTCTAGTCAGCCATAAAGTCGATGGTAAAAAACGCCAAACCATTGTCGACAATCACCTTAAGTGCATAGAAATAGATATCAATTACCAGGCTCTTGATAGGGCTAAATTGAAGGAATTCTTGACCGACACCGCCGATGATAGGAAATGGATCGTATCGATGCCTCAGTCACAAAAACCTATGGGAGAGTCATTTAGTTATGGTAGAAATCCTTTGTACGAGAATGCAAGAGATTTTCTAAAGGAAATCTTCGATGAAGGAACTATCATCATTCATCCTTATTATACATCGTTCTACCATTCGGATAAACCATTTGACCTTCGACAGATTGGTTATGATGTATGTGAAGTCAACATAAAGTACCGAGGTTTCAAATCAGATCTACTGCTATTCAGAAGTCAGAAAGAGAACAAGGGGCACATATCCATCAACATCCGCGGACGAAGACGAAACAAAGGTTTCCGATATCCCAAAGGACTCAGAATCATTGATATCATTTTCAGAGCCATTAGTTCAGAAGAAAACACCAAACAGAGGCTGAAAAAAGGTGACCTGATCAGCGATATGGAAATGGACATCGTATACTTCGGCTTTAAGGAATAAGAAAAGTCATTATAGTTGTTACACCTCAAATTAATCTAGATTTTTTGTATTATCTCAACAATAGTCATAAAAATTAATTTAGCAAATATCTTTTTAATTGAATGAAAAAGTGAATATATTAATACTAAAGACATTAATCATATGGAAATTATTTCAAATGGAGCTCATTTTTTAAAAGCAGATTTACACATACATAGTTATGGTGATGGAGGTTCTTATGATGTTGATGATTATCAAATGAATCCTCAAAATATAGTTGATACAGCTATCAGCAAGGGACTTTCTGTTATTAGCATAACAGATCATAACGAAATAACTAATTCATGCACTGCTGTGCAGTATGCACAAGGAAAGAATATATTGGTAATACCTGGAGTTGAATTATCCACCATACAGGGGCATCTGCTGCTATATTTTGAGACACCTCAAAACCTTCGTGCATTTATTAGTCAAGTAACAATCTCTGCAGACAGGAAAACATGCCAAACGGGAATCGTGGAGTGTCTTACTAAAGCACAGCAATATAAGGGTTTTGGTATTCTTGCTCACATTGATATTGATGCAGGTTTCGAAAAAACAATAGGAGCCTTTAATCCTCAAATGGACGAAATATTAAAGCATGAGAACTTGTATGGCCTTGAAATTTCAAACAAAACAAATGCAAAATTGTATACAGAAGAAGACAATTCAGATAAGGCTGCTGATAGAAAACGTTTAATGAATCTAAGATTGGCAACACTTGATAAAGATAATACTGATAGTTTACCCAAGCTAATGTCATCTGACGCACATACTATTGCAAAACTTGGTAAAAATATTGACGACGAGGCAAAACTTACTAGGTTAAAAATGGATGACTTGACATTTGACTCATTTAGAATAGCTTTGTTAAGTGGTAGTTCAAGAGTAAGAATAGAAAGCGATTTGCCTGAAGTTGTTCCTTGTTTTGAAACACTTACTATAGAAGGTGGTTTGTTGGACAAACAAATTATCAATTTTAGCAAAAACCTTACTTGTATTATAGGAGGAAGAGGAACAGGCAAATCTACTCTTTTGGAATGCGTAAGGGCAGGTGCAAACGCCCATACTGAAGCCTCTGTAATTAATACAGAAGTTTGGCCAGATGTACTCACTTTATCATATATTGATGAACAAGGGACTAAGCATTCTTTCCGTCGAGAAAAGAATATGGAAACCGTGAATTTAGTTCCAGATGATATCGATCGTTGTCCTTTGGAATGGTACGGGCAAGGGGAAACTGCGATGACAATAAAGAAAAGTGAAGAAAGCCCTATTCATTTGCTAAACTTTCTGAATAACTTTGTCGATTTATCTGCTTTAAATATGCGAGATGAAGAACTTCGGGAGCAATTAAGAGATAATCAATCCGAGTTGACCCGCCTAAGATTAGACATTAAGCAAAAAGAAGAGGTAAAAAAGATAAAAAGTAACTTTGATGCACAGTTAAATCATCTTCAAAAAGATAAGGTTAAGGATTTAGTTAACTTTAATCTTTCTTTAGCAAAGGAAAGAGAGATACGTAAAAGTGTTATCAATGAGCTTAACGAACTAGTGAAAAAATATGGTGCTATCTTATCTGATAAGAGTTTTTTTGAATGGTTCACCAGTTTAGACACTAAAGATATCATTATAGGATCTGAATACATAGAGCAAGTAAAAGGCATTGTAGACCAATTTGCTAAAATTGTTGCAACAAAACATACTGAATTAATAGAGGAGCTTAAATTGAAAATAAATGATCTCAAGTTATCTATTGATAATTGGAAAGCAAAAGATACGGAATACCAGCAAAAAATTGATGCAAAGAGAGAAGAATTGGAAACAAAGGGTATTCCTTTTGATCTTGGCAAAATAAATAAAATAATAAATGACAGCATGACTTATGCCAAGAAACTCAAGGAAATAGAGGATAAAGAAAAAATATTGAAGGAGAAGCTAAAAGAAAGAAGAGAATTGGTTAAAGAACGAATATCGATATCGTCTACACGTAAAATGACTCATGATGTATTTGCCACAACTATTAGTAACAGTCTTAAAAATAATGTTGATGAATTTTTTATAACACTAAAGTATGCTGAAGGAAAGTACACGACAACATTTAGAGATTTATTATTGGGGATTACTCAATGGAGAAAAACAAAACTGGATGCTATTCTTAAAAATGTAACACCGCTCAAACTCGCAGAATTTGCGATTAAAAAAGATTTCTCTTTTATGGACAACTTGAAAGATGAAAATGGTAATAGCGTATTTAGTCAGGAAGACAAAAATGTTTTTTTAGCCAAATGCCTAGAAAATTATCGGTATGAAGAGTTTGAAAGTGAATTTTTTGATGACCTTCCGACAATTACTGTTGCCAAGAAAATTACAGATGACACAGGTGTCGAACGGTATATTACACGTTCCTTGTATCAACTATCAATGGGACAACAACAATCTATCCTTTTAGCAATATTATTACAATCAGATAGTAAAAAGCCATTATTGATAGATCAACCTGAGGACAATCTGGACAGTGAGTTTATCTATAAGTCGATTGTACGTAATCTTCGCAGAATAAAAGAGTATAGGCAAGTTATTATAGTTACTCATAATGCAAATATTGCCGTTTTAGGGGATGCAGAATTGATAATCCCATTAAAAAGTACACACTCCAATTCTATGATAATGGATCGTGGATCAATTGATAATGAAAAGACGAAAGTTCTTTGTTGTGAGATTTTGGAAGGTGGAAAGCGGGCTTTTAAAAAAAGGCAGGAAATTTATAATATTTAAATATAATCTTATTTTAACGAGGGCACGAGTCTGAGTTTGCCCTCGTTAATTTTGTTATAGAATTTGTTTTACGCATTAGATTAGTAAAATCACATGATTAGTGAATCATTACCATAAATCTGACTGGCAGTCATAATTGACATATAGTTACAAACAAGATAGAGGTAAAAAATGATGAAAAGATTTCTGGGCTTAATATGGTTTCTCGTAAGAACAGCACGCTCAGGGTGAGTCTTTTATTTTATAGTGATATATCTTATTACTCTAATAAAACGAGATTAGATACTGTTCCAAAAATGTATTTGGAAAGTCAACATCCGTTTGCTCCCTTTATACACCTTTTGAAACAGTATCATTTTTTCTAAAAAACTCATATCCTTTATGATATAACTTTTAAAAAAGCAAGTGCAGTCTGTATACGGTCTTTACTAGGGAGATCAAGAAGCACAAAACCGTCAAAACTGAAGATATTTTCAGTATCCCTAAAGCCAATAGCATTTCCTTCAGCGTTTGAAATAGTTTCAAAACGATTTCCAAACTTTCTCGTAACTTTCTGCCTTTTGTCCCATATGCCAATCCACCAACCTTTTGGATTGCATTCCATATACATGGCATAAGAATCCGAACCCTCAGTCCTTATGTACAATGCTCCATGTTCCGAATTCTCACTCCAATCACTGAGTACGTATTCATTACTTTCTTCACTTTCATAGAGCTTACGCACAGTGTAGGCATATGGGTCAGTATTAGTTCCCTGCCGTGGTTTCGTTTTTGGGGATTTAATGGTCCATACAGTAAATTCATTACCTGCATCATGCCTGAAATAGTGACGCATCACACCACCCCCATTTGCCTCTACAAAGTCCTTATATTTCACCATATAATAAGACATGGTATCATAAGAATAACATATAGGACTATCACCGTTCATCAGATGCGTAAAAGCTTCAAGAGCATTGCCAAACCCTCTGTCATCTTTACCTATAGTGAAGATATAATCCCATCTTCCTGTCATACCGTAGAACCAACAGTCCACATATGGTCTGATACCCTTGAAACCGCAGCCTACAAGTTTCTGGACCCTTTTCGTGTCACTTATAGTCCAGAATTCATAGAACCTTTTAATGTAACTTTCCGTATCAGTGCAGTTTACAATGGAAGGCATCAGAAGCCCGAATGAATAATAAAGAGGACGGCATGTAGACAATTCCCTGATAATATCGAAATTTGGCGTAGCATACAATTTGGCTTTAACTCGTTCATCCTCAAGCGACTTCTCCGTTGTTTCCAGTAGAGCATCAAACATATTGGCTGCAGCAGAAAGTTTATTTGAAATAATGTCTGCTTCATGGAAATCCGACAAACGGGCATTTGCTCCAACCTGATATCCATTCGTAAGACGCTGTCTCATACCCCTTACCCAACCGGTCATAACACGCAAGTAATCTGTAGAGGCTACCATGTCAGGATCCGATAGCAGCTCCTCCGGATGAGAAAGCATCCACTGTAAGAAACTCCACAGAACTATCTGGGATGTAATATCCATATCAGTCCCCATTTCCAGACATGTTGAGACAAGGTCTATATTACAGTCAAATAAGTTGACCTTATGTCTCTCCACCTCTTTCTCCAGACGTACGGTAGAAGAAGTTGCAATAAAATAACGCGACATGAAAGCACCAAAATCCCCACATCTCCTGTAGATATCCACAAGAAGATCAAGAATCCTGAACAGTTTTATCACATTCTCCTCCTCCTTATACACTTCAATCCTTGAACTGTCTATTTCATGAGCATAAAGGTCCTTCATGTTTTTAAGTCCGCTGTTCTTGTAAACAGACTCTGCATCTGGCATAGCGGCAAACATAAGGAACTGCGACACGTAGTCAAGCAGGTTCATAAACCATTCATCAATGGACGGATACAAGATTTTCTTCTTTTCCTCCTCGCTTTTTGCATTCCAGCATTTGTACGCTCTCGGCCACAGCATATCACACCAGTCATGTTCTATTGAATATTCAAAGTATTCTTCCAAGGTAGGTGCATCCGGTATCCCCGGAATATTCCCGAACGGATACTTTACGCCCTTGAAATTTTTACCAAGAAAATCCTCGAATTCCGCTTTCCAGTTTTCGAATGGTGTAAGCAGTTTACCTCTGGCATTCATCTTGACATACAAGTCATCATTCAGGTCCAGGTTCTCCATGTCAAGGCTCTCAAACTCAAACGGAGAATCATTGAAGAACGTTTCCGCCATATCCTCTATATGGTCTTTATATCTCTCAGAGCCAAGTAAGGAATCAGCCTTGTCAAGAAATTCAAGCATGGAATTTATCGAAGAATCCAGTTTCCAGGATTCAGAAAACCATCCGGGAACATTCTTGATGTAATCGGATATCGTGGTTCCAGGATTTTCCGGCAGTTTGAATTCACGCATAAGCTTGCAGAACTGTTCTGTTGACGGACGTGAAGTATATGTAAGCGGCTTCAGGCAACCTGAATATTTAAGGCCGCATTTCTGGTTCAACAGCCAGCCTATAAGAGCAAGTGTAGTAAGCCTCTGCTGGCCGTCCACCGGCTGAAAATACGGTTCGGACGGTTTTGTCATATCCGTAGAGCCATATATGAAATGTAGTTCACACGTTTCACAGTTCAGCAGGGCATCAAGCAGTTTCTTGATGAACTTGTCACGTTTCTCGAAGTTCACATCCGCCCCCTGTACATAGTCACGTTGAATGATAGGGATAGCCACACCGTTCCTACCGGCGAACTTATTGTATTTTTCAGTATTCTTGTTGAGCATATTCTTGTTTATTTTAAGGTGTAATAATCATATACGTCATTAATGACTCTAAAATAGTTGTTCCTGTCTTCCGGACGCCATAAGCGCATATCACCAGGAGAGCATCTTGAATACTCTTTACAGAACACCTTACGTGTTGCCGGTGGTGCATAAGTACCTTTTAGATTTTTCGGATTGGAAACGTCACAACTGTCATGACGGTCCATAAGGATGGAGCGTTTTCTGTCCAGCAGATAATTCTGCATGGCCGAATTTGTTTTTTTATCAACCAGGGCCAGATTCCTGATACTATGCATATCTTCCGGTTTTATTCCGGCCAGGTCTCCGAAAAATCTGTCAAGGATTGTGGCATTTCGATCCAGTTCGTTCTGGTTGTAATCATCCGAAAAGATTTTTTTGTCAGATGTAAGATACTTCAAAACACTGATAGCCTTCTCTACTTCCTGTTTCTTCTCTGCAATTCTCCAGTCCATGTCCATGGTTTCAGAATCCGGATTGTTAGATATATCATTCTGGAGCAAGGCACGCAATTCGGCATCATCAAGTTTGTAGAAATCCTCACTTCTCCTTTCAAACCACATTCTGAAATCCTCAAAACCGATGTCGGATGTAATGTTCTGCGGATGGATATGTTCAAGCGATGTCACATTGAATATCTCAAACAGATGAAAAGCAAACCTCTTCTCCTCCGTATTGTCATTGATTGCTTCCTGTACATTGAGCAGTTTTAATACTCTTATTATGGCATCGTTGTTTTCATCATAACGGAGGCTTTCAAGAGTAATGCCCTTACCCAGTCTGACCAGTCTGCCCACCTCCTTTTCAAGTCTACCGGTAAACTGCGGTCTGTCAATAGGAGTTCCGTTTTCATCAACAGACATCTTATAGATATACTCGACGAAATCCCTGCGTTTCCTTTGCTTTCCAACTTGCAGTATACGGCAAAGCCCTATCAAATGATACCAATGCCTGTTAGAGTACCAGTTCGATACGAGATTGAAAATTATCTGTATTCTTTTCCATACATCCTCTACCGTATCACTACTATTGTCATTCCTCCTCAGATATTCATTAATTACTTGATAATTGAAGTCATCCCTGGAATTCTTAGATTCCTTGCGTTCCACGGGTCTGTTGCCATTCTCGTCAGTCATTTCATTGTTCAGTCTGTCTGCCACAAAATCCAGTACAAGTTCCATGTGAGACAATGTGCCGTCATTTGCTTCTGCCAGCATCGACCATAAATAAGGATTCTGTAATGCATGTTCCATTGAGTCCCACTCAAGCGCTCTGCGATATGATGCACCCCTGCTGTAATGTCCAGAAGAATTTATATTCCTTTCCTGCAGCAGCAAAGCCTTGACAAGTTCCGTCGAAGTCAGTGGTATTTTGCCATAGTTAAGTTCACGGAAAGCTCTGTGAGCTTCCTTACCGCTGATTTCATACCATATTACGCGGACATCGTTTTGTTCTTCGTCATCATCCGGAACCATAGCAAATATATCTCGAATTTTTCCCTTATACCTATCATGCCCGTCCCTTGAGAACCACGCTACAATTGTTGAATACGCTTTCTTTACATAGAAATTGTCTATGTTGTCAATATACTTCTTATCATCCTCCATAAATTCAAGTTTGGCCAGATATTCATTCTGAATATCCCTACTAGGGAGAGAGAACTCATATACTGGGTATTCATAATCACTGTTCTTCGACAGATAATGCATAAGGATATATATAGTTGTAAGACGTTGTTGACCGTCGACAACAAAATAAGTATCTACATTTTTCGGATGACTTACCACTGCAATGGGCTGAAGACAATAGTACGGTTCACGGCCTTCATTATTACGGTTTCTTTTTGACTTCATAGATTTTACAAAATCCAGCAGATCATCGAGAAGTTCCTCTACCTGACGTGATTCCCAACGATATCCACGTTGATACGGCGGTATAATGAAATGCATTTTTAGCAATTCATGAAACGGTTTTGGTACAAGAGACATATAATATAGTTTTTGATAGTTGATTATTTATTTTATCTTATGTCGAATTTATTTATATATTAAGACTTAGGATTATATAATCCTATTTGTCGTTCAAAAATTGTATAGAACACATTTTGTTCAGTTTTTATTATTCCTAATCGGTTTGACAATGACTGCCAATACTTAACCGTATTCAGTACTTCACTAATGATTTGCCGAGCAATATGCTTCTGTAACATATATTCCTCACAAGAATTCAGCAATTCATTCAAATCCGATTTATTGGTATAGCTGTTAATTAACAGACTCTGATACTCATTCAGCGTTGGATTAATATCGTAAGCCGGAGCCAAAGTCCATCCCTTAGCTGTCAGAAGGAAACCGTGATTACGGAAATGGTCATCCGTATTACCAATGCAAATATTGAATGCAACTCTGCGATACAGTTCTTGCAGATTATCCTCCACGTTAGTACAATTCTGAAGTATGAAATCGACAATATCCAGATAGCCATGGCCGGTATTAGCATTGTCACCATCATTCAAGCCCAAAAGAGTCATGGCTGAAGCAAAATGTATGCGCTTACCGTCTTCCCTTCTGTCAAATCGTCGAGAAAGCAAAGTATGGTATTTGTCGCTAGTAGAGATTACTCTTGTATCCGCAGCATTGACACCAGCCTTCTTTGCCAACAGATGTGAGAAATGTTCCCAAAATCCAACATCATAATCATCTTTGTGGGACGGAAACTTTGCTATATACAAAATCTTGTTCTCGTCAATTACACTTGCCTTTGGACGTGCTCCGCCAAGAGATGAACCAGGCTGTACCAGTTGAGCAATCCAACGCATTTCAGGTAACCTGTTCTCATCTTCACTTTTCTCTATTTCGGAACTAGCTGCAATCAACTCACGAATATCTGTCAGTGGTGGTATGCGCAAAATTTCGCTTGCATTAATATAATCTCCATTTATAGACTCCTTGAATCGAAAAGCCCCCATGCGAGAAAAGTCCTCAATCCCAATAAGATAGTCGAATGAAGAAAGCCGACGCACCGGACGTTTCTCTTCCTTTGCTAGAATCTGTTCCCGACGATTTATCAATGTACGCCCCCACCTGTCTGGAAGGGCATCAGAAAAACATCCGAAAATATCCTTACCTGGAGCTGTATATTGCTGCCCTGGATAGTTATTCAAATCGTCACTAAGAAACAAACTACCATAATCCTTTAACCACTCATTACTATAACAAAATCCATAGCTGTCAGAGCCACGAAGTGATTCGTAACTTAACTCTCCAACGAGCCTTGGTTCTTTCAGCCAATCGAAATCAGCAAATACATAAAGTTTTTTCATCGCTTATTCTTTTTTGGATGCTCTTTCTCGTTTCTTAAGATTCAAATCCTGCAAGGCCTTTCCCATTGCATCTTCTTTTGCAAGCAACAGAATATCATCATCTAACTGAAGCGCATAAAGCACCCTAAGATAAATGCCTATTGCCACCGTTGGTACACCTTTCTCTATGCGTGAAACCGTCAGAGGTGAACAGGTGGCACGTTCGGCGACTTGGGCAATACTAAGATTCCTGCGTAGTCTGGCCAGCCTGATCTGCTCACCTACTATCTGCATCTTCTGCTCCAATTTTCTTGGCAACTTGGTACCCATTGTACTTTTTGTCATGGCTCAACATATCATATAATATGCAAATATAGTAGTTTTACTTTATTTTATGATGCGTTACAGAGGTATTTTTTGAATTTATTCCTGTTAAAATCTGCTTTGCTCACATTATTGGGCGTTGGAGATATTAAATGCTACTATATTATTCATAAGGCTGATATTTTACAGATAACAAACAATATATTGTTCAAGAAAGATAGCAATAATTTGAACAGAAAAAGAAATAACACTTCCTTTTCTGTTCAGAATATTGCTACTTAGGCTATTTTTTTAAATAGCGACCGCTGTCACATAAGTCTATTGTTTGTAACAATTACCGAAACATTGACCACACAGCAACTGAACTACCTCTAGGCTTTTATGGTCGGTGAAATCTCGTTTCAGGACCCGATTTATGCCTATTAAATGAAGACTGAATACTTCGCAAAATAATCATAATGTCCCGCTCGGTTTCAGAGCCATTTTTGTACCTTTTCTCATCAAAAAACTGCATTTTTCACAAGTTTTTGTACCGCACATTTTGATATTCAAGAAATTACACTTACTTTTACTTTCCAAAATGGAGGTACAAGCCGAGAATGGTGCTAAAAATCACTAACTTACACATTCTCAGATACTTGCCAACCTGCTGGTTGTACCTTTTAGAGTGCTATACTATTGATAATCAACGATGTACACATACTATAAAGGAAAGTAAGATATCATTATTAACTGCAATCAATTAGAACTATTTATAACGAAGTCGCTGATTTTCAGCGGCTTTTTTATTTGCCTAAAATCCGGTTAAGTCCGGTTATATGCACTTTTTCACCATATTTTTCTACCGTATTTCTACCGCGAAACCAATGGGAAGAAATGCCCGATGTCACTATGACGCATTAGTTTACGTGTGTTGACAGTGGTTTACGTGTATTGACATAAAAGAGGCGAAATAAAGCGAAATAACCTCATAAAAATAGAAAAATATGAAAGTAAGAAAAATTTGCCAATGGTGCGGTCAACCATTTATCGCACAAAAGACTACAACGTGTTATTGTAGCCACAGATGTTCATCTCTTGGATATAAAGAAAGAATAAGAGAACGAAAACGTGAACTAAAAAAGATGCAGGAGATTTTAACACCAAAGTCATCTGTAGAAGGTCAGGATTTCTTTTCTTTTGCACAAGCGGCAAAACTTATGGGTGTAACTAGACAGTACATTTATAAACTTGTCAAAGAAAATAAACTTCGTGCATCACGAATCAGTCCCAAGAAATCCATCATCAGAAGAACAGACATCGAGTTAATGTTAAAGACGAAACCTTATGAGCGTATTATTCCTAAAGATGATTTTGACATCACAGAATACTACACCGCTGAGCAGATTGCGGAGAAGTACAAGGTTAAGCCTAAATGGGTTTGGACCTACACCAGAGAGAACAACATTCCCAAGGTAAAGATCCGTCAGTTCAATTATTACAGCAAAAAGCATATTGATGCCGCATTTGCAAAGTATAAAACTGATGAAGCCTTGACTGAATGGTACACTCCCGAAGAGATTCAGGAGAAATATGGAATGACACGAGTTGCTATCCGTTCACAAGTCTATCGTAACAATATCCCATCAAAGAAAGAACATGGGCAAATATTCTATTCCAAAATCCATTTCGATTTATCAAAATCAAGTGAGCAAGAGAGTACAGCTGAATACTACACTGTGCAGGAAGCTATGAAGAAATACAACCTTTCTCGTGATTCTGTATATGGAGTTTTACAATTCCATGAGATTAAAAGAGAGAAGAAAGGTCGTTATGTACGGTTCCTAAAAGTTGATTTTGACCATGTTATGGGAGCTCGAAAGTAACTAATTGCAATTATTTGAAGAAAACAGGAAAATTAACTCTTGCTGAAAAGAATCTGCATGTTTCCATTATTCACATTTGCACCAGAAAAATTTATTGTATCACTTTTAAAATTATAAAAATATGGACTGTAAAACCATTACATTAAGAACACGTGTATTAAGAAACGGTATGTTAGGTTTCTATTTGGATTTTTATCCAGGTTATCGCGACAAAGAGACTATGAAAGTCTATCGTCACAAAAGCATAGATATACAAATTTATGCAAATCCGAAAAATCAGAGAGAAAGAAATTTCAATGCTGAAATGTCTGAAAAGGCAGAAGCTATTCGCTGTCGTGTGTACGCGTCTGTAGTCAATGAAATGTATGATTTCTTCGACAAGGATCGCTACAAAGGTGACTTGCTCGAATATTTCCGCAAGCAGCTTCCCAAACATGACCCGAAATGGGCTTTCGTGTATGCTCACTTTTCCCACTATGTAAAGAACAAATGCACCTTTGAAGATGTCAATTATGACCTCTGTAATGGATTCCGCGAATATCTTTTACATGCAAAGAAATTGACTCGTTCAGGAAGAGTATCAAAGAATTCAGCCGCAGGTTACTGGTCAACTTTCAGAGGATTCCTTAAAATATTATATAGAAGTAAAATGATTAAAGACAATGTAAATGATTATCTCGAAAAGATCGAGACAGACGATGTAATCAAGGATTATTTATCGGTAGAAGAACTTTTCACTTTGGCTGAAACACCTTGTGAAATCCCTATTTTAAAAACTGCTTCCCTTTTCTCTTGCCTGACCAGTCTGAGACGAAGCGACATCTCAGCACTACGTTGGGAAGATATTGTAGATTACTCAGCAGGTGGTAAATGCGTGCATATCATCACACAGAAAACCAAAACTGAAGATATCATTCCCATTAGTGCCGAAGCATTGGAGTTGGTTGGTTATGAACCGGGTAAACGTGGACAAGTGTTTAAGGGATTGAGAGTGAGTTGGACACAATACCCAATGAAGAAATGGATTGCTTCGGCAGGCATCACAAAGAACATTACCTTTCACTCCTATCGCAGAACATTTGCAACACTTCAGGCCGCTGCCGGAACCGACCCGAATACCATTCGTAGCATGATGGCTCATAAATCCATTACTACCACACAGCGATATGTAAAGGTAGTAGATGCGAACAAACTTGAAGCCAGCAATAAGATAACTTTGAGAAGATCTTAAGAGTCTTATTTTACCCTTATTTTTGCAGTCAGAGTATGATATTTTTCAGATAATCATACTCTGACTTGTTTTTTTCATACTTTCTGAACGATTTACTGCAACTAATTGCAATCAATCGGATTGAAGCATCTAATTTTGAGAAAAAGATAAACATAAAATCTCATAATTATGACTAATTCAGCTCAACTTCAAGCCAAGAAAGTAAGCCTTTTTCTTTCATTATTTGTAATTGCCTTCACGATTGTTGGCAGTTATCTGTTCCTTAATCATCAAATCAATTTGATGAAATATTCAACTCCAATAATATTGGTTTTGATAGTATCAATCCTCGCTTGCGGAGTGCTTAACCGTATCTTCTATCAGTTCCTGACAAAGAATGAGATTTATTTTTCTTTTGGCAAGCAAGACCTAAGTGTTAATGAAGATAAAGTATCACAAGATGCTGTCGAACAGGTTGTTCCATCAGTAGCAACTAATGAAGTCTCTACTACGCCTCCCATCAATATTACCATTAACCTCGAAAATACCGGGACTACTTCAGAGAAAACAGAAGAAGTTACAGAAAAGCCGTCCTCTGCATTAGATAAATTCGAAACACTCTTGGAAGAGAGCCAGAAACAAAGTGCCGAAAAACGTATTGATATTATGAATGAAGTGCGTAGATACAC
>OJMK01001828.1_pt1 | contig 16060 bp, 12 predicted proteins | sample 1597201 | NCBI WGS metagenome assembly OJMK01 (sample SAMEA2452125, study PRJEB22498) | human gut metagenome | reverse complement strand
AAGCTCGCACGTTATCACATTGCCAGCCAAGATGTACGCTCAATCTCTGCCAGACAACACATTGTTCCAACAGATAGACTTGTTTGCTGGAAAGACTGTGCTTTTCTGCATACTGTTTGACGTATTCCAGATTCAACGCCACATCAGATATTTGGTCGTCGCTCATTCGCTCCGTTGCATTGATACGATTCTTATATCCCGATTGGAAATTTGTGTTTATATCAATACAGTAGGCAATCTGCCCGTCAGCGTTCATTATGCTTTCTTCAAAGCTGGAAACCTCTGAACCACCATTGTCAATCTTGACGATTGTTCCTGCTTTACCGTCCGTAGTAGTATAGACGGAATCCGCAGCATGAACCTGTGTGACAACAGGTAATGCAGTAAATACGGTTGCAAGGGTAAGTACACCTGTAAGCAATCGCTTCATAATCTTTTTCATAATGTTTGATTCTCCTTTCATTTTGGGTAAAAAAATAGACGCTCATTGTTGAACGTCTTAGTTGCTGAAACCATTGGAACTATGTAGGATAGCTTGCTTCATCTTCATTTTTCTATGATTTTGTTCTTATGCAATCGTAGCAGGAAAAGGCTTGTCCTACGCAAAATGGCGTGTTTTCAAGGGTTTCCAGCTATGTTGTTCTTACGAGGTCGCACCAGAACAGAAAGCCCGGGCAACGTACGATAATATTCTTCGAGTTGTCCGTGACATTCCTGAAATTGCAGATCCGATTCGTTTTCTACGTGCGAGAGAAGTCGTACACTTCCAGCGTTTCGGGGAAGCACTTCGTTCCGTACAGGAACAGCTGGATGCGAAAAACTTCTATGCATTCAATCCGAGCTTTGACTGTCCATGTGAGGCGTCCTGTAAAAATTCATAACAACAAAGAAATATCAAATAAGACCTGGGAGGATTCTTCCGGGTCTTTTAGGGTAAATACAGGATTTTACAATTCCTTTCATCCATGTTATTATGACAACGCATTAAATATGAAAGGAAAACGATCATGGAAGTTCTGATGATTGGGATTTTCTGTGCTTTGCTCATTATATGCATCATAACGGGAAAATCTATATTATATGCTCTTCTGGCAGGTCTGATCATTTTCAGCCTGTATGGAAAAAAACAGGGATATAGCTGGAGACAGATTAGCAGGATGGCATTACAGGGAGTCTGGAAAGTAAAAAATATTCTGCTCACATTTATACTGATCGGAATGCTGACAGCACTTTGGCGACAGGCTGGAACAATTCCTGCAATCATCTGTTATACCGTGCATCTGATAAAACCATCGACATTTTTGCTGATGACATTTCTTCTGAATTGTCTGATCTCAGTCCTGACAGGAACTGCTCTTGGTACGGCAGCTACGATTGGTGTTGTATGTGCAACGATGGCTTCTGCACTTGGAATTCCTTCATGGATGACCGGTGGTGCAATTCTTTCCGGGGTATATTTCGGAGATCGTTGTTCTCCTGTTTCGACAAGTGCACTTCTGGTGGCGGAGCTGACGGAGACAGGTATCTATACAAATATAAAAAATATGATCAAAAGTGCATTGGCACCATTTACCATTACCTGTATTCTTTATCTGACTGTCAGCATACAGCTTCATGGAAAAACAGAGATGCCGGACCTTGGACATGCTTTTGGCAGTGAGTTCCGGCTCAGCTGGATTGCATTGCTGCCTGCAGCGGTGATTCTGCTGTTGTCTGTTGTGCAGGCAGGGGTGAAGATCGCGATGATCGCCAGTATAGTTACTGCAATTCCTGTCTGTATTGGCCTTCAGAATATGGCATTTACGGAACTTCCTGAACTTCTTCTGAATGGTTTCCATTCTACAGATGTGACGGTAGCGGCAATGCTGAATGGAGGTGGTATCACTTCGATGTTGAAGGTTGGAGCAATCGTATGCATTTCTTCATCTTATTCAGGTATTTTTCAGGCAACAGGAATCCTGAATGGATTTCAGAAAATGGTCTGTTTGCTTGCCGACAGGACAAAACCATATTTTGCAGTGCTTGTCACATCAATCCTGACAAGCGTTATGGCATGTAATCAGACACTGGCAATCATGCTTACAGATCAGCTCTGCAGCAGAACAGAACCGGATAAGCTGCGTTTTGCCAATAATCTGGAGGACAGTGCAGTGCTCATAGCACCTTTGGTGCCGTGGTCGATCGCGTGTGCTGTTCCGCTTACAGCAGCAGGTGCACCGGGATACAGCGTCTTATTTGCAGTGTTTTTGTATCTGCTTCCGTCGTGCGATTTAGTGTTAAAAAAATAACTGCCCTATTGTAAATTGACCAAAATAGTGGTATTCTGTAAGAAATTGAATAATAAAAATAACAGGTGCTGATGTTAGATAATCAAATAGCCTTCAGTTAAAAGGGAAACAGGTGTAAGTCCTGTACGATCTCGTCACTGTATACAGGGAATGCAGAATCATGTGTGTATGCACAGTCACTGGGAAACTGGGAAGACGATTCGGGTGTATTGATCTGTAAGTCAGGAAACCTGCCTGCTATTGGTACGGGGATTTTAAATTCCGGATCACGAGTAATTGGTTGTACCATAATCCAGAAACTCTAGCCCGGTGCAGGAGTTTTTTTATTGGGAAATATAGTATTTCTCCGAAAAATATTTTTTGACCAGGCTTGCTGCCGTACTTTGTTATTCATTTTAATTTTCATGAGAAAACAGGTACAGGAGGAAAAAAACATGAAAAACAAAACTGTAAAAGCACTGGCAATTGCAATGACTGTAGCAACAGTCACAATGATGGGATCTGCAAGCATCTACGCTTCTGATGACACTGCTGAGACAGCAACAGAAGAAACCGCAGATGATGCAGAAACCGCAGATGATGCAGAAACCGCTGATACAGAAGAAGCTTCCGATGATGATCAGAAAGCAGCAGATGAAGTAGCAGCACTGATCGACAAGATCTATGTTCAGGAAAGAACTGATACAACAGATGAGGACTGCAAAGCTGCCAAAGAAGCATGGGATAAATTGACAGACGCTCAGAAGGAACTGGTTGAAGGCGAAGAAGCTGATCCGGATTACTTCGGACGTGACACTGGTGATGCATCCAAAGATGATCCTCGTAACCAGGATGAAATCGGTGAGAACGAACTTCTTGTTGTAAGCTTTGGTACATCCTTCAACGACAGCCGTGCTGAGGATATCAAAGGAATCGAAGACAAACTGCAGGAAGCATATCCGGATTGGTCTGTAAGACGTGCATTTACAGCACAGATCATTATCAACCATGTAGAAGCAAGAGATGATGAAGTGATTGACAATATGCAGCAGGCACTTGACCGTGCAGTTGATAATGGCGTTAAAAATCTTGTTGTTCAGCCTACACATCTGATGCATGGCGCTGAATATGATGAAATGACAGAAGCAATTGATGGATACAAAGATAAATTTGAATCTGTTGCGATCGCAGAGCCAATGCTTGGTGAAGTTGGTGAAGATGCTACAGTAATCAACGATGACAAAAAAGCGGTTGCGCAGGCTATCACAGATGAAGCTTGCAAAGAAGCTGGATATGACAGCATGGAAGCAGCTGCAGAAGACGGAACAGCATTTGTATTCATGGGACATGGTACTTCCCATACAGCAAATGTAACATATGATCAGATGCAGTCACAGATGGATAATCTTGGACTTACAAACGCTTTCATTGGAACTGTAGAAGGTAAGCCAGAAGATACAGAATGCCAGGCTGTTATTGCAAAAGTTAAAGACGCAGGATTCAAGAAAGTTGTTCTTCGTCCGCTGATGGTCGTTGCTGGTGACCATGCAAACAACGATATGGCTGGTGATGATGACGATTCCTGGAAATCTCAGTTCAATGCATCTGGTGCATTTGACAGCGTTGACTGCCAGATCGCAGGTCTTGGAAGAATTGAAGCTGTAGAGGATCTTTACGTAGAGCATACAAAAGCAGCAATTGATTCTCTTGGAACAGCTGATACAGCTGAAGAAACAACAGATGATACTGCAGAAGCAGCAGATGACACAACAGATGGTGCAGAAGAAGTTACAGACGATTCTGCAGCAGAATAATGTAATGTGTAAATAATTTATGCAATAAACGGGACTGCCCGGAAGGCTTGATTGTCTTCCGGGCATTTCCTGTAAAATCAGGAGGATTTATATTATGAAACGTTCAGTGGCAATGATGGCATGCGTATTAAGCGGAGCACTTATGATCAGTGCTTATAGTCCGGTTGTTTTTGCGGAAACAACAGAGAAGACAGAGGCTTCCAAAACAGATGAAGCAAAGGATGAATCTGAGAAAAAAGAAGATACTTCAAAAGTAGAAGTTCTTGAAGACGGTACTTACAGTGCAGAATTTGATACCGACAGCTCCATGTTTCATGTAAATGAAGCAAATGACGGTAAAGGAACGTTGACAGTCAAAGATGGTAAGATGACGATCCATGTGAGCCTGAATTCAAAGAAAATCGTAAATCTTTTTGTTGGAAAGGCAGAAGATGCCCAGAAAGACGGAGCTGAGATTCTTGAGCCGACAACAGATGAAGTAACATATAGTGATGGATATAAAGAAGAAGTTTACGGATTTGATATCCCGGTTCCTGCCATTGATGAAGAATTTGATGTTGCTTTGATCGGAAAGAAGAACAAATGGTACGATCATAAAGTAAAAGTAACAAATCCTCAGAAAGAAGCCGATGCCGAAGCTTCTGACACAAAAGAAACTGATGCAAAAAAAGTAACTGCTGAAGATCTGAAACTGGAAGATGGTGACTATACTGCAGATGTGAAGCTGGAAGGTGGATCCGGAAAGGCTACAGTAACCTCTCCGGCTGAATTTACAGTTAAAGATGGAAAGGTAACTGCATCAGTAGAATGGAGCAGTCCGTACTATGATTATATGCTAATTGGTGATGACAAATATGAACCAGTCAACAAGGATGGAAATTCTGTGTTTGAAATTCCGGTAGATGGTTTTGATTATCCTATGGAAGTCACAGCGGACACCGTTGCAATGAGTACTCCTCATGAGATTGAATATACTTTACAGTTTGATTCCGCAAGTATTAAAGAGGCAGAAAAATAAAAATGAGAAAAACGTTACGCATTTTTTTATGCGCAGCATTGAGCGCATCAATGATGCTGACTGTACCTGTATGGGCTCAGTCAGCTGATGAAAAAGAGACGACAGAAAGTAATGCCGTCAGACAGGACCTGGCTGGCTTAAAATATGATCACAGTCTGGAACTTCAGTATGCAGATCAGTTTTCAGTAGATTATTATGAAGATGGTTATGCACTTATCACAATTGCAGGAGATGGGCAGTTTCTTCTTGTTCCGGAAGGAAAAGAAGCTCCGGAAGGCCTTGACAGTGATATTGCAGTTATTAAACAGCCACTTGATAATATCTATCTTGTGGCAACATCGGCAATGGATCTTTTCTGTGCATTGGACGGGCTGGACAGCATCAGTCTTTCAGGAACCAATGCTGACGGATGGTATATCGACGAGGCTAAGAAAGCACTGGAAGATGGAAGTATTTCTTTTGCTGGTAAGTACAGTGCACCGGATTACGAACTGATTTTGTCTAAAAATTGTGATCTGGCGATTGAGTCTACAATGATCTACCATAAACCAGAAGTAAAAGAAAAGCTTGAGCAGTTCGGGATCCCGGTTCTGGTAGAGCATTCAAGTTACGAAAGTCATCCGCTTGGCCGTACTGAGTGGTTGAAGCTATATGGGGTTCTTCTTGGAAAAGAAGAACTTGCAGACAAACTTTTTCAAGAACAGGTTGATAAACTGAAAGCAATAGAGGACAGTGAATCTACCGGAAAGACAGTGGCTTTCTTCTATATCAATTCAGTAGGGGCTGCCAATGTTCGTAAGTCAGGAGATTATGTATCCAAGATGATCGAACTCGCCGGTGGAAAATATATTTTCAGTGATCTTGGAGCGGAGGATGATAACTCTCTTTCCACAATGAATATGCAGATGGAAGAGTTTTATGCCGGAGCTAAGGATGCGGATTATATCATCTACAATAGTACGATCGATGGTGAACTGACAGATATCAGCCAGATGCTGGAGAAGAGTTCTCTGCTTGCCGATTTTAAAGCAGTTAAGGATGGAAATGTCTGGTGTACTAATCAGAATCTGTTTCAGGAGACAATGGAACTTGGAACAATGATCGAAGATATTCATACCATGCTGACCTCAGATGATCCAAATCTGGATACACTGACTTACATGCATAAATTAAAATGATGAGAGGAAGTAACATGCGGAAGAAATTACATTTCAGATACTGGCTGTCTTTTATAATACTGATAGTGCTTCTGCTGGTCTTTATATTCTGGAATATCAATTCAGGAAGTATTTCTATTTCACTGAAGGATATATTTCAGATACTGTTCCACAAAAACGGAGATGAAACTGCTTACAATATTGTCTGGGAGATAAGACTGCCACGAATACTGGCGGCAGTGATTCTCGGAGGAGCACTTTCAGTATCAGGGTTTCTTCTGCAGACATTTTTTGGAAACCCGATCGCAGGTCCTTTTGTACTTGGTATTTCATCAGGTGCAAAACTGATCGTGGCACTGACAATGATCTATCTGCTGGGAAAATCTATGGTAGCTACTTCAGGACTGATGATTCTGGCTGCGTTTACCGGTTCTCTGATATCCATGGGATTTGTGCTTTTGATCTCACGAAAGGTAAAGCAGATGTCCATGCTTGTTGTAAGTGGTATTATGATTGGATATATCTGTTCTGCAATAACGGATTTTGTAGTCACTTTTGCAGATGATTCCAATATTGTAAATCTTCATAACTGGTCACTGGGAAGTTTTTCCGGAACCAGCTGGGATAATGTTTCTGTGATGGCAGTTGTGGTGTTTACTGCACTTTTTCTTACATTTTTAATGTCCAAGCCGATCAGTGCATATCAGCTTGGCGAGGGCTATGCACAGAATATGGGAGTAAATATCAAAGCATTTCGTATTGCCCTGATCCTGCTTTCCAGTATTCTGTCAGCCTGCGTGACCGCTTTTGCCGGTCCGATCTCCTTTGTTGGAATTGCGGTACCACATCTTATAAAAAGTCTTATGAAAACATCCAAGCCGCTTCTGGTTATTCCGGGATGTTTTCTTGGAGGCGCTGTATTCTGTCTCTTCTGTGACCTGATCGCAAGAACTGCTTTTGCACCGACAGAACTCAGTATCAGTTCTGTTACTGCAGTATTTGGAGCTCCGGTTGTGATCTATATTATGATTCGAAGAAAGAGGATGGCCTGATGGGAGAATATTTTGTTCATTCTGAACAGATGACAGTAGGATACGATGGAAAGCCACTGATCCGTGATATTGAAATTCGATTGAACCGGGGAGAAATCCTTACTCTGATCGGACCGAACGGTGCAGGAAAATCGACAATATTGAAGAGTCTTACCAGACAGCTAAAGCTGGTGGGAGGAACTGTGTATCTGGATCAGAAACTGATGAGTCAGATGTCAGGCAAGGAAGTCGCACAGAAGCTGGCCGTTGTAACGACGGAGAGAATAAGACCAGAGCTTATGACATGTGAGGATATTGTTGCAACAGGACGATATCCGTATACAGGTACGCTGGGAATCTTATCGGAGGGTGACTGGGAAAAGGTACATAAGGCAATGGAAATGGTCCATGCACTGGATTTTAAGGACAGAGATTTTACCGAGATCAGTGATGGACAGCGACAGAGGATTCTGTTGGCCAGAGCAATCTGCCAGGAACCAGAAGTGATTGTTCTAGATGAGCCGACTTCCTTTTTGGATATTCGTCATAAACTGGAACTTCTTTCTATATTAAAGAAGATGGTTCTGGAACATCACACAGCTGTGTTGATGTCGCTTCATGAACTTGATCTGGCTCAGAAAATATCAGATTATGTGATCTGTGTCCATGGTGACCGGATCGAAAAATACGGTACACCGGAGGAGATTTTTACATCCGAATATATCCATCATCTTTATGGAATTACAACGGGAAGCTATAATGCTTCTTTTGGATGTCTGGAAATGGGCGCTCCGGCAGGTAAACCACAGGTATTTGTCATTGGTGGAAATGGCAGAGGAATTCCGGTATATCGAAAATTGCAGAGAGCGGGTATTCCATTTATTGCAGGTGTGATCCACAGTAATGATCTGGACTATGATGTTGCAAAAGCACTGGCAGCAGAGGTGATCAGCGAAGAACCATTCGAGGCTGTTACAGAAGAACATCTGGAAAAAGCAGAGAAAATGATGGATGATTGTGCAGAAGTCATTTGCTGTGTGGATAAGTTTGGTACAATGAATGCGGCTAATCGGAGACTTGTGGAAAAAGCCAAAAGAGATGGAAAATTAAAAACAGAATAGATATGAAATATAAGACAGAGCTGACCAATAAGGTACAGCTCTGTTTTAGTCTGCGGAAGTATCAGAAGAATCTTTCTGATAACTGGAAAGTATCCCATCAATGGATTTGTGCAGATAAGGCATGTATTCTTCAAGTGGAACTGGCTGCTGATACAGAATACAGTTGTAGCAGGTTGAACTTGCAAGCTCGATCACTGAGAAGAGCAGCAGATCAGGATGTTCATAAGCCTGATGACCTTCCTCGATCAGTTGGAGATATTTATCATAAAATCTGACATCTCTGTCAGGCATTTTTTGTTCCAATGCAGCCTGAAATACATTCCAGGAGAGGTTTTTCGAAACAAAGATAAGAAGCTGAGAATCATTTTTGAGTGCATTTAGGATATGATCGATCATAAAATGGAGCTGAGCAGGAAAACCTGTGATCTGATTCTGACGAACAGCCAGATATGCAGCGAAAAATAAATCCTGCGTTTTGGAAGAGGCCAGTTTGTTTCGGATATCATATTTATCTTTGAAATACAGATAAAAAGTTCCCTTGGCAACTCCGGCTTTCTCAACAATATCAGAGATAGTAGTTTTATTGGTCCCTTTTGTTGTAAACAGTTCGAAAGCAGTGTTATACAGTGCGTCTTCTTTTTTCTTTTTATTTGATTCTAATTTACCCATTAAGAAAACCTCCCTGTATTTGATGGTTTCGCCATTTATTATAAACAGAAATGACCAAAAGTCAATATCACAAAAAGAAGTTGTTGATTTTTGGACACATTGGCAAAAACGTATATTGACTAATGGTCAGTTTGGGTATATAACTCTAGATGAATAAAAAGTGACTGATAGTCATTAATGAAAAATATATTCAATAAGGAGGACATGATGATTAAGTTTGGAAAGTGGATAGCAAAGCATAAAGTGATCATTGTAATCATCAGTATGTTACTGCTTATCCCGTCATTCCTGGGAATGGCAGCGACGAGAGTAAATTACGATATCCTGAGTTATCTGCCGGAATCACTGGAAACAGTTGAAGGCCAGGATATCATGGTGGATGAATTTGGAATGGGTGCATTCTCCATGGTAGTCGTGGAAGATATGGAATTGAAAGATGTCGCAGCATTAAAAGAAAAATTCCAGAATGTGGAGCATGTAAAAGATGTTCTGTGGTATGACAGTGTGGCTGATTTAAGTATTCCGGTAAGCATGATTCCGGAAAAGTTTAAGGATGGATTCTTTAATGGTGATGCTACCATGATGATTGCACTGTTTGATAATACAACATCATCTGATGCAGCGATGGAAGCAGTCAGCGACATGCGTAAGATCGCAAACGAACAGTGCTTTATCAGTGGTATGTCCGGTGTTGTAACAGATATCAAGAACCTGGCACTTGAAGAGATGCCGATCTATGTTGTGATCGCAGCCTGCTTATCATTGCTGGTTCTGCTTCTTGCAATGGATTCACTGGTAATTCCTGTGTTGTTCCTTCTCAGTGTAGGCCTTGCAGTTGTTTACAATCTTGGAACTAATATTTTCTTTGGAGAAGTTTGTTATATAACAAAATCTCTGACAGCAGTACTTCAGCTAGGTGTAACAATGGACTATTCCATTTTCCTTCTGAACTCCTTTGAAAATTATAAGAAAAAATACGATAGCAAAGACCGTGCGATGGCACATGCGATTGCAGATACATTTAAATCTGTAGCCGGAAGCTCGGTTACTACGATTGCCGGATTCCTTGCTCTGTGTGTTATGACGTTTGCACTTGGACGTGATATGGGTATTGTTATGGCAAAAGGTGTTGTCATCGGTGTTATCTGCTGTATTACCACACTGCCGGCAATGATCCTTGTATTTGACGGAGTGATTGAAAAAACAAAACATAAACCACTGGTCAAAAGCTTGGATAAGGCTTCTGGTTTTATCACAAAGCATTACAAAGTATGGCTTCTTGTTTTCCTGGTAATGCTGTATCCGGCTGTTTACGGAAACAATCATACTCAGATTTACTACAATATTGATAAGTCACTTCCGGCTACACTGGACAGTAATGTATCCAATGAAAAACTGAAAGAAGACTTCGATATGAGTACGGTTCATATGATTCTTCTGAAAAACGGAATGGACAGCAAAGAAAAAACACAGATGCTGGATCAGATTGATAAAGTTGACGGAGTAAAATGGTCACTTGGAATGAATTCTCTGATCGGACCGACATTCCCAGAATCCATGATTCCTTCCAATATTAAAAAAATGCTTCAGTCCGACAACTATGAAGTACAGTTTGTCTGCTCCGAGTATTCTTCTGCAACGGATGAATGTAACGCACAGCTTGATGCGATTCAGAAGATCGTAAAAAAATATAGTCCGGAATCAATGGTGATCGGTGAAGCTCCTCTGATGAAAGACCTTCAGGATACAACAAATGTTGACCTCCAGAGAGTAAATATCCTTTCTATGGCAGCAATATTCCTGATCATACTGTTTGTATTTAAATCAATTTCATTACCATTTATTCTGTTGTTTGTTATTGAATTTGCAATCTTTGTTAATATGGCAATCCCATATTACCAGGGAGTAACACTTCCATTCGTTGCAAGTATCGTAATCGGTGCCATCCAGCTGGGTGCAACTGTAGACTATGCGATCCTGATGACAAGTAACTATCAGAAACAGCGTCATCTTGGAAAAACTAAGAAAGATTCTATTTCCATTGCACATAAATTTTCAATGAAGTCGATTATAGTAAGTGGATGTAGTTTCTTTGCAGCAACTTTTGGTGTAGCCCTGTACTCAAGGGTAGATATGATCGGTGCGATCTGTACATTGCTTGCACGTGGTGCAGTGATCAGTACGATTGTTGTACTTCTTGTATTGCCTGCGATGTTTATGGTATTTGATCCGATCATCGTTCATACATCAAAAGGCTTTTTGCCGGATAAAAAATAATAAGCACACAACAACCATTAAATATAAAAAAGCCAATGGCTGGAAAAGGAGTCGTATAATATGAACCGAAACAGAAAAAAAGCGGTAGCAGCTTCTGTAGCAGTAGGAATGACTATGGTAATGGGATTTAGCCCGGTACTGGCAGCAAATACAGATATTTCAAAAGAAGAGACCGTATATGTAAATGCAGCGGCAGACGGAACTCCACAGGAGATCACAGTTTCTGACTGGCTGAAAAATTCAGCTTCTGCAGGAGACTTAAGTGATGTATCTGATCTGAAAGACATTAAGAATGTAAAAGGTGATGAAACTTTCTCTCAGAATGGAGATAAGCTGACCTGGAACACAGATGATAAAGATATTTATTATCAGGGAACTACAACCAAGAATCTTCCAGTTTCCATGGAAATTAAATATTATCTGAATGGTACTCAGGTAAATCCGGATGATCTCGGGGGTAAAAGCGGACATCTGAAGATCGAAGTAGCATACAAAAATAATGTGAAGAATAAAACAAAAGTTGGAAACAAAACAACAGATCTGTATGCGCCGTTTGTAATGGTAACAGCGATGATCCTTCCTACAGACAATTTTACAAATGTAACGATAGATAATGGAAAGATTCTTTCAGACGGACAGAGAAATATTGTAGTAGGCGTTGGTATGCCGGGACTTGCTGATAATCTTGATCTTAAGAGCATAGATGAAGACATTGATCTGGATATTCCGGAAAACTTTACAATGGAAGCAGATGTGACAGACTTTAATATGAGTTCTACATTTACATTTGCACTGACCGATCTTCTGGATTCTCTGGATGTAGATAACATTGATGGTATTGATGATCTGAAAGATTCTATGAAGGATCTGACAGATGCAGCAGCCAAACTGGTAGATGGAAGCAAGGAACTTTCTGATGGAGCATCTACGCTTGATGAAAAATATCAGGAATTTGATTCCGGTATCGGAACCCTCGTAAGTGGAGTAAGCAGTCTGAACAGCGGAGCAGCTACTCTTAAGAGTGGTGTTTCCTCTTATACTGCCGGAGCAGACAAACTGGCATCCGGTGTAAATGAATATGCAGCCGGAGTTGGTACTCTTTCAAAATCCCTGAAAGAATACAACAGTGGTGTCAGCACACTGGCGTCCGGTGTTCAGCAGTATGTAAAAGGAAGCAATACACTGACAGATGGTGTGAAGAAATATGTATCCGGCGCTTCTTCTCTCGGACAGGGAATTCAGGATTATATATCTGCGATCGGAGAACTGCTCACAGGTATCGGAACAGAAACAGCAGGAATTACAACAGTTACAGACAGTATTTCAAAACTTGCAACAGCTGTAGCTGCAAAACTTCCGGAACTGAATACTTCACTTGCAAGTGTTTCTGATTTTGCAGACAGTGCAGAGAAATATGCATCCAGTACAGCTGAGTATGCAGCAAATGTAAAAGCATATACACAGGCACCTGTGCAGTTAAAAGAAGCATCCGCCGGATTAAAGCAAATCATTGATAATTTGAATGGTGGCAGTACAGCACAGAGCGCAGAGCAGATTTCAGATGGCCTTGAAACAGCAAAAGCAGCAGCAGCCTCTCTTACAGAGACTGGTGCAGCTTCCGCAGGAGATCAGGTATCTGCGGCAGCGAGTGCGGTCAGTGCTGCAGCCGGAACAGGAGATGCGCTGCAGGGTGATGCAGGTACGATTTCAGCAGGTCTGGACAGTGCAAGTTCCGCAATTGATATTTTAAGTAGTATTGATACATCTTCCATGGATGAGGCGACTGCAGCAGCAGTCAACAGTGCAGTACAGAGTGCGATCGGAGCAATCTCCGGTGGTGTGGCAACTGCACAGGGAGGTGTTGCAAGTCTTCAGGCTCATGCAGGTCAGGTATCAGGATTGTCTGATCAGGCAGCACAGGTACAGGCAGCAGCAGATTCCGTAAATGCACAGAGTGCACAGACTGCAGCTGTTGGAGAGGCAGCTGCTCAGCTCCAGGAAGGACTCAGCCAGATAGAGGCAGGTGCTTCCGGACTGGAGGCACAGGATACAACCTCAGCTCTGAAAACAGCACAGAGTCTTGCAGATACACTTGATAATGGTCTGCAGGGAATGATAGATAACGGGGCTAAGCTCAGTGAAGCAGGAGATCAGCTGACAGCTAAAGGAACAAGTACCGAAGGTACAACTGCAGAGACTATGTCCCTGACACAGGGTGCTGAGGCAGTCAAAGCAGGAATCACAAAGATTCAGACAGAACTCAGTGAAATGCTTGGAGATGGAAGTCAGTTGAAAGATCTGACAGATGCAGCCAAACAGCTTTCTGACGGTGCAAAGAATCTGTCAGATGGTTATTCACAGGCATCAGAAGCTTCTCAGACACTTGTAAACGGAGCCAAGACTCTGATGGGAAGCAACAGCCAGCTTACCAGCGGAGCAACTGCACTGGAAAGTTCTGGAAAGACACTGACCAGTGGAGCAAGCAAGCTTACAAAGGCCAGCAAACAGCTCAACAGTGGAACTTCCAAAGTAACAAGTGCCACGAGTCAGCTTACCAGTGGAGCAAGTACACTTTCTGCAAACAGCAGCAAGCTTAACAGTGGAGCCAGCCAGCTTGCATCCGGTACACAGCAGCTTATGAGCGGAACATCTACACTCAGCAGCGGAAGTGCACAGGTTAAGAGTGGAATTAAGAGTCTTTCTGATGGAGCAAAGGAACTTGCTGACGGAACAAAAGAGTTTAATGATGATGGAATCAAAAAACTCTCTGATATCGTGGATGATGACCTTCAGGATATCCTGGATCGTATGGATGCAATCTGCTCTGATGACAATGCATATCGTTCCTTCAGTGGTAAGGAAGATGACATGGACGGCAATGTGAAGTTCGTGATCGAGACCGCAGCTATTGACAATGACAGTGATAAGTAATATAAAAATGTGACAGATAAACGATTGTTTGCAGGAATGGGAATGGTCGTTGATCCACAGTATAACAGGGGGACGGATTGTATGCCGTTTCCCTGTTTTTTTCTTGCGGACGGGAAAGGAGTCTGCTATACTGTATGCTATGAGTAGAAAAAAAGCAGTTGTAAGAAAACCAAAAATAAAAAAGAAAACCGATTATTATGATTACAGTCTTCTCGCGGTTATCATTCTTTTGACTTGTTTTGGACTGGTTATGCTGTACAGTACCAGCTCTTACATGGCAGAACTGAACTATGGCGATGACATGTATTATTTTAAAAAACAGGCTGCGATCAGTCTGGCATGTATCATAGCCGCACTTGCAATCTCACAGATAGATTATCATATGTTGACGAGATTTACAGGGGTTATTTATGGTGTAGCAGCAGTGCTGATGCTGCTGGTCAAGACACCTCTTGGACGAAGCGCAAATGGAGCGCGTCGATGGCTGAATCTGGGACCATTGTCATTTCAGCCGTCGGAGCTCGCGAAGATTGCAGTGATCGTCTGTCTTTCTTATATGATCGTAAATATGGGAAGAAAGATTGGTACACTGAAAGGCTTTATGATGCTGGCAGGAAGTGGCGGTGCGCTTGCATTCATAACATATGTATTTACAGATAACCTGAGTACTGCGATCATTATTTTCGGTATTACGATTGGCCTTATCTTTATTGCACATCCAAAAGTAAGACCATTCCTCATTGCAGCAGGTATTCTCCTGGTTGTTGCTATTGTTGCTATCAGCTTCTTAAGTGCAACGATGGAAACCAGTTCAAGTTTCCGTTTGAGACGAATCCTTGTATGGCTGCATCCGGAGGATTATGCATCAGGAGATGGCTATCAGACGATACAGGCATTGTATGCGATTGGATCAGGAGGGTTTCTGGGAAGAGGACTTGGAAACAGTATCCAGAAGCTCGGAAGTGTGCCGGAAGCGCAGAACGATATGATCTTTTCTATTGTATGTGAAGAACTTGGAATTCTTGGCGGAATGATCGTACTTCTTCTGTTTGCTTACCTTTTGTACCGATTGTTCTTTATTGCACAGAATGCACCAGATCTGTTTGGCTCATTGATAGTGAGCGGTATTTTTATTCATATTGCACTGCAGGTTATTTTTAATATTGCCGTAGTGGTAAATCTGATGCCAAATACAGGTGTTACTTTGCCGTTTATCAGTTATGGAGGTACATCAATCCTGTTCCTGATGGCAGAGATGGGACTGGCATTGAGTGTGGCCAGACAGATTAAATTTAAAGAGCCGGAAAGGCTTCTCTAAAATAAGCAAAATCTATTGACAAATAGGTTCTCAGAATATATACTTTGCACATCAAAGTAGAGCAAAATTGTTACTTGATAAAGGAGAAATAGCAATGTTAGAAGAAATGAGAAAAATGATTGCAGAACAGTTAAACTGCGAAGAAAGCGAAATTACAGCAGATACTTCTTTTAAAGATGATCTTGGAGCAGATTCTCTTGATCTTTTTGAACTGGTAATGGCTCTGGAAGATGAATACAATATAGAGATCCCTGCTGAAGAGCTGACAGAACTGGCAACAGTGGGAGATGTGATCGAATATCTGAAAGGCAGAGGCATCGAAGCTTAGTATGCAGAACATTCCCTGAGGCAGTGATGTCTCAGGGGTTTTTTCTGAGTTTATATATTTTGAAAGGCAGGAAAGATACAATGACAAAGATCAGAACAAGATTTGCACCGAGCCCTACAGGCAGAATGC
>OJMK01001793.1_pt1 | contig 16266 bp, 13 predicted proteins | sample 1597201 | NCBI WGS metagenome assembly OJMK01 (sample SAMEA2452125, study PRJEB22498) | human gut metagenome | reverse complement strand
CGGAGACAGGACTTTCGGATGAAAAGCTCGAAACTTATCTCGGAATCTATCAAAATATCCTAGCAGAGCTCAAAAGCCGAGCTGAAGACGATGGTGATGATAATCTCTTTGATATCCACTACGAACTGGAATCCGTCCAAGTCGATGAGATTAACTATGCTTACATCCTGACCCTGATTCAAAGTATGATCCAGCAGGAAGAAGATAGTCCACAGGCCCTCAGTGACAAGGACATCGAAACGGTTGATAACTATATCCTGAGTCTGGAACGCACCAATCCTAAACTAGCCGAAATCATCCGAAACCTGTGGAAAGAAGTCCAAGCCAATCCTAAAGATTACCAAGGACAATCTATCACTGGCGTCTTGGACACTATGATTGAAGCTATTATCGACGACCATCTCAAACGCTTTGCCAGAGAATGGTATGTCGGACTCGATGAACTTCGTTACTATGTCCAACACTATCGTAAAGGTGCCAAGAAGCAATCTGGAGAAAGCCAGCTCACCAAGAGCCAACGCTACAAAGACTACAAAGCAGAAACAGCTGATGCTCTCAACCCGCTCAACTACAAAAAACACATCAAAGAAGCCTACACCAAACTCATTGAAGAGGTTATTGAACCATTGAGAGTGGGGAGGTAGAGGAAGGAGAGATGAATGGTGCAGGAATTTAATATTGAACAATTTAAAAGAAATGTTCTTACTAAAAATTTGAATATTTTAATTGGTTCTGGAGTATCATATCCAGCAATCCCCTTAATGAGTTTCTTTTCAAAAGATGAAAAAGGTATGCCTGTAAGTAAAGAAGTTGCAAATACTAATTTAGAGAATCATATATGGAAAGTAAGTTACTTTTTGCTATTGAATCATAACGATAGAATAAAGTATTTTGTTGAAAATATGGATAAGAAAACTTTGTATTCAATAGATTATTATAATGAGCTGAAGAATTTCATTGCCTTGGAGTACAATATTGATTATGTATTAGAACGATATGTAAAGCTTTTAGAAAAATCAATTACATTGCTTTACACTTCGAATTCTAGAACGGTTTCAAAGAGTGTTAATATTTTTACTACCAATTATGATTTATTTATTGAAAGTTCTTTAGATTTATTGATGAAAAATGAGAACTTTATATTTAATGATGGGTCCAACGGTTATTTCAATAAAGTGTTAGATAGTTCTAATTATAATAAAAGTGTGGCGTATAGAGGGTTAAATGAAAATTATTTAAATGAGCTACCTTCAATCTCTTTAATTAAACCTCATGGATCTATGAATTGGGAAAGAGGCGAAAATAATCAGACTCTTATAAGAACGTGTACGGTTAATCATCCAGTTGTTGTTAGACCTACTGGACTTGAAGGACAAGAAACTTATCTTAACAATCATTTTCACGATATGTTAAGAGTATTCCAACTAGAGTTAGATAAGCCTCAATCAGTATTAATTGTTATAGGATTCTCGTTTCAAGATGATCATATTGCGAAGATGATAAGGAGAGCCTTAAAGAATCCAGAATTAATGATTTATATTTTTTGTTATGCTAACAGCGATTTTAATGTGATTAAGAAAAACTTGTCTCTTGATAATATTCCGAGGAATCTTCAGATAGTGATACCATCTGATTTAGAAGTCGAAAACAAGAACACTTTAAGTACCAGTGGGAATTTTGATATAAGTAGTCTAACAAAGTTATTTATCATTGAGGATTAAAAAGTATAATGAATCGAGTTGTGAAAAAATTAGGTGTAATCGTAGGTGTTGATGGTGATATTTCTCAAGTTGGAATGTATCATTTATCTAATGATGCAGAATATCTATGGTATGGTGATGTGTTACAAGGAGCAAAAATCGGAGCCTATCTGACAATTTTACAGAATAATGTAAAAATTATCGCTTCTGTTGTTACTGAAAAAGTTGCTGATCAACAAAATACAATTCGAAGTACAGAATTTGATAATCGTTTTTCAAAAAATTCGATAAATCGAATCGTTCATTTAAAAACTAAAGGCGTAATTGAAAGTGGTCAATTCCAAGTCACAAGTCAATATGTGCCGATGATTGGTAATGAGGTGTGTATTACTTCAAAAAAGGACTTAGAATTAATATACGGGATTAATGATGCAGAGCCGACAATTTCTATTGGCAAGTCAATCTTGGAAGGTCAAGTTGTTCCTTTATCGATTAATAAAATTTTTGCTTCACATATTGGTGTTTTTGGGAATACTGGTAGTGGTAAATCTAATACTTTGCACAAGTTATTTCTAGAACTATTCCGGTCAGAGTATCAAGAGAAAATTTTAGAGCATTCAAAATTCTATGTTATTGATTTTAATGGTGAGTATACAAAAGATGACAGTTTTGGTGTAACATACGATAAGAAGGTGTTTGATATAGATACTAGAAATCAAACCAATAATAAAATTCCAATCACCTCAGATTATTTATTTGATCCTGATATTTTGTCGATACTATTTGGAGCAACGATTGCTACACAGGTACCATTTTTAAGGAAAGCACTTAAAAGCTGGAAAGAGAAAAGATTTAATGGTGCAAGCATCGCAAAATTTGTTGTAGGCACTTTGAAAAAAATTTTAACTAGCGGTGACTCTGCAAATTCAGAAGCTAAAGAAAACTGGATTACTGTTGCAAGTAATTATCTTCAAAATACAAAACTTACTTTGCTAGATAATTTAAGGACTTTGAATTTTCATTCCTCTGATAAATATTATTTTTCAGGTCCTCCTGCAAATGTATATATTAACGATAAATCTGAAATTGATGATAGAGCTTTGGATTACTTATACATTTCGGAACTGACTTACGCATTGGAGAACTCATTTAACCAATTATCAATGATTGATAAATTAAAATTTCATCTTGATTTTCAAAAAGTACATCAATCAGCTTGGAAATCAACAAACATAGAACATATTAATCCTTTGTTTCATAGAATTGATACAGCTTTAAATAGTTTGAAAAAGGTTGTTGAAGTTAAAGATAGCCTTGAAGGAGATTTTGCTAGTTTAAATATTATTAATCTCGTTCATGCTAATCAGGAAATCACTAGATTAATTCCTATGCTTATCTCTAAGATGATATATGATCAACAGAAAACGAAAATAGCTGGAAAAGATGTCACATGTACTAGTCATTTGATTATTGATGAAGCACATAATATTTTAAATGCTCAGAATCATTCAGTAGGAGATACTTGGCAGGACTATAGATTAAATATTTTTGAGGAAATCATTAAGGAAGGACGAAAATTTGGTTTCTACTTAACTTTATCTAGTCAACGACCGGCAGATATTTCACCGACTATTCTTTCACAAGTTCATAATTATTTCATCCATAGATTGGTTAATGATAATGATTTACGTATGCTGGTAAATACTATGCCTACGTTGGATAAAACATCCTTTAATAAAATTCCTAGTTTAGGTAAAGGAGAGGTTATAATTACTGGTAATGCTATTCAAGTTCCAGTATTTGTGAAAGTAGATAAAGAAGAAATAATTAGACCGAATAGTGATGATGTTATTTTGACTGAATTGTGGAGTGAAAATGATGGTAAAAGTTAAAGGAAAATTTATTGAAGGTTGCAAAGAATGTAATAATGCTAAGGATTTTATGTTGCCTGAAGATGTCATCCAGGCAGTTATTAAGGGAGATTTAGTATTATTCTGTGGTGCAGGTATAAGTACGGAGTCAAAAAAAGTTATGCCTACTTCATTTTATACTGATATAAAAGATGAGTTGGTAATTAAAAATCATATTGAAGTAGATGAAAATCTATCCTTTTCTAAATTAATGAGTTTGTTTTGTGAAAATGTTGTAAATGGTAGAAAAGAACTATTTAAAAGGATAAATAGCAGATTTCAAATGATAGAAAACTTTCCGGAATTATATCGCATTGCTTCAGAATTTCACAAAGAAGTTGCTAAAATTCCACAGATTGGAACTGTAATAACAACAAATTGGGATACTTTGTTTGAGGACAATTGTGATATGTTTCCAATTATTTACAATGAAGACGTTGCTCTGTGGGATACGTTTGAAAAAAGGGTTTTTAAAATTCATGGTTCTATAAAAAATATAGGTTCAATTATTGCAACTGAGGAAGACTATGAAAATTGCTATCAAAAATTGTCAACAAAACCTATTGGGGATAGGTTAAAAACTATATTATCAACAAAAACAGTAGTATTTGTAGGTTTTTCTTTCGGTGATGAAGATTTGAATAAAATTATTGAGATTCTTTCAGATGATTTGGGACAGTTTGCAAATCAATTTTATTTAGTTACAATTGATGAAAAGTGGTTGGAGAAGCACCCTAAAAATATAATTCCGATTATTACTGATGGAACATTTTTTGTTAAATCTTTGAAAAATGAACTTATTCAGCAAGGAACTCTGATTGACAGTAAGGTATATCGTTTTGCAGAAGAAGCAAATAAAATTTTGATAAATGCACACTTAAGTTGGATGGATGATACAAAGTTTCATGAAATTTTGCAAGAGTATCCTGAGCTATTATTGACAATAGCTTACCAAGATGGTTTGATACATGCTTTTCAGTTTTCTATAGCAGACGAAAAATCAGGAAGAATATTAATTCCAAATTATACTTATCAAGTAGCTCAGAGTTATTTATATTTATGTAATCAAAGAATGAGTGAAAATGAATATTTACGAGCCTACTATGACATAGGCTATTCTGATGGTTTTTTGGCATTAGAATTGTTTGCTAGTGGAAAAAATGAAGATGCTTTATTACCACCTATGTTTTATTTTAATGGTAAAAAATTTGATGATTTAGAATCGTTATTATCATATTTAAAAAATAATAGAAACCAAAAAATTTACAAATATTGTAAAGAAAAGGTTACTCTTTATAAGAACGGGGATATTCCTCATTTTATGCCATGGTATTGTTAGATGTAGTTTAGTGGAGATTTTAAATGAATCAACATAGTAATCCAAAAATAAGATTTAGGGAATTTGTTAATAAGTGGAATAACTATAAATTAGGACAGCTTGGAAATTTTAAATCGGGAATAGGCTTTCCAGATAGTCAACAAGGTGGTACAGAAGGGATTCCATTTTTTAAGGTTTCTGATATGAACAATATTGGAAATGAAACTGAGATGAGGAATGCAAATAATTATGTTACACAGGAGCAAATTATGAAAAATAGTTGGAAAGTTATTAAAGAAACTCCAGCTATCATATTTGCTAAAGTTGGTGCTGCATTGATGTTAAATAGAAAACGGTTAGTTACTAGACCTTTTCTGATTGACAATAATACTATGAGCTATTCCTTCGATGAATCATGGGATAAAGATTTTGGTTTAACATTATTTCAAACGATAAATTTGCCTAAGTATGCACAAATCGGTGCTCTTCCTTCATACAATGCTAGTGATATAGCAATGATAAAGGTTAATGTACCAAATGTTCAAGAACAATCCGCCATCGGCTCTCTTTTCCGAACTCTTGATAACCTTATTACTAGCTATAAGGACAATCTTGCTAACTACCAATCACTCAAGGCGACCATGCTCTCCAAGATGTTCCCAAAAGCTGGACAGGCGGTTCCTGAAATTCGTTTAGATGGTTTCGAAGGTGAGTGGGAGCTTCTTGAAATTAATGATTTAGCTGATGACTTTCAAAGTGGAGGCACTCCAAAAACAAATGTTCAGGAATATTGGGATGGGGATATTCCTTGGATTCAATCATCTGACTTAGAGACAAATTGTCTATTTAAAATTAAAGTTCAAAAAAGTATTTCTGAGAAAGGTTTAAAAAATTCATCAGCCAAAATAATACCAAAGGATTCAATTGCGGTTGTTACGAGAGTTGGAGTTGGGAAGTTAGTAGTGATGCGCCATGAATACGCAACGAGTCAGGATTTTTTATCACTCTCAAATCTTAAATCAAATATAGAATTCACAGCATATTTACTTTATAGATTACTTCAAAAGGAGGTTACTCAACTTCAAGGGACATCAATAAAGGGTATCACTAAAGTGGAATTACTATCGAAAAAAGTACTTATCCCTTCTCTTCTTGAACAACAAGCCATCGGCACATACTTCACCAACCTCGATAACCTCATCTCTGCTCACCAAGAAAAAATTTCACAGCTCGAAACATTCAAAAAGAAACTCTTGCAAGATATGTTCATCTAAGGAGAAAGTGAAATATGGAGCATGAATTCATTAAGTTAGAGCACATTGATACTTCAGTTGCGGCGAAAAATTTTGCTAAATTACTTTATGATAATAAAACATATTTTTTAAATGGTAGTTGGGGATCTGGTAAGTCGGAATTTTTAAAAGAAGTGAAGAGAGGTTCCCAAAATAAACTTATTACCATTGATTTTTGGAGGTTATCTGATACTCGTTCAACTATCGAGATTGCATTTTCAAAATTACATCCTCTTTTATACTGGACTATAAGACTGGGTATTATCCTGCTAGTGGCTGTATCTATACTGATGACTAATGTTGTTGATATTGGGTTGAGTAATTATTTTGGTGGCTCAAAACCTTTGATTTTGAAGCTAGGAGGAGTAGTAGCATTAATAGTTGCTGTATGGCAAGTATTTAAGAAAAAATCGGATGAATTTTATTGTTTCCTACTAAGTAAATTACCAAAGTTTTCGAAAGTCCTGATTATAGATGACTTTGATAGAATGTCTGAAAAGCAACAAGAAGAAAGTTATAAACTTTTCAGTTTGATAAATGGAAAGTTACCTATTGTTTTTGTTGGGGATATTACAAAGGTTCATAAAAGTGATGATAATTATTTATCAAAAATAATTGATAGACAAGTTGAACTACCATTTGATTTGCATCCATCTAAAATATGGAATAAATATTTTAGTGTTCTAGAAGATAAATTTAATATAGGGCTTTCTAATGATTTTAAAAAAAGAATAAGTTCTGATCAGAAGAATCTACGAGATAGAGAACACTTTAATGATTATGTCAATCAAGAATTCTTTACAAGAGGAAAGTTGGACCATGTTCAGGTTGAACAGCAATTACTAGTGATTTATGCTTATTTATTTTATCCAGATTTATATATGAATCTGCTTAAAGGTGAACCAATTAAGGTGGAGAAATCAGAAGAGTCAGATTTTCAGGACATAATAAGTATAGGTCATACGCTAAAAGAACAATTATCTGAAATTCAGAGTTCAGATAATTCAGATTATCCATTAAGTTTCAAAAAGAATAAGTTAGAATATTTATTATATGAGCAAACAAGTAACCGAACAAAAATTGAGTTAGATCTACTGTTTACTAGTAACTCAGAGGAATTAATATCAGAGATTATTGAGTCAGATCAATCGTCTGATTTTTACCAATATTTATCGAGTCAATTCCGAACATTTTCTGAAATAATGAAAGAACAACTTTTAACTGTAGTAATAAAAGAATCAATGAAATTTATAAATAGCCCTTCAATGAATTTTATTGTTCAAGAAAGTTTGAATGAGGTTATACCTTTATATGAAAGGAATTCACCTCTGACTGAAGATGTTATTATTAGGATTATAAAGATGTGGGAGCCTATCCTTAGAAATGAAAAGTTGGATCAGTCTGAAATCATATATTTTCTCAATAAACACGACTTGCTTAGTTTTCACGAACTAGGACTATATTATTCTGATTTAAGAATAGATACTGAGACTTTTTCAAACTTACGTAGAAAGGACTTTTTTCTGTTAACCTACTTAAGTAGTAAGGGTTTGTTTGAAAAGTTTAAGTATTGGGATAATACTATTTGGGACGCTATAGAATTATTTGATGACAGAGAATTCCTATCATTTTGGATTTTTCAATCAATTATTACGAATGAACTAGGCTATGAAGGATTTGATATTATTTCTGAGGACAAGAGGTATACTATTTGGATTGGTAGATATTTGTTTGAATCCCCTCATAAGCATACTGATTATAAGGAGTCTGTCATTTCTAAAATTAAACCGAGACTTGAAAAGATGAAGATGGAAGGTTTCACATTTAATAAGATGGAAGACACAAGATTTAAGGTTGAGACTTAAGATTTAATGCAGAATATTTTAAAAGGAGACCAACATGGTATCAGTAACTCAACGTGTTAAACAGATTAAGCAGCCTCGTGGTGGTTATTTGCCTGTTAAGGCTTTTACGGTGACGACACTTGAAGATGGTCAGCTTCTTAATCCTGAGGAGTCTATTGTGGCTAGTTTGGTTGGAACTGCTGTAGACTATCTTAGTCGTTTCATGGATGGGACAGCTGTAGAGGAGGCTTTTGAGATTTCCTTGCTTGGTGCTAGAGCCATGAGGATGGAGGCTAAGGCTTTTGTTCTTCTAGATGATGTTAAGGGGCTTGACGATTTGTCGATTACTAGGGCTTGTCAGTTGGCAGGTTTTGATAGTGCCTTTCGTGCTGGTCCTCTGGCTTATCGTCCAGTGGAGAGTATTGTCCCAGATCAGGCTACTATTGCTAATATTCGTATCATGGTTGAGCGTAGTTTGAGCTTTTTCAAGGCCTTTGGTCCTGTGACTGCGGATGGTTTTACCATGGAAGGGGCTTATACGGCTACCATAACGACTGGTGATGGGGATTTCCTGACTAAAGATACCCTTTGGGACTTTAAAGTCAGCACCAACAAGCCCAATAAGGACCATACCTTGCAGTTGCTGATTTACTATCTTATGGGTAGGCGTTCGATTCATCCAGAGTTTCAAACCATTGAAAAACTAGGCATTTTCAACCCACGTCAAAATACGATTTACCAACTTCCCATTTCTGATATTTCAGATGAGGTCATCAAGGAAGTGGAAACAGTCGTGATTGGCTATTAGAACTAATAGGATAACATTCAAAAATACAAAGAAAGAAACATTATGTCAGAAACAACACAAACCTCTCAGTCGCTTTATCAAGCCCTGTGGAACTCAGCAGATGTGCTCCGCTCTAAGATGGATGCTAACGACTACAAGTCTTATCTCTTGGGCATGGTCTTTTACAAGTATTTGTCGGACAAGATGCTCTTTTTCGTGGCAGAGACCATGGAGGAGGAGACAGAAAGCTTGGAAGAGGCACTAGCAGTCTATCGTAAATACTACGAGGATGAGGAGACTCACGAGGACCTCTTGGCAGTTATTACTGATGAGATGAGCTATGCCATTCATCCTGACTTGACCTTTACGGCACTGGTAGAGCGAGTGAATGATGGAAGCTTCCAGCTAGAGGACCTGGCTCAGGGTTTCCGTGATATTGAGCAGAGTGACGAGCTTTATGAAAATCTTTTTGAAGACATTGACCTCTACTCTAAGAAACTTGGGGCGACTCCTCAAAAGCAAAATCAAACGGTTGCGGCTGTGATGAAAGAGTTGGCTGTCTTAGATGTGGCAGGTCATGCTGGTGATATGTTGGGGGATGCTTACGAGTACTTGATTGGTCAGTTTGCGACGGATTCAGGTAAGAAGGCTGGTGAGTTCTATACACCGCAACCTGTTGCCAAGCTCATGACTCAGATTGCCTTTTTAGGACGTGAGGACAAGCAAGGCTTTACCCTTTACGATGCGACTATGGGGTCAGGCTCACTCTTGCTTAACGCCAAACGCTATTCACGTCAACCACAGACAGTGGTTTACTTTGGTCAAGAGTTGAATACCTCAACATATAACCTGGCACGCATGAACATGATTTTGCATGGTGTGCCGATTGAAAATCAGTTTTTACACAACGCTGATACATTGGACGAGGATTGGCCAACTCAAGAGCCAACTAACTTTGACGGTGTTCTTATGAACCCACCTTATTCAGCCAAGTGGTCAGCCAGCTCAGGTTTCATGGATGATCCTCGATTCTCACCATTTGGGAAACTAGCACCTAAGTCTAAGGCTGATTTTGCCTTCCTCCTGCATGGATACTATCACTTGAAACAAGACAATGGTGTTATGGCCATCGTCCTACCTCATGGGGTACTCTTCCGTGGTAATGCTGAAGGGACTATCCGTAAAGCTTTATTGGAAGAGGGTGCTATTGATACGGTTATCGGTCTGCCTGCTAATATCTTCTTTAACACCAGTATTCCAACGACTGTTATTATTCTCAAAAAGAACCGCACCAATCGTGATGTTTACTTTATCGATGCCTCTAAGGAGTTTGATAAGGGGAAAAATCAGAACATCATGACGGATGCCCATATTGAGAAGATTCTCGATGCCTATAAGAGCCGTGAGGATATGGACAAGTTCGCCCATCTGGCTAGTTTTGAAGAGATTGTGGAAAATGACTACAACCTTAATATTCCTCGTTATGTAGATACCTTTGAGGAAGAAGAAGTGGAGCCCTTGACCGAGATTGTGGCTAAGATTAATCAGACTAATGCGACGATTGAAAGTCAGACAGCCTCCCTTCTCGACATGCTTGGCCAGCTTCATGGAACGACACCAGAAGCAGACGAAGAACTCAAGGCTTTTGTGGAAGCATTTAAGGGGTAACTTATTAGTTAAATGATAAAAGAAGGATCAGTCAAATGAAGTTTTGACTGGTCTTTTTTCTATGAATTTGATAATATTAAATTACTAAAAAGGTAATTTAAATCGACCAGAAAGGAATTTATGAAGCTTATCTATACAAATAAAACTGTTGAGAAACAGTGCACTGAGCTGAGGCGAGCGAAAAAGGATTTTTCGGATAAGGTTGCATTAAAGTTACACCAGTTGATTAACCTTTTGGAAGTATCGGATTCTTTGGCTAGTGTGACAGCTTTTCCTAAGTATCATTTTCACCAATTAAAGGGAAAGAGAAATGGACAGTTTGCTTTAGATATAGATGGTCGAAGGAGTTCCTATCGTTTGATTGTAGGATTTCGTGAGGAAGATTTTGAGAAGGTGTTTTCTAGTCCGGTAGAAATCGAAATCTTGAAAATAGAGGAGGTTAGCAATCATTATGAGTAAAAAAGTGGTTGAGTACAAAGACCTGGTTGCTTTTCACCCAGGTCAGTATGTTGAAGACTTAATTGAGGACTATAACGTAACTCAGAAAGAATTTGCGGAGCGTTTGGGAGTCTCTGCCAAGACTGTCAGCAAGCTAGTTAATGCTGAGGAGTCTATTAGTAAGGAGACCGCTCATAAGTTAGCCAAGTTAAGTGGTGTTTCTATGCAGACTTGGCTTAACCTTCAAAACATTTATGATGTGAAATTGGCTGAAATTGTAGAACAAAGAGAGCTTGATCAAGGCCGCGAGAAGGAAATATGCGAGATGATTGACTTCAAGTATTTTAAGCAAAAAGGCTATGTTCCAGAGAAGCGCTATGGTATTGGTGAAAAGATTACAGAGCTTCGGAAGATTCTGGAAGTATCGAGTTTAGAATATCTCGTGACTTTTAACCATTTAGTGAGTTATCGTAATACACGTGACTTTACCGAAAAGAGTATTGTTAATTCTAATATTATGTTAGAGTTAGCATCTAAAAAAGCTCGTAATAAAACGACCACGAAGCTTAATCGTAGAAAGTTAGAGAGAAGCTTACCAACATTGAGGGAACTGACGAGACAAGATCCAAAGAATTTTGCTCAAGAGTTGACTGATATCTTGCTAGAGTGTGGAGTTGTCCCAGTGGGCCTTCCTGCTTTAGCAAATGCCAATTTAAATGGTGCAACAAAGAAATTTGGAAACGGTAGTGTCTTGTTGTTATTAACAGATCGTAATAAAGCATCAGATATTTTTTGGTTTTCACTTTTCCATGAGATTGGTCATATTCTTCAGAATGACTTTTCGTCTGATGATGGAGATAGTGACTCTTATAGACGTTCTGAGGAACTAGCAGACCAGTTTGCGAAAGATTTACTAATTGCCCCTCAAGACTACCAAAGATTCATAGATGAGGCTTGCTTTGATAAACAATCGATTAAGAAATTTGCTGATGAAATTGGTATTCATCCTAGCATTGTTTTAGGTCGACTGCAGAATGATGAGTATTTGGGTTATGATCAATTTAGAGACTTGAAAGTGAACTATTATTTGGTTTCTTAATGGCTTTTATAGGTACTATCTAAAAACTTTCCCGAATAATAGAAGTAGAGGGGCCAACCCTCTATTTTTTCTTAAGGAGAGGTAAATGGAAAAAAGACACAAGCATGTCTCACCGACCTTGGATATCATGGCCAAGAAGATTTTCAGTCTGCCTGAGGTGACGGTTGCTTTCATTCGAGATATTTTGAATTTGGATGTTGTGGATGCTCAGATTTTGGAGGGGACACAGCTTCATAAAAAGGACTTTGACGAGGATGAGCTCTTTTCAACCTCGGTGGATGTTCGAGCTAAGTTGAATGATGGAACTGAGGTCATTATTGAGATTCAGGTGCGTAAGCAGCATTATTTTCTCAATCGTTTTCATTATTATTTGGCTAACCAGCTGGTGGAAAATGTGCAACAATTACGCCAACAAGGACAGACGCATAAGATGTACGAGCAGATGGAGCCAGTCTATGGCATAGCTATCTTGGAAAAGACCTTGTTGCCTGATGAGGAGTCCCCGATTAATACATATTGGATGGCCAATAGTCGGACGGGCAAGCCTTTGAATTCTTACTATAAGGACGGAAAACGTCAGAACCTTCTTCAGATTGCCTTTTTAGAGTTGGATAAGTATAATAAAGATAAACATATTACGGATGAAGGGCGGCAGTGGCTAGAGTTTTTTGGAAATCTCCCATTTTCTAAGGAACCTAGTCAAGCGGTCACGCATGCCGATTCATTACTGGATTCATCCAGCTGGACACAGGAGGAAAAGGCGATGATTGATGAACGCATACGTATTCAAGAAAATTATGACATGACTATGGAAACAGCTATCGATGAAGCACGTGAAGAAGGCTTGGAACAAGGGTTAGAGCAAGGACTAGAGCGTGGACTTAAACAAGGGTTAGAACGAGGTCGTTATGAGGGACAACTAGAACTGATTCGTAAGATGCTGTCAAAAGGTCTGTCGTTAGAAGTAGTATCGGATGTGACTGGTTTATCGGTTGAAGAATTAGAGACATTGTTATCGTAAGAATCAGTTAGGAATAAACATTTATTTGAAAAGTCAGAGGCAGTTTTTGTCTCTTTTTTTATTTTTGGGTATTTAACATTTGTAATACTTAAACATTCGGAAAATAATACTTTGAATCGTAAAATTAAAAAAGACTGTCAAACGTTTGACATAAATCTGAGAAAACAGATTTAATACAATTTGATTGTTTTAGCCGATAAATCTTGCTAAATAAGCCTTTATGGAAGTTTAGAGTTTTCTCTTTCTTACACGTGAAAGAAATTACCTTTTTGTGCGACATTTTTAGACTATAATTTAGAAATGAATAACTGAACTTTCTAATATGACATTTTTGTTAAGGCCTTGTTAAAATGGATTACTTAGCCTTTTATTTTGTGTTCTCATGACTTATAATTTGTTTTGGTTTGTTTTGGATTAAAGAAACAACAGCATCATTAAGTACATCAAATATTTAAGAGTCTCTGTTTTTAGTTCGAGAATAGCTTAAAACTAAAATGGAGAGATTGTGAAAAAAAGTATCGGGAGAATTAACTTGTTTAGAGAAAGTAAAACAAAACCAAAGTACAGCATCCGAAAATATTCCATTGGGGCAGCATCAGCTTTGATTGGGTTCATGGCTCTTGCCAATGGGCAAGGGGCTCAGGCCGATGAGGCACAATCGATTAGTGATTTGACTGATGCCTCAAATCAGGCACAGACACCTCAAACAGCTTCAACGGCACAATTGGCGACTTCCGAACCAGCATCAGTTGAGACTGTGCAAGCGTCACAGCCTGCCAACATTGCTCCAGTTCAGCCTCAGGTAACAACTGTTCAAGCAGCTGAACAGACTCCGACCATTGATCAATTGGTTGAGGCAAACAACCCTCAAACTCAAGAAACTTCAGCAAATGTCTTAACCAATGCGAGTGAGAACCAAGGTCAAGGTAAGGAGTACAGCACTGATGGTTACGGTGCAAAGATGCCTTATACGACTCATGAGGCAGAGAATGCAAGTGTTGAAAATGGTGCTACAATCCAACAGTCAACGGACATGGAATCTACGGCTGTGGAAGCGACTAACCAAACTTATGTTGAGCTTCTTAAAAAGGATGCGGCAGTTACTTTCAATGTCACTGAGCCAGCCAATGCTTTGAATGTCCGTTATACAATACCTGATGGTGCATCAGGGACGGCCTGTGAGTCAGGAAGAGCTGATGGAGCACGTCTGGGATAACAGCGTGGACAGCTTCAGCAATTCTATCCGGGTTCATATCTCCGCCCTGCGCAAGAAGCTCCGCGCCGCATTGGGGTTTGACCCCATCCGTAATCGCATCGGCGAAGGCTATTTGATGGGAGGAGAGGAAACATGAAGCGACTTTCCTTGCAGTGGCGCATCACCCTGATGACTGTCCTGCTCATCGGTGTCACCTGTGTTGTCATGAATCTGCTGCTTTGTTCCTCCGGTGTGTACTATATGGACACAATCGCGGACACCTTACAGGGAGGCGACACGGTTATTATGAACAGTGAAGGCGCAGAGAGCTTTAATCCGCAGCTCGTAACGCCCGATGAGGATCTGACTATCGTTGTCAACGGAGCGCAGGGGCGCTTTCGCATGACCAACTGGTATATTACGGCTGTGGTGACACTGCTTAGCGGCGTTCTGGCCTATTTTGTCAGCGGACGCGCGCTCAAGCCGCTGCGCAGCTTTGTATCTCAGGTGGAGAAGGTGCAGCTGAACAACCTGGCGGATATGAGGATTAACGAGAATGTTCTGCCGGAGTTTCGGCAGCTGAGCTGCTCTTTCAATCAGATGCTGGAGCGGTTGGACAACGCCTTTGCCGCCCAGCGGCAGTTCACCGGCAACGCTGCCCACGAACTGCGCACGCCGCTGGCACTGATGCAGGCGCAGCTGGAGCTGTTCTCCGCGGAGCATCCCGATATGCTGCCGGAAACGACGAAGTTTCTCGCACTTTTGCGGGAACAGACGGAGCGACTGACACAGATGACCAAAACGCTGCTTGAAATGAGCAATTTGCAGCAGGTGGCGCGAAACGAGCAGATTCAGCTTGCCCCGATGGTTGAGGAGGTCTTCACAGATCTCGCGCTTTTGGCAGAAAAGCGCAATATTACGCTGGAGATGGAGGGAGACGGCTTCCTCATCGGCAGTGATGCACTGATTTACCGACTGCTTTTTAACCTGACGGAAAATGCAGTCAAGTACAACCGTTCGGGCGGCTCGGTGAAGGTTTCTGTTACGCAGAAGCCGGAAAAGCTTCTGATTCGCGTTTCCGACACCGGCTGCGGCGTCCCGGAGGAATACCAACAGAGCATCTTTCAACCCTTCTTCCGGGTGGATAAGTCCCGCAGCCGGGAGTACGGCGGCGTTGGGCTGGGGCTTTCTTTGGTGTGGGAGATCGCCAATCTCCACGGTGGTTGCGTCCGGGTGGAGGAGAGCTCGAAGAAGGGCACCACGATTGCGGTGGAGCTGCCGGTACAGGGATAAGGCACGCAGAATCTCCGGTGAGCCGTTCGCGGAATACGAACAGATTTAGAAAAGCAGCGGTTTTGCGATGAACAGGAGGGAAAGTGATGAACACATGAAAATCCTATATGAGCTGTCTTGGTTATGGGAAATGCTGGGCATCGCGCTTGCTGCTGCAGCTGTCTGCGTGACTTGTGCCGCACTGATTTGCAAAGCAACGAAGAGGCGGCCCAACAAAAAAATGCTGGCAGTCGTAGGGGCGGCAGCATTTGCCGGTGCAATTCTGGCAGTCCTTCTGATTGCGCGGACACCGATGCCGCTTTGAAGATATTTAATCCTTCGGCAGCTTGGCCGACAACACGAAGAAGCTTGCCTGCACAATCCGTGGCCGGAGAATATATAGGCTGTCAAAAAAAACTCATGCTTTCAAGCGGTGAAAGCATGAGTTTTTCAGTGTGCCGGTATGGACAGCCGCTGGTGTGGTCGGCTTTTTACCTGCGATTTCATTAAATGTGTCGTTTTTTAAGGAGCAGGGCGAGTGCCGCGAGGCTGCCTGCGCAGAGCGTCAGCCAAAGTGTGGGGGCAAAATCATCGCCCGTTTTTGGGTGGTTCGTCGGGCTTGGGGTTGCGGTCGGCACGGCAGTCGGTACGGCTGTGGGAGCTGCCGTAGGTGTCGCCGTTGGTTCCGCTGTGGGCGTGGCCGTCGGTTCTGCGGTTGGGGT
>OJMK01001770.1_pt1 | contig 16370 bp, 10 predicted proteins | sample 1597201 | NCBI WGS metagenome assembly OJMK01 (sample SAMEA2452125, study PRJEB22498) | human gut metagenome | reverse complement strand
CTCCCATGAATCGGCGGGCATGACCTTTTACGCAGGGTGCGCCCGCTGTGGCTTTTCATGGATTCCCCGAATCAATGGCGAAAAATCCATTGCGGGGACTACTCATGCGGTTCCGTAGGCGGTTTGGGTGTTCCGTAGGTGGTTGGTCAGAGTATCGGGGTTGGAGAAAGGCTTTATTCTGGCCGTTTTCATGCCGGGTATTCAGACCCAACCACCTACGGAAACGAAAAACCACCTACGGAACTAGTCCAAGCCGTAACGGTGACTGGCTATTGCGCGGGCGACCATGCCGAACAGCTCGTTCAGCTTCTGCTTGGATGCCAAATGCTCGCGGGTGGCGACAAAAGGCGTGAATCCAAGATCCCTCAGCCGGTTGCGCTTATCGAGGTCATACATCCAGCGGCCGTGGGTGTAGTGGTAATTTCCGTCGTATTCTATGCAGACGCGGTCATCCGGGTAGGCGATATCCACCTTCATCGTGCCCGAGCCGCGTATGTGGTCAATGATCTCATAATTGACATGTGCCTCAGGCAGCCCGTAGGCATCGCTCTCCAAACGAAGCACCGTTTCCTGCGGGGAATCGGTACCTGGTTTGGACAGGCGCAAGGCCTTTCTGCATTTGGCGCTCCCAATGAATCGCGGCGCACTCCGGATATAGTCGGAGAGCTCATCGTGAGTGCAGACGCGTAAATCGGGATTGGCGCAAGTGAGCCAATCCATGGCGATCACCAGACTCCGTTCGTCGACATAGGGCGCAATCTGGCAGACCGCCTGCATCGCGGAGACGCTTGACACCAATTCGTCGGCGTGCACCACGTCTACGCCATGCCTTGCGTAATGGAATTTCATCCCCTGGATTTTCCGCAGGTCACGTTGCCGGCACACCGAAACGTGAACGAGCTCCGAACCATATCCGGGTAAATAATTCATGGTGGCAATCATGCCATGCAGCTCCAGCGCTGTGCCGTGGCTTACATAGAGTGGAACCGAGGAGCGTGACCTTATCCGCGACAACACCTGCCTGCATTCAAGATGCCGTCTCGCCGCCTCCTCCCGTGCCTGCTCTAATGTGAAAAATGTATTGTGTCCAAAGCTTTCCATGCGCTGACGGTATATGGAAAGCCGGCAGCCCCGCAACCGTCTCCGTGAAAAATGTGGATATGTGTATGGTTCTATCCGCAGCATCACCGGGGAGAGGCCTGATGTATACGCGTCCGGTAGAACCGATGCGGAGCGTGGCGTCATCGAGGGGTGGCTCACATGGCAAGTCGGCCACGCAGAAGGGCGGGCGCTTCCAGCCGCAGGCCCGTGGGGCTGACGGTGACCGCGTTTCTCCACGGTGTCAGCCGCGTTTGGAACCCTGCCGACTGATGCCACCTTTATGACCGGTCGCTTTGAAAGGCAGACCGGCGTTGCCGAGTCCTTTGCTCCGCATGTTCTGCAGGGCAAAGGATTTTTGTTGTGCACGCAGTTCGTTCATCCGTTCCGTGGACTGATGCGCGATTCGCGGTTTCCGTGATTGCTCTGGCTGTGTCATGGCTATAAGAATACGTTCGGTAATGTAATATGATGGATTTAGTAATGCTTTTACTAAAATCTGATGAGGCATCCATGGGAGGGCGAGGGAGCGATGGCGACCATCAAGGAGATTGCGAAACGTACGGGATTTTCGCAGGCCACGGTGTCGCGTCTGTTGAATGGCGATCCGACGCTGTCGGTGCGTGAGGAGACGCGTCGCGCGATCATCCGCGCCAGCGAGGATTTGGGATACAGCGCCCAGGCCAAGCGTATCGTCATTCCGCACGAAGTAGCCTTGTTGGACAACGAGGAGTCCGACGAAACGCTGCGTGATTCGTATTTTGCCGATTTGCGTTCGGCGCTGGAACATAACGCCAAACAGCAGCGTATGGAGCTCACTGTTTTCCACAGTCTTGACGAGATGTTGAATCAGAAGGGGAAATTCGATGGTTTCATGGCTATCGGCGCCAATGTCATAGCCGAAAGCGACCTTGAGAAGTTGCATGAGGTCATGCCATACGGTGTGTTCATCGATGTGAATCCCGCACCGAACCTGTTTGATTCCGTGCAGCCCGACCTACAGCAGACCGTGCATGACGCGGTCGAAGCATGTGCGAAGGCTGGCATGAAGCGTGTCGGATTCATCGGCGGCAAGGGGAGGCTGACGAATTTTTATGAGGTGGACGAAGAGGGGCGTGCCACATATTTTCGGCGTGAAATGGGCCGTTATGGTCTCGACCTGCGTGGACTGGTGTATTCTGACGGCTTGTTCACCGTGGAGAATGGTCGCAAGCTGGGGGAGCAGTTTATCCGTGACCACAACGGCGCACTGCCTGACGCAGTTATTGTTTCGGCGGACATCATCGCGGTCGGCGTGCTGCAGGCGTTCAACGCGGTTGGTGTGATTGTGCCCCGCGACATCAGCGTCATCAGCATCAACAACCAGACGATTGCCCAGCTGACGTCGCCGCCGTTGAGCACTTTCGCAATCGATCAGAACGAGCTTGCGCGCGTTGCGATTCTCACCTTGGCTGATGCGATTGCCAGCAAGCGCACAGTACGGCAGCATGCGTACCTGTCGACGACGCTGGAAGTGCGAGATAGTTTCGTGCCGGCGCAGCCGAAACGTGAATCGCGGCCAAAATTGCAGACCCGATCGAAGCGATCTGCCCGGTCGAAACGGGCTGCTTAGCGTACGTATGTGCGGAAAAATATGAAAGGCGATTGATGATGCTATGTCATCAATCGCCTTTTGTTTGTCTACTGTCGGCGAAATACCGCGAATCGCACACAATATGACATGTATATGTGCAGAATCGCACAAAATGCGACACGCCCAACAGTGCACAACGCAGATGTTAAATTTTACTAAACAGGGGTAAAGGGATATACTTAACTCATGCGAAATCAAATGATGATTTCCGATTACAGCTTCAATCACAACTTCTAAGGAGAAGTACGATGGCAGAATCCAATGTCGCAGCCGCACCGAAGGAGACGCAGCAGTCTGCGAAGCCAACCAGGAAAGGCAGTCTGTTGTCCCGCGTGGCCTATTCATTCGGCAACGTCGGCCAATCCGCCTTCTACAACGCGCTGAGCACCTACTTCATCGTCTACGTCACCAGCTCGCTGTTCTCCGGCGTTGACAAGGCGCTCGCTACCAAGCTCATCGGCGTTATCACCGGCCTTGTGGTTGTCATCCGTATCGCGGAGATCTTCATCGATCCGCTGCTGGGCAACATCATCGATAACACCAAGACCAAGTGGGGTCGTTTCAAGCCATGGCAGCTCATCGGCGGCACCGTTTCCGCCGTTCTGCTCGTGCTGGTCTACACCGGCCTGTTCGGCTTGGTGAACGTCAACACCACGCTGTTCATCGTGCTGTTCGTCATCACCTTCATCGTGCTCGACGTGTTCTACTCCCTGCGCGACATCTCCTATTGGGGCATGATCCCGGCGCTGTCCTCCGACTCCCATGAGCGCTCCACCTACACCGCCCTCGGTTCCTTCGGCGGCTCCATCGGCTACAATGGCCTGACCATCGTGGTCATTCCGATCGTCACTTACTTCAGCTACATCTTCACCGGCAAGCACCAGGAAAGCCAAAGTGGCTGGACCTGCTTCGCCATCATCGTGGCTATTCTCGGCGTCCTCACCGTGTGCTCCGTCGCGTTCGGCACCAAGGAAAGCACCAGCACCCTGCGCGCCAAGGCCGAAGATAACGGTGGTCCACTCGCCGCGTTCAAGGCTCTCGCCCAGAACGACCAGCTGCTGTGGGTCGCCCTGTCCTACCTGCTGTACGCCATCGCCAACGTGGCCACCACCGGCGTGCTCATGTACATGTTCAAGTTCATCCTGAACAACTCCGCCGCCTACTCCATCGTCGGCGTTGTCTCGGTCATCGCCGGCATCATCATGGCGCCGCTGTACCCGATTCTGAACAAGCGCATACCGCGTCGCTACCTGTACCTCGGCGGTATGGTGCTCATGGTTCTCGGCTACCTGCTGTTCATCGTCGGCACCAACAACCTCGCTGTCGTCACCGTCGGCCTGGTGTTCTTCTACCTGCCGCAGACCTTCATCCAGATGACTGCCATCCTCTCCCTGACCGACTCCATCGAATATGGCCAGCTGAAGAACGGCAAACGTAACGAGGCCGTCACCCTGTCCGTGCGTCCGATGCTCGATAAGATCGCAGGCGCCTGCTCCAACGGTATCGTCGGTGCTGTCGCCATCGCCGCCGGCATGATTGGTGACGCCACCGCCGCCGACATGACTGCCGCGAACATCCACACTTTCAAGGTCTGCGCCTTCTATGTGCCGCTGGCTGTCATCATCCTGAGCGGTGTTGTGTTCCTGCTCAAGGTGAAGATCAGCGAGAAGATGCATGCTGACATTGTCGAGCAGCTGGAAACTCAGCTCAACGAAGGCTGATTCGCTTTTGATTGCGATTGAATTTCAATCGTCGCGCTGAAGGAGCCGCATGGTGGACGCCATGCGGCTTTTCGCGTTTCCTACGTTCGTGGTAAGTGCTAGGCTGACGATTTGAAACGTATAGCAATGATCCGTTATCAGCGGGGAGCTTCCGGAAGAACGGTCGGCGCTTTTGGGTGCGGCCTAGTAGAACCGGCGGGATCGGCCCGAACAGCCGAACGTCAAGCGGTCGTATGAAACCTGTGCAGGGAAGCCTGCGTAAGAAAACAGGGGAGTGCGGCAAGCGAGGTGGTACCGCGGTGTCGGACGTGCGCAATCGCACGAAAATCATCGTCCTCGTAAAGTAAGTAATGAAACCGCCAAACGAGGAGCATACGGTGAGCGAATCCACCAATCATGTGTATCCGAAGGCTGCTGCCGGTGAGCAGAGCGCCAATGTCGCGCCGAACCCCAGCTTCCCCAAGCTTGAGGAGTCCGTGCTTGACTACTGGGACAAGGACGGCACCTTCCAGAAGTCCATCGAACGCCGTCCTTCCGGCGATCACAGCCAGAACGAATTCGTCTTCTTCGACGGTCCGCCGTTCGCCAACGGCCTGCCGCACTATGGCCACCTGCTGACCGGTTACGCGAAGGACGTCATCCCGCGTTACCAGACCATGAAGGGCCACCGCGTCAACCGCGTGTTCGGCTGGGACACGCACGGTCTGCCGGCCGAGCTTGAAGCCCAGAAGGAACTGGGCATCGACTCCGTCGACCAGATCAAGGAACTGGGCATCGACAAGTTCAACGACGCCTGCCGCGCGTCCGTGCTCAAGTACACGAACGAGTGGAAGGACTACGTGCACCGTCAGGCCCGTTGGGTCGATTTCGAGCACGGCTACAAGACCCTGAACATCACGTACATGGAGTCCGTGATGTGGGCCTTCAAGCAGCTGTACGACAAGGGTCTGGCCTACCAGGGCTACCGCGTGCTGCCGTACTGCCCGAAGGACCAGACGCCGCTGTCCGCGCACGAGCTGCGCATGGACGCCGACGTGTATCAGGACCGTCAGGACACCACCGTGTCCGTGGCCGTGAAGCTGCGCGACGAGGAGGATGCCTACGCCGTCTTCTGGACCACCACTCCGTGGACCGTTCCGACCAACTTCGCCATCGTGGTCGGCGCTGACATCGACTACGTCGAGGTGCGTCCGACCGAAGGCAAGTTCGCTGGCAAGAAGTTCTACCTCGGCAAGCCGCTGCTTGGCTCCTACGAGAAGGAACTTGGCGAGAACTACGAGATCGTGCGCGAGCTTAAGGGCGCCGAAATGGAAGGTTGGCGTTACTACCCGGTCTTCCCGTACTTCGCGGGCGACGAGAACGCCGTCGAAGGCAAGGTGCCGGGGCCGGAAGGCTACCAGATCTTCACCGCCGACTACGTCGACACCGTTGAAGGTACCGGCCTGGTCCATCAGGCCCCCTACGGCGAGGACGATATGAACACGCTCAACGCCAAGGGCATCAAGAGCGTGGACGTGCTCGACGCGGGCTGCAAGTTCACGTCGCTGTGCCCGGATTACGAGGGCATGTACGTGTTCGACGCCAACAAGCCGATTCTGCGCAACCTGCGCGCCGGCGACGGCCCGTTGGCCCGCATTCCGGAGGAGCAGCGTGCCATCCTCTTCCAGGAGAAGAGCTACGTGCACTCCTACCCGCACTGCTGGCGTTGCGCCACCCCGCTGATCTACAAGCCGGTGAGCTCCTGGTTCGTGTCCGTGACCAAGATCAAGGAGCGTCTGCTTGAACTCAACCAGCAGATCAACTGGATTCCGGACAACGTGAAGGACGGCCAGTTCGGCAAGTGGCTGGCGAACGCACGCGATTGGTCCATCTCCCGCAACCGTTTCTGGGGCTCCCCGATTCCGGTGTGGGTTTCCGACGACCCGAAGTACCCGCGCGTGGACGTGTACGGCTCGCTCGACGAGCTCAAGGCCGACTTCGGCGACTACCCGCGCGATCATGAGGGCAATGTGAACATGCACCGCCCGTACATCGACGAGCTGACCCGCGTCAACCCGGACGACCCGACCGGCAAGAGCCACATGCACCGCATCAGCGACGTGATGGACTGCTGGTTCGAATCCGGCTCCATGAGCTTCGCCCAGTACCACTACCCGTTCGAGAACAAGGAAACCTTCGAACAGCATTTCCCGTGCGATTACATCGTGGAATACATAGGCCAGACCCGTGGCTGGTTCTACGTGCAGCACGTCATGGCCACCGCCCTGTTCGACAGGCCGGCGTTCAAGAACGTGATCTGCCATGGTATCGTGCTTGGCTCCGACGGACAGAAGATGTCGAAGCACCTGCGCAACTACCCGGATGTGAACGGTGTGTTCAACGACTTCGGCTCCGACGCCATGCGCTGGTTCCTCATGAGCTCGCCGATCCTGCGCGGCGGCAACCTCATCGTCACCGCCGATGGTATCCGTGACACCGTGCGCCAGGTGATGCTGCCGGTGTGGAGCTCCTACTACTTCTTCACCCTGTACGCGAACGCGGCCGGGTACGACGCGCGCAAGCTTCGCGCCGACGAAGTGGCGGGGCTGCCGGAAATGGACCGCTATCTGCTGGCCCGCCTGCGCCGCTTGGTGGAGAAGACCCAGCATGCGCTGGACAACTTCTACATCTCCGACGCGTGCGATGCGGCGAACGACTTCATCGACGTGTTGACCAACTGGTACATCCGCAACAACCGTGAGCGTTTCGGTGCCGGTGATGAGAACGCGTTCAACACGCTGTACACCGTGCTGGAAACCTTCATGCGAGTGTTGGCTCCGCTGGCTCCGATGGAGGCCGAAGCCGTGTGGCGCGGCCTGACCGGCGGTGAATCCGTGCATCTGGCCGACTGGCCGTTCCTTGCCGACGAGAAGACCGGCGAGACCACTGAGCTGGGTGCCGTGCTGCAGGACGACGCCAAGCTGGTGGACGCGATGGAGAAGGTGCGTGAGGTCGTCTCCGGCACCCTGTCCCTGCGCAAGGCCGCCAAGATCCGCGTGCGCCAGCCGCTTTCCAAGCTCACCGTGGTGGTCGAGAACGTGGACGCCGTCAAGGCGTACGACGATCTGCTGAAGTCCGAACTTAATATCAAGAATATCGAGTTCTCGACTCTGGAAGACGCCTCCGCCCACGGTCTGAAGATTGTTCACGAGCTGCGTGTGAATGCCCGTGCGGCGGGTCCGCGCCTCGGCAAGCAGGTGCAGTTCGCCATCAAGGCCTCCAAGAGCGGTGCGTGGCATGTTAATGCGGACGGTGCACCGGTGTGCGAGACCCCGAACGGCGATATCGCGCTTGAGGAAGGCGAATACGAACTGATCAACCGTGTGGAGGAGAAGGACGCGCAGGAAGCCGCGAACTCCGTATCCGCCGCACTGCCGACCGGTGGCTTCGTGATCCTCGACACCGCGCTGGATGACGACCTGCTCGCCGAAGGCTACGCCCGCGACGTGATTCGTTCTGTGCAGGACGCACGTAAGGCTGCCGATCTGGACATCGCCGATCGCATCTCCCTGGTGCTGACCGTGCCGGCCGCCAATGTGGCCAAGGTCGAGCAGTTCAAGGATCTGATCGCCCATGAGACGCTGGCTACCTCCTTCGAAGTGAAGGAAGGCGCCGAGCTGGCCGTGGAGGTCGCCAAGGCGTGAGGCTGATGCTGAGCTAAGGCTCTTCAATTGGTCTGAAACAATTGCGGGCATCCGATATACAGTGATTCAATGAACACTGCATGTCGGATGCCCGCATTTTTCGTGCGTTTATGCGTCTTTTCGACGCATCCCTATTTTGAAAAAATCTAACTTATTCAAGTTTTTCAAAATAGAAGGGAACGGTTATACCTCTCATGGCTTGTAAGGTGTCGCTCCAATCGTCGTTAGCTACACTTATCGCGATAAGTGTGGCTAACAGCGGAAATGGTAGTGCCCAAGTTGCCGGTAGATGTATTGCGTATGTTCGGCCAGCCACTCGTATCCCGTCTGCCCTGCTTCATGTAGTGCCGATGCCCGCTTGGGAACAGCGTAAGTTCTCAGAAATCGTAGATGTCTGCAGCGGACGTGACTACAAACAACTTGATGGAGGGCCTATTCCGGTTTATGGAACCGGCGGGTATATGACCAGCGTTAGCGAGGCGCTGTCGCATAATCGTGACGCTATTGGCATCGGTAGAAAAGGGACTATCGATAAGCCTTATCTTTTAAAAGCACCATTTTGGACGGTTGACACGCTGTTTTACGCAATTCCAAAGTCAGATATCAACCTCGAGTTTGCCCTCTGCTCCTTTTCGAATGTTGATTGGAAATCCAAAGACGAATCGACGGGATTGCCAAGCCTATCGAAAGAATCAATTAATGAAACAGTTCTAAGCGTTCCAAATGTAGTTGAGCAAAATCACCTCGGGAGCTTTTTCGCCGACCTCGACCGCCTCATCACCCTTCATCAGCGTAAGCGTCTATCTATTCGTCAAAGGAGCCCCGTGTGGTCATAAACACAATCAACGAAGAAATGTCGTTCTGCGATTACTACTCGCAATGGGTCGACGTCTACAAGGAAGGCGCGATTCGGGAAGTGACAATGAAGAAATACAAGCTCACACAGGCGTGGCTGAGAAAACTTATCCCTGATCTCAAGCTTTCCGAGTTCGATCGTGTGAGCTATCAGAAACTCATCAACGGATACGCTGAGCATCACGAGCATCAGACAACAATGGATTTTCATCACCAACTGAAAGGAGCCATCCTCGATGCCGTTGATGAAGGTCTGATTCAGAGAGACCCAACAAGAAAAGCAATCATCAAAGGAAAACAGCCGAGACAGAAGAAGGTGAAATATCTTAACCAGTTCGAACTTCATGCTGTCCTTGCTGATTTGAAGCTTGATCCGATACCTAACTGGGACTGGTTGATACTGCTAGTGGCAAAAACCGGGTTACGTTTCTCCGAAGCATTGGGGCTTACTCCTGATGATTTCGATTTCGTTCACCAGACTTTGTCCGTCAATAAGACATGGAATTACAAGAATGGAGGTGGCTTTGTTCCAACAAAGAATGCTTCTTCGGTACGTAAAGTACAACTTGACTGGCAACTCATCATGCAGTTGTCTGTTCTGTTGAAGAGCTTACCCGGTGACAAGCCTATCTTCGTGGATGGCAAGGTATACAACTCAACCGCCAACGGTATTCTGGCCCGGCATTGCAAACAAGCCGGAGTACCTGTGATTTCAATACACGGATTGAGACACACCCATGCTTCACTCTTGCTATTTGCCGGCGTTTCAATTGCAAGCGTCTCTAAACGGCTTGGGCACGCAAGCATGAACACAACGCAGGAAATATATCTGCATGTCATCCGCGAATTGGAAAACAAAGACGTTGACATCGTGATGAGAGCCTTATCCACCCTTATTTAGCAAACCACAGACGCTTACGCTGATGAAGGGTGATAAGGGAGTCCAGCCGGTCGAAGAACCCGCCGATTCGGCGCTGCTCGTTTTCTGAGGCAGGCATAGAAATTCCGATTGAAGCAAAGTCATCGAATTTCAAAACTTGAGTGTCCTTGGAATTGCCCTGCGAAACCTGTTGATACTGTTTTAGCAACATCGGTTGCCTAAGAAGGCGCGCAAAGAATCGTGCATAAACCTCGGAATTGGGCCTTGCTACTACATATGCGGGGCTTACGATGCCGTCGTACCGACTTGCATCTACAGCCCCCTGCCACATGCGCATACTGTTGTAAACGACATCTCCGAAATGCACTATTTTGTAGTTCGCGAGACTCGCGCCAGGATTCGTCTCCCTATCGGACTCAGATGCTGGGTATATCCCGTTGGCTACGCTGACAGACAAAATCTCTCTATCGGAAGCTCGTTCATCACTCTCCTCGAACAGTTCACCCAGCTTACGCTGTTCCCAAGCGGGTGTAGAATTATTGCATTTGTATTGCAGTTTGAAAGTGTAGAATGCAATGACGTACTCCGATCTGATTGAGCATGATGCTGGTGAAACAGAGATACGTTCGTATCTGGTAAACGGTGATGTGGTGCCGGTTACTATGCATATCCCCGCTAATTTGCGAGATTCTGCTAAAGAGGCCGCATCTCTTCGCGGGATGAGCTTTTCGGCATTCGTGAGAACATGCATGATTAATGAACTAGCAAAGGGCGGCAAGTGATGATTGCTCTCACTGCTATGACCATACAAATTATTGACAACAATCCTGATGGCATTCGAATTTGTCGTGTGGATGGGGAGTCGCTTGTCACGGTTGTGGTGCCCCGGGATATGTTGAGTGAGGCGAAAAGTCTTCCCGATTTGCCGGATCGCGGTGTGTATTATCTTCTTGATGAAGATCATGGAGTTCTGAGCCGTGCGTATGTGGGACAAACCACGAAGGGGCTTAGTCGGCTTGATGCGCACAAGACTAAGAAAGATTTTTGGAACAAAGCCATCATGTTCCTCGATAATGATGTCAATATCGATCGTGATGTTTTGGACTCTCTTGAGTCAACAGCCATAGATTATGTGGACAAACATGGCTCTTATGAGACCGACAATGAGTATACTCCTGCTCCTCGCATGAATCCATACAAAGAGCAACAGGTGGAAAGACTGCACAATAACATCCTCTTTCGTATGCGAGTGCTCGGATATGACCTTGATCGAAAAGAAAAGACACCGGTTATGGTGAACGCCGTATTCCATACGAAGAAGAACGGTGTCCAGGCCACTGGGCGATATAGCCAAGGTACAGGTCGTTTCACTGTTTTTTCCGGTTCTGAAGTGGATCTCGTGCATCCAGTTATTAAAAACCAGGGAGCCGTGGCAGCTCGGCAGCATCTTTTCGGAACGCAGACGGGCAAGGCGACTCTTGCTGATGACATTGAACTGTCAAGCCCTTCCGCTGCTGCTGTATTTGTTCTCGGTGGCAGTCAAAACGGTTGGACCGAATGGGTCAATGAACAAGGACAGACCCTTGATTACGTGTACAGAAACAAGGAGCATATGAATGAATAAGCAGCAGCTTGCCGCCAAAATCTGGGAATCCGCCAATAAAATGCGTTCCAAGATTGAGGCGAATGAATACAAGGACTATATCCTCGGCTTTATCTTCTATAAGTTCCTCTCGGAGACGGAGATTGCTCGTCTGCGTGCTGAAGACTGGGGAGCCGAAGACCTCAAGGGCTTGGATGAGAATGATGCCGAAACTGTACAGTATGTACGTGATCTATGTGGCTACTTCATCTCCTACAACAACCTGTTCTCCACGTGGATTGCCAGCCAGGGCGATTTCACCATCGCTGATGTACGTGACGCGCTTTCCGCTTTCGAACGCAACATTGATCCGGCTCGTAAACGTGTGTTCGTCGGCATCTTCGACACGCTGCAAACCGGTCTGTCCAAACTCGGCACCGATGAAAAAAGTCGTAGCAAGGCTGTCCGCGACCTCATCTACCTCATCAAGGACATTCCGATGGACAGCCGGCAGGACTACGACACCCTCGGCTTCATCTATGAGTATCTAATTAGCAACTTCGCTTCCAACGCGGGTAAGAAGGCCGGTGAGTTCTACACGCCGAGCGAAGTCTCTCAGCTCATGAGCGAAATAGTGGCCTGGCATCTCGCCGGCCGTGAAGAAATCAATATCTACGACCCCACGAGTGGCTCGGGCTCGTTGCTGATCCATATCGGTCAGGCTGTGGCCCGTCGCAATGGCAATCCGAATGACATCAAGTATTACGCACAGGAACTCAAGGAGAATACCTACAATCTCACGCGTATGAATCTTGTCATGCGTGGCATACTGCCAGACAATATTGTGGCTCGTAACGGTGACACGTTAAAAAGCGACTGGCCATGGTTCGATACCGACGAAACGAAGGACGAGACCTATGAGCCGCTGTTCGTGGACGCCGTGGTCTCTAATCCTCCCTACTCCCAGAACTGGGAGCCGCCGGAAGCGGGCGAGGATATCCGCTTCGAATACGGCATCGCGCCCAAGTCCAAGGCTGATTATGCCTTCTTGCTGCATGATCTCTATCACCTGTGTGATGATGGCATCATGACCATCGTGTTGCCACATGGCGTGCTGTTCCGTGGCGGTGAGGAAGGCACTATTCGCCGGAATCTAGTGGAAAACCACCATATTCAGGCCATCATCGGACTGCCAGCGAACATTTTCTTTGGCACGGGCATTCCTACTATCGTGATGGTGCTGCGCAAGCACCGCAACGATGACCATGTGCTTGTTGTGGATGCCTCCAAATACTTCACCAAGGAAGGCAAGAACAACAAGCTGCGTGCGAGCGATATCAAACGCATCGTGGATGCGGTGACGGAGAATCGTGATATCGATAAGTTCAGCCGCTTGGTGAGCATTGATGAGATTCGGCAGAACGATTACAACCTCAATATTCCCCGATATGTGGATTCCTCTGAAAGCGCCGAAAGTTGGGACGTGTATTCCACCATGTTTGGTGGCATTCCCAAGCAGGATATCGATGCGCTCGGTAAGTATTGGAACGTGTTCCCGGGATTGCGCCAACGTCTCTTTGCTGAGGAGAACGGCCATTCGGCCAAGCTCGCCGTGCAAGACGTTCGTGAGGCGGTGAATGCCGACTCAGATGTGAAGGCATATATCCAGCGTTATCGTGAGGCGTTCATCGATTATCCGGCTTATATACGCGGTGAATTGGTGGGTAATGCCGCCAATGTGAGCATTGCCGCCGAAGAGGAGACTCTGGCAAATGATCTGCTGCGTCGTTTGGCTGGTATCCCTCTCGTAGACGCCTATGCGGCGTATCAGGTGCTTGACGATAGTTGGCAAAAGACTATCTCCATCGACCTTGAAACCATACAGAGCGAGGGCCATGACGCCGTTCGCAAAGTTGACGCCAACATGGTCGTCAAGAAGAAAGACGGTAAGGATGTCGAAGTGCCGGACGGCTGGGTCGGGCATATTCTGCCGTTCGATCTCGTACAGGGGAAATTTCTTACCTCTGATCTTGCGGAAATTGCCACATTTGAATCTCGGCTGAGTGAGATTGGCGGCGAAATCGCTGACATTCTTGAAAATCTGGATGAGGATGACAAGAGTTCGACTGATGCCGTCAGCGAGGATGGAGATTCTTTCGTTGCCGCTGAATTGAAGAAAGCAGTGAAAACGATTGGGAAGAATTCCGAGACTGACTTTGACCGTGCTCTTGTGAGTGCACAGCGGTTGTTTGATGAAGAGCGTGAAGTCAAAAAGAACGTTAAGAATCTCCGTTCAGCGCTTGATGAAAAGACCCGGACCGTTATTGAAGGACTGAGCGATGAACATGCTGATGACTTGCTTGCTGCCAAGTGGGTGGAACCATTGCAGCGCAAGCTTGAGGAGCTCCCTCAGACGGCTGTTGATGAGTTGATTGCAGCGGTGAATGCGCTGAACGACAAGTATTCGACTACCTACTCCGATGTGTGCGAACAGATCGAACAGACTGAGGCAGAACTTGGCAATATGCTTGGTCAACTAACCGGCAATGAGTTCGACATGGCTGGTATTGCCGAGCTGAAGACCCTGTTGGGAGGTGAATGATGGCTGAACAGGCAAAAGTACCCGCGATTCGTTTCGCTGGTTTTACTGACCCTTGGGAACAGCGTGAGTTAGTTGACATTGCTGAAATCGTGGGTGGTGGCACTCCCGATACGAACAATTCAAATTACTGGGATGGCGATATCGATTGGTATGCTCCAGCTGAATTGGGCAACAACATATATGCGGAAAGCAGCACTCGCAAAATCACTCAGGCGGGATTTGATAGCTGTTCTACTAAGATGCTGCCGGCTGATAAGACGATTCTTTTCACCAGCCGTGCGGGCATTGGAAACACTGCAATACTGCGTCATTCTGCATGCACGAACCAAGGGTTTCAGTCTCTTGTAATAGGCGATGCCGATGTTTATTTTGTCTATTCAATGAGTGAGAGAATCAAGAAGTGGGCAGAGGAAAAAGCCTCAGGATCGACATTCCTGGAAATATCGGGTAGACAGCTTGAGACCATGCCTGTCAATCTCCCCTCCCTTGTTGAGCAGCAGGCTATCGGCTCCTTTTTCTCCCATCTTGACGACCTCATCACCCTTCATCAGCGTAAGTATGACAAGCTTGTCATCTTTAAAAAATCGATGCTTGAAAAAATGTTCCCGAAAGATGGTGAGTCTGTACCCGAAATTCGCTTTGCTGGTTTTACTGACCCTTGGGAACAGCGTAAGTTCTCAGAAATCGTAGATGTCTGCAGCGGACGTGACTACAAACAACTTGATGGAGGGCCTATTCCGGTTTATGGAACCGGCGGGTATATGACCAGCGTTAGCGAGGCGCTGTCGCATAATCGTGACGCTATTGGCATCGGTAGAAAAGGGACTATCGATAAGCCTTATCTTTTAAAAGCACCATTTTGGACGGTTGACACGCTGTTTTACGCAATTCCAAAGTCAGATATCAACCTCGAGTTTGCCCTCTGCTCCTTTTCGAATGTTGATTGGAAATCCAAAGACGAATCGACGGGATTGCCAAGCCTATCGAAAGAATCAATTAATGAAACAGTTCTAAGCGTTCCAAATGTAGTTGAGCAAAATCACCTCGGGAGCTTTTTCGCCGACCTCGACCGCCTCATCACCCTTCATCAGCGTAAGTTGGAATTGCTGCAGAACATCAAGAAATCCTTGCTTGACAAGATGTTCGTGTGAGGGGAGGAATCGCCATGGAACTATTCGATATCGCGAAGCTCGCCTCATATCGCGAGAATAACCGGATCGAGGCGAAGTCCGCGAAGGGCGGCCTCCCGCACAGCATATGGGAGACCTACTCCGCTTTTGCCAACACCTACGGCGGCGTCATTCTGCTTGGTGTCAAGGAGCGCGAAGACGGTACCTTCGCGCCGATTGGACTTACACCAACTGAAGCGGAACATCTTCGCCAGGACTTTTGGAACACGGTCAGCAACCGGTCCAAGGTGAGCGCCGTGCTGCCCATCGAATCGGAAGTTGAAGTGCTCGAAGCGGATGGTAGGATAGTGCTGGCTATTCACGTTCCGCGCGCTCCGCGTGACGAACGCCCCGTGTATATCAATAATGATCTCTTCGGGGGAACCTACCGTCGGCGTGGTGAGGGCGACTACCGTTGCACGCGGCAGGAGATCTCAGCAATGCTCCGGGATCAGGGAGCTGAGACGATGGATTCCAAGGTGCTGGACGATCTCACTGTTGCCGACTTCAATACAGACACAGTGCGGGCATATCGCAATCGTTTCCGTGCGGTACGTCAGGGCAGTTCTTGGACCGATCTCGATGACGAGCGTTTTCTGCGTGCTGTTGGCGCGGCAATGGTGAGCCGAGAAGACGGTAAGCTTCATCCTACGTTCGGCGGTCTGCTTATGTTCGGCAACGACTATGACATCGTGCGCGAATGTCCGCATTATTTCCTTGATTATCAGGAGACTCTAGATCCGACGATTCGTTGGACTGATCGTGTCCATTCCGGCGATGGCATGTGGTCAGGCAACCTCTTTGATTTCTTTTTCCGCGTGAATCTCAAACTTGCCGAGTCTCTGAAGACCCCTTTCAAACTTAATGGCATCTTCCGCGTTGATGACACTCCCATGCATAAGGCAATTCGCGAGGCATTGGCCAACTGTTTGTTCAACGCTGATTACTATGGCGTGCGTGGTGTGGTGGTCAGACGCGCACCCGATAGATTGGTGTTCGAAAATCCGGGCGATATCCGAACGGGCGTTGAGCAGATGCGTCTTGGCGGGGTGTCCGATCCGCGCAACGGTCTTGTCATGAAGATGTTCAGCCTAATCGATGTGGGCGAGCGAGCTGGTACGGGTGTTCCCGATGTGTTTGCCACATG
>OJMK01001755.1_pt1 | contig 16507 bp, 15 predicted proteins | sample 1597201 | NCBI WGS metagenome assembly OJMK01 (sample SAMEA2452125, study PRJEB22498) | human gut metagenome | reverse complement strand
ATGAACGGCTTGTAAATTCTCAAAATTTTTTTAGTCCCTACTTGACACAAGAAGACATGAGCCGCTTCGGGCGCGATTATCTCCAAGTGGGAATGTATACCGATGTTGTTTTCCCGGAGTTTGGCGTTCATTTCATTGCCGTCAATGACGGCGTGGACAGCACACGCGGCGAAAGTGAGTTTACCGCGATCCGCAATGTGTTCAACGAAATGTATGCCCGCGATACCTCCAAAAAGATTCGCGCTACATGGCAGAGCAAAGGCAAGTCCGGCGAGCATTTGACGACCATTCCGCCCTATGGGTATATGAAAAGCCCGGAGGACAAAAAGAAATGGATCGTCGATGAAGAAGCCGCAGCCGTCGTACAGAAGATATTCTCCCTGTGCGCGTCCGGCAAAGGCCCCACGCAGATTGCTAAATGGCTCAAACAGCAGCAAATCTTGAACCCAACCGCCTATTGCCATGCGAAAGGTCTGCCGACCAGCAACAAGCCGACAGCAGACCCGTACAAATGGACAAATGAAACGGTTTCCCGCATTTTGGAGCGCGTAGACTATCTGGGGCATACAGTAAACTTCAAGACCACAAAGAAGTCCTACAAGAGCAAGAAGAAAATCTGGAATGATCCTGAGAATTGGGTGATCTTCGAGAACACCCAGCCGCCGATCATCGAAGAAAGCGTGTTCCTGATTGTTCAGAACATTCGCAAGGCGCGTCGCCGTCCTACCAAGATGGGTGAAATGGGTATGTTCTCCGGGCTTCTGTATTGCGCAGAGTGCGGCGGCAAAATGTATCAATGCCGCGCTACCAACTTTGCGGAGAACCAGAAATACTTCATCTGCTCCACCTACCGCAAGGGCAAGGATCTCTGCACGACCCATTCTATCAAGAATGTCGTGCTGCATGAAATTGTTCTGCGAAATCTGCGGGAAGCAATCTCCTATGTTTCAGAGCATGAAGCGGAGTTCATTCAGGACGCTGCCGAGAGCGATATGCGGGACAGAGATGCAGAGTTTGTTCGGAAGCGTGAAACGCTGGCAAAGGCGGACACGCGAATTGCCGAGCTTGACCGCATTATCTCCCGACTGTATGAGGACAACGTGATTGGCAAGCTGTCAGATGAACGTTTTATCAAAATGTCCCATGACTACGAGTTGGAACAAAGCAACCTGAAATCAATGGCAGAAGTCCTGCGCAAGGATCTGAAGCAGCAGGAGCAGCAAAAAACCAATGTCAAGGCGTTTATCGCTGCCGTGAAGAAGTACACGGATTTGCAGGAGCTTGACGCGGCTGTTCTCCGTGCTTTCATTGACAGGATCGAAGTTTCCCATGTTGACAAGAAATCCAGAACGCGGGAAATCACCATCGTCTATAACTTCATCGGTGCATTTGACTTCACACGGGCAATCGAAAATGCCCGCAACACAAGTAAAAAAGAGCAAAGAACGGCATAGCCGTTAAGCTACACCGTTCCTTGCTTCAATGTTTTCCTAAGTCACCGCCGCATCCGGCGGTTCTTTTTGCGGTTGTCTTCCCCCTGGGGGTGGTTTCAAAAGGAGAGGGCCGGAGCCCCCTCCTTTGTCGCTTCAAGGGGATAGGATTCTTAAGGAAAGGGGGAAATTCGAAATCCCCCTTTCCTTAAGTGGCGTTCTTTGGCTACTTTCTTTCGACATGGAAAGAAAGTAGTTTGCGCCCGGGGGCGCAACACGCTTCCCCGCCGGAGGCAAAAAAAGAAACACCCCGCAGAAAAGCAGCATTTACTATACCTCCCGCGTCAGCGGGAGGTATAATTAAAGGCAAAAAAGAAAGGCCCAATGGGCCTTTCTCTTTTTTTGAGTTTAATTAGAACTCCTTTTTCTTGCCGATGACGACGGCGGAGCCGGCGACGGAGGTCAGAGCCATACCGACGTACATAGCGATACCAGCGTCAAAGGTCTTGGGGGACTTGTTGGTGTCAGTGGTAGTGTCAGCGGTCTTGTCAGCGACGACCCACACACCAGCGACCTGCTCAGCGGTAGCGCCGGAGGGAACCTCGGTGTAATTCTCATAGACCTTAGCGGTGGCGCCGCAAGCGGAGCACTTAGCGGTCAGCTTCTCGCTGTCGATAACCCAAGTGTGCTCAACCAGCAGATCGGACAGAGTTTCGTTATTGCCCAGCTTGGTCACCTGAACCATCTGGCCATCAACCAGCAGGTACTCATCGCCGTTGGTAGTGTCCTTAACGAACAGATAGGTCTCGTCATCAGCCTCGCTAACAGCAGTGTAGAACTTGCTGTTCTTGGTCAGACCGGCGAAATCCTTGTAATTCACCTGACCGCACTTGGTGCCAATGTTGGTATAAGCCGCGCCAACACCATTGTACTCAACTTCGGACACCTGAGCCAAGTACATGGCCACGGTGCTCTTGCCAGCGTACTTCAGAACCAGATCGGCATCAGAAGCCTTGGACACCTTGACATAGTACTCATTCTCATAGCCGTTAGTGTTCTGACCATCGTCCAGCGTATAGTAAGCAATGGTATTTGCGTCCGCGTCAGCCTTGGTGTAGCTAACAGTAACAGTGTACTCGCCCTTATTACCGTCCTTGTCAAAGACATCGTACTCCTGACCAGCCGCGAAAGCGGTGGTGCACAGTGCCAGAGCCATGACCATGGCCAGCACAGTTGCAATGATCTTCTTCATGTTTGTTTCCTCCATAAAAATTTGTTTGCGTCGAGCTTGGCCTCGCCACTCTCGCCAGCGGTTTACAACGTAAACATCATTATGTTGTAGACCGCAGGCCCGAACAACTCGGCTTCGCCTTTCACGGTTGTAAGTATACCACATCCCGCAGATAAATCAAGGCGTTTTGGCCGGGGATTTGCAAAAAAACTCGTAAAAAATTATTAAAAAAGATTTACATTTTCCGAAACGTTGCGATTTCCATGAAAAACAGCGCATTTTCGGAACTTTTGTGGCTGTTCTGGTTCGGCGTCCGGGGGTGCGTAAAACACGAAAAAACGCGCTTTGTATGCGATATTCGGTATTTCGCTGGCGTGCATGTGCGTTACAGCACAAATACGCTGGGAAAAAATGGGAAAACTTTGAGACGCGAAAGCGCACAAGGCGGACATTTGTTCACAATTTGTGCGCGTTTTGCGGACGTGTGCATGGTTTTGCAGAATGTAAAGGGGTTGGGGTTGTTTTGCGGCGCTTGACAAATCGCGGAGAGGGGTTATAATAAGAGATGAAAAGGGGACGCCGCGACAGGCGGTTGACCCCGTTGCGTGAGAAGTTTAGATGAGTTTCAGCAACTCAAAGAAACCGTCACTTGGCAGAGTGGCGGTTTCTGCTTTTGAGTTTCTGTATCCGTATCGAGACCGAGTGGCCGAGGATATGGAACGTAACTACAAAATACATTGCGTCACCCCCTTTCGGGGTCGTGACTAACCGCCCGCCTATGTATGCAGCGTCCTTGCGCTACATTATATATGGCAGGTTGTTTTTTGTCAAACGGAGATGCTTGACAAGCCAAGGAAATCGGGTATAATGTTAGCGTGGATCGTAAACACAAAGACCATGCTGTCACCCTTTTGGGTGGCACGACAAACCGTCCGCCTATGTATCGGGCGGTTTGTCAAATTTCGGGGATCGGCAGCGCTTGACAAATCGCGGGGATAGGATATAATAGGAGATGAAAAGGGGACGCCGCGACAGGCGGTTGACCCCTTGGGTTTGGGAATTTTATAGAGCGCTATGGCTCACAAAAACCGTCACCGTGCAGGGTGGCGGTTTTTGCTTTTGAGTTTCTGAACTCGCACCGAGATCGAGTGACCAAGGATGTGGATCGTAACTACAAAATACATTGCGTCACCCCCTTTCGGGGTCGTGACTAACCGCCCGCCTATGTATGCAGCGTCCTTGCGCTGTATTATATATGGTGGGCGATTTTTTGTCAAATTCAGTTGTCAAGGTGCATCTTTTCCACCAAGGGGGACAATAAGGGCGGGAGGCGCGGTTTACAGCACCAGGCGCATACGCTCGAGACAGCGGCGGTGCTCGGCGCTGGTGGTGCGAATGTAGATACGGGTGGTGTTGATGCTGCTGTGGCCCAGCAGGTCGGCCAGCTTGGCCAGGTCCTTGTTCAGCCGGTAGAACGTGCGGGCGAACAGGTGGCGGAAGTTGTGGGGAAACACTTTTTTGTCGGAGACGCCGGCGGCGCGGCACAGGGCCTTCATCTCGCGCCAGATGTTGCTGCGGTCCAGGGGTGCGCCGCTGCGGGTAACGAACACCGGGCCGAAGGCGATGCGGTGCTGCTTCATATAGCGCAGAAGCTTCTTTTGCAGGCGGGTGGGGATGAGCACGCGGCGGGATTTGCCCTTGCACCGCACCACGGCTACGCCGCGGCGGGCAGCCTCGGCGGTGATGGCGGGCAACTCGCTGACGCGGATGCCGGTGGCGCAGATGGTCTGCAGCACCAGCGCCAGGCGGGCGCGGCCTGTCTCCCGGGCGGTACGGACCAGATCGGCGTACTCCTGGGCGGTGATCTCGCGTTCCTCGGGGCTGTACGCCTGGTACTGGATCCGCAGGCGGTGAACGCGGCAGTCCTCGCGGGCGATCATGCGGAGAAAGCGGTTCAGCGCGGCCAGGATGGAGTTGACGCTGCCGGCGGCGTAGTGGCGCATAAGGTCGGCCTTGTAGTCCAGCATGGCGTCGCGCTCCAGCGGCGTGTCGCCCAACCACAGGGCGAAGCGCTGGATGTCGCGGAGGTATTTGTTCAGGGTGGCGGCGGATTTCTCCTCGTTTTTCAGCAGGGCGCGAAACTGCGTCAGCTGGTCGGTTGTGATGGTCATGGCGGGCCTCCAATATGTATAATAGGTGTATTATAAGGCCTGCGCGCTGTTTTGTAAGCGTTTTTTGGAAAATACTGGGCAAAAATGTGGAAGTGAGCTTCCTCCGCACCGGGATGGCCTGTCTCCCGCCGAAGAGCACGCGCAGAATACGGCCGCCGGGGGGTAAAAACAAGTGAAGGCACTTTACGTCAGAACGCAGGAATTCTCTTTAGCGAAATAAATTGTAAACAAATCGCAAACGGGATAGGCGAGAAATGTGGTGGCCCTGCCGGATACGAAATTGGTGAGGAAAACCGGGAGATTTCCGGAAAGCTGAACGCTCTCCGCCCCTGCAGGGGTGGGGAGCGTATTTCGGTTTTGGTAAATTATGGAAGAAATGCGCCGTAAAAATTTTTACAACATAATGATGTTTACGTTGTAAATCGCTGTTCCGGAGAATGAAGCTGAACCGGACACAAACAAATTTTTATGGAGGAAACAAACATGAAGAAGATCATTGCAACTGTGCTGGCCATGGTCATGGCTCTGGCACTGTGCACCGTGGCGTTCGCCGCGACCAGCGAGTATACCAAGGTGTACAACAAGAAGGGCGTCGAGACTGAGCTGCAGGCCGATACTACGGTTTCTGTTGTGACTGTTCCCGCTGAGAAGAATGTGTCCGTCAAGGGCTATCATGTCAGCTATACCCCCGCAACCGGTTCTGCGGTTACCAATGCTGCTTACGTTGTTGCTGATGCTAAGGACTATGATCTGAAGCTTACTGCTGATGGCAAGTCCGCTCTGTATCTGTCTGCTGCTCCCAACAATACTCTGGAATATGAGCACACCGCTAAGCTGTTCACCAATGTGGGTGACAAGTGCGAGCAGTTGGGTAAGGATACCGATGACACGTACTATTCCTATACTGACGATAATGATAACACCACCTACTTTGTCAAGGACAGCGAGGGTGAAACTAACCTTCTGGTTGACGGCAAGCTGGTTGCTGCTACCGTGCTGCAGGAAGGCCTGACCGCGCACACTTGGAAGGCGGCTTCCTATGATAAGGACGGCAATGTTGCCACCTATAAGTGCAAGGATTGCGGCACTGTCGCTACCGTGTACAAGACCAAGGACGCTGCCATCGCTGCTGGCGTGGCTATGACCGATATCAAGGATGGCAATGTGATCGGTTGGACCATGGGCGGCACCGCCAAGCCCGCTGATGGTACCAACAAGTCCCCCAAGACCTTTGACGCTGGTATCGCTATGTACGTCGGTATGGCTCTGACCTCCGTCGCCGGCTCCGCCGTCGTCATCGGCAAGAAAAAGGAGTTCTAATTAAACTCAAAAAAGAGAAAGGCCCATTGGGCCTTTCTTTTTTGCGCTTAATTATTCCTCCCGCTGCCGCGGGAGGAATAGTAAAGATTGCTTTTCTGCGGGGGCTTCTTTTTGCGCTTAATTATCTCTGGCCTGTCGGCGCGGACAAAATAAATATCCCCCGCTGCCGCAGGGGATAAATATATAACCCTCCCGCTGTCGCGGGAGGTATAGTAAATGCTGCTTTTCTGCGGGGTGTATCTTTTTTTGTGTTTAATTATCCCTGGCCTGACGGCCAGAGATAATTTAGCCCCTTCCGAGCTTGAATAACAAAAAGGCACCCCTACGGGGTGCCTTTTTTGGGGCCGTCGGAGACGCCGGCCCCTACGGGTGTTCAGCGGGGGCCCCTGCATTGTGGACGCCGGCCCCTACGGGTGTTCAGCGGGAACCTCTGCATGCAGGCGGATGTGGGCATCGGCCCCTACGAGGGAAACAGGCCGTACCCCAAGGGGGAGGCTTTTGCGTCCTCAAAACGGGATGGTGCCGCCGGTCGCCACGGTACACGGGGTAAATATGCCGCCGGCGGGGGGCAAAATGGTCAACAGGATATAGGCCACACTCAGGGCGGCAGTCAGCAGGTACCAGGGCAGCGCGTCACCGGAGACGCGCCGCCACAGGGCGGCGTACAGGGCCAGCGCCGCCGTGATAGCCAGCACGGCCACCGCCGCCGGCGCCAGCGGCGTCCAGGCCAGTGCCAGGGCCAGCGCCGCGCCGGACAGGGCCATCAGGCACAGTCCGCCCCGGCTGCCGCCCTTTTGCAGCACCCACAGCGTCGGTGCTGCCGCCAGCAGGGGAAAGAACGCGGCTTTGCCCATCTCCCATGGGCTGTTCCATACGGGGGAGAGCGTGTTGGTCAGCGGGCCGGGGAACTTTTCCTGCAACGCCCAGAGCAGGATCGCCGCGGCCAGGGCGGCGTGGAATGCCAGCACATACGGCAGGAGCTTTTTCATACGATCACCTCGCGGGAGTATATGCGCCGCGCCATAAGAAAATCCGTGGCCTTTCGGCCACGGATTTTATAGTTCGTTCACATATTTCCCTCGGAAATGCTATACAATAACTCTGTTGATCACGGCTGGGGCGGTGTCTGCTCCGCGGCCAGCACATCCTCGGCATCTGCGCCGCACAGGCGTATCAGCTTCTCCGCCAATATCTTGGAGAACCCGGCGATCAGCGCACTTTCGATGACCAGCAGCTCCACGGCGTTATTGCCGTTCTGTTCGTTGGCGCTGCGGATGCCCTCCGACCCGGACTGCACCTGCTGGTTGAAAAACAGCCCCACCCGGCGGAATTTCAGCGAGTAATCCTCATACACCGCGCGGACGTCCGTCTCGTTGCTGTCAGCGGGCAGGATCTTCTGCACATCGCTGATGCTCAGGCTCTGCTTCATGGTCAGGATCATGATGAGGTACGCGATGTGGATGCGGTGGTATTTCCGCTTCTCTGGCGCGGGCATGATCTTCAGCCGAACGTAGTTGTTGATGGTGGAGGACGTGACAAAGCGCTCCTTGCCGCCTACCGGCGCGGGAATGAAGCTGAGATACTGCTCCAGCAGTACGATGACCTGGTCCATATACAGGCCGAAATCCGGTATCGTCTCCCAGTCCGGCAGATGATAATCCGTGATGAACTTGTCCCACCGCTGCAGCTTGTGGGCGATCAATTCCTTGTCATATTCCATAGCGACACCCCTGTATCCGATTTACTGTATAGTATACCACATACGGGCACATCATGCAAGAAATCCAGCAGAAAAATCTATTGACGTGCGTGTGCTAATATGCTATATTAGGTAAAAACCACATGGGGAGGCAGTCCTATGGAACGTGCTTTTATCTACGGTGATTCTCTGCTGAAGGCCACCATGCCCGACGCGGATATGCGCTACCACTTCCATCTGCCGGAGGTGATGGCCCAGTATCCCAGCGACCGGCTGGAGGTGGTGAACCGCGCCAAGATGGGCGCCACAGTGACCAAGGGCCTGGCGTTGGTGGAGCACGATGTGCAGCGGGGCATGGATGCCCGCTGGGCGCTGGTGGCTTACGGCGGCAATGACAGCGATTTCGACTGGGAGGCCGTCGCCGCCGCGCCGGAGCAGGACCACCTGCCCCGCACAACTCTGCCGGAGTTTACGGAGAAGCTGCACTGCGCCGTCACGGCGCTGAAGTCCGCCGGTGTACAGCCGGTGCTGATGACGCTGCCGCCCATTGACGGACAGCGGTATTTCCGATTTATCTCCCAAAAGACGGACGGCGGCAGCGTGCTGCGCTGGCTGGGAGATGTGGGACGCATTTACCGCCACCAGGAGCTGTACTCCGACGCGGTGGCGGCTCTGGCCTTTGCCGAGGGCGTGTCCCTTATCGACGTGCGGCGGCAGTTCCTGCCCCAGCGCGACCTGTCCGGTCTTATCGCCGCCGACGGCATCCATCTGACCATGTCCGGCTATCGCTGCCTGTTCGACACGCTGGCCGACTGGGTGCGCGCACGGCTGTAATATACGTATCTATCCTCAAAGGAGACGCATTATGATCAAAGTAATGACTGACAACGCGGCCAATCTGCCGCCGGAGCTGCGGGCGCAGTACGGTATCACGGAGCTGTGTCTGACCTATACCATCGACGGTGAGCCGGTGGACATATCCAAGCCCTTTGATGGCCACGCCTTTTACGAGGCTATGCGTAAGGGTGCGGAGGTGAAGACCTCTATGATCACACCGCTGGCCGCCCGCGAGGCCATGGAGCCTGTGCTGGACCGGGGCGATGATGTGCTGTATGTGGGGCTGTCCGGCGGTGTCAGCGGCACCTGCTGGGGCGTCAGCGTGGTGGCGCAGGAGCTGCGCGAGCGCTACCCCGACCGTGACATACGCGTGCTGGATAGCCGCGGCGCTTCCCTGGGCGAGGGGCTCATCGTGCTGGAAGCCGCCGATATGGCGCAGAAGGGCGCAGATATGGAGACGATCGTGGCCCGCGCCAACCAGCTTATCGGCAAGATGCGCCAGCACTTCATGGTGGACGATCTGAAATTCCTTCGCAAGGGCGGCCGGCTGTCCGGCGCCGCGGCCTTTGCCGGCACACTGCTGCAGATCAAGCCCATCCTACAGGGAGATCCGGAGGGCAAAATCGTGGTGCTCAGCAAGGAGCGCGGCCGTAAAAAGGCTATGGATACGCTGATCCAGCTGTATGAAGAACTGGTGGAGGATAAGTCTGCGCCGGTGGGTATCTCTCACGCCGCCGCCCCGGCGGAGGCGCTGCACCTGGCCACCGCCCTGCGGCAGGCCGGCTGCACCGGCGAGATACTCTCCGTCTGTCACGAGCCCGTCACCGGCGCCCATGTGGGACCCGGAATGCTGGCCCTGTACTTTTACAGTCAGACCTGGCGATAAGTTAACAATAATATTTGTTATGGTAACCACAAACAGTCGCGCTTTTAGTGCGGCTGTTGGGGTTTTCCTTTGGGAAAAACAAGGCTCCCATATACCACCCAAAGCCGCCCTCCGGGCGGCTTTGGCGCGGTTTGATAATCGCCAAAAGCGATAGAACGCAAAACCCCTACCGTGGCACCAGCCAGCGGCGCGCGACAGCGCCACGCGGGAATCTGTGCTGGCACAGTCCTTCAGACCGAGGAAAAAACCGGAAAAATCTCCGTGGTCGCGTGGGAAAATTACCCGCAAGGAACGTTTCGCCCCGCGCCAAGGGGTTCTTAGACCGTAGGTCTAAGCGGCGTTTTTGGCTACTTTTGCCGCCGGGGGCAAAAGTAGCTCGCGCTCGGGGGCGCGAAACCCTCCCTACGAAAATTTGAGAAAAAACAACAAACCTCACTTTACGTAAAAACCACTTCACTTGCCTAAATTGTAACCGAATTATGAACGGCTTTTGGCCGCTATCAGCGTCAAAGCAGTTTACATAATGCCTTTTAGATTTTGGCTGGAAAAATTTTCCAGCTAAATTGTTGCGTTTTTTGAAAATCTCGATTTGAATTGCATAAATGCTGCGTTACATAAGAATTACGCTTCACAGGCGTTCAGATAAATTGCGTAAATTACTGGTAAATTATGGAAGAAATGGAAATTATTTCCATTTCCGGGCGATTTTTAACGGCGCGGCGGCGCTGTCTCAAAAATGGAAATAACTGGCAATAAAAACCGTAAAAATTTTTACAACATAATGATGTTTACGTTGTAAATCGCTGTTCCGGAGAATGAAGCTGAACCGGACACAAACAAATTTTTATGGAGGAAACAAACATGAAGAAGATCATTGCAATTGTGCTGGCCATGGTCATGGCTCTGGCACTGTGCACCACCGCTTTCGCGGCGATCACCAAGGTTGAGGCCGGCCAAGGCAAGACCTTGAAGGAAACCTATTATACCGATGGTAATGGTAAGTATTTCACCGACAAAGAGGGCACCAAGCTGGTTACTGCTGCTGTTCAGGAAATCCTGGAGAATGAGGGTTATGAGGCTATTACCCTGAAGCAGTACAAGGCTGCCGCTGCTGCTACCTGCACCGCTGATGGTTGGGCTGTCAACGTCTACATTGACAAGGACAACCATCTGTATGTCAAGGCTGACGATGTTGAGGCTTATGAGGACAAGTATGAGGAAACTCTGCTGGCCACCAAGACCGCTGTTTATGTTGGCACCAAGATGGAGAACGTTGTTAAGTACTACGCAGCTGGCACTGCCGCTGATACTACTTCCGAGATTAAGCTGGCCAAGGGTCATGTGCTGGTGAAGACCGATGATACCTATGGCACTTCCAAGGCTACCGTTTATAAGTGCATCCTCTGCGGTACTACCTATGCTCTGAGCACTGACCTGACCGAGACCGCTGATAAGACCGCTACTGCCAAGGCTGATCGCATTAGCTATACTCCCACCAACAACACTCAGGCTATGTTTGACAAGGGTTATCTGAATGCCACTGAGGCTGAGGCTGGTACCTATGTGGTTCTGACCGCTGGTTCCACCGACACCAAGACCGACACCAACAAGTCCCCCAAGACCTTTGACGCTGGCATCGCTATGTACGTCGGTATGGCTCTGACCTCCGTCGCCGGCTCCGCCGTCGTCATCGGCAAGAAAAAGGAGTTCTAATTAAACTCAAAAAAGAGAAAGGCCCATTGGGCCTTTCTTTTTTTGTGTTTAATTATCCCTCCCGCTGCCGCGGGAGGAATAGTAAAGATTGTTTTTCTGCGGGGGCTTCTTTTTTGACTTTAATTATCCCTCCCGCTAACGCGGGAGGGATAGTAAATGCTGCTTTCCTACGGGGCCTTTCTTTTTTGTGCTTAATTATTCCTCCACCTGGGTAGACAACCGCAAAAAAGACCGCCGTACGGCGGTCTTTTCTATTACTCTGTCAGGGTTTTGACCCAGGCGGAATACTTCTCGATATTGGCGTCGCGTTCAGCGGCGTCGACGCCCTTGGTGAGGATATACACCTTGATCTTCGGCTCGGTACCGGAGGGCCGCACCAGGATGGTGGTGCCGTCGGCCAGCTCAAAGCGCAGGACGTTGCTGCCGGACAGCTCCATTTTACCGACATTCCCGGTGGCGCAGTCCACGGCGCTGCCGTCCTGATAATCCTTGCGGACCACCACATCCACACCGGCGATGTTGGCCGGGGGTGCGGTACGCAGGCGCTCCATCAGCGCCGCCATCTTTTCCAGACCATCCAGACCGGGCATGACCAGGTTATGGGTCTTTTCGCCATACCAGCCGTACTTCTTGTACAGTGCTTGCAGGGCGTCATACAGCGTCATGCCCTTGGCGGCGTACCAAGCGGCCATCTCCGTTATCAGCAGAGACGCGGTGACGGCGTCCTTATCCCGCACGTAGTCGCCCAGCATATAGCCGTAGCTCTCCTCATAGGACATGATGACGTGACCCTCGCCGGCGGCCTCCAGCGCGTTCTTCTTCTCGGCCATGAACTTGAAACCGGTGAACGTGTCGCAGCAGGTGACATCGTTGCTCTCGGCCACCTTGCGGGCCATCTCGGTGGTGACGATGGTCTTGAGGAAATAGGGATGCTCCGGCATCTTACCCGCCCGGCGCATGGCGCCGATCAGGTAATCCAGCAGCAGCACGCCGGTCTGGTTGCCGGTGACGGCGATGAACTTGCCGTCCGCACCGCGGACCATAATGCCCACACGATCGCTGTCCGGGTCGGTGCCCAGAATGAAGTCCGCACCCACCTTGTCGGCCAGCTCGATGGCCAGATAGAAGCCCTCCGGGTTCTCCGGGTTGGGGGAGGCCACCGTGGGGAACGTGCCGTCCAGCACCATCTGCTGCTCTACGCAGTACAGGTTCTTCACACCCAGGCCGCGCAGGGCCTCCGGCACCAGCTTCCAGCCGCAGCCGTGGAAGGGGGTGTATACCACCTTGAAGCTGTCGGCTACCTGGGCGACGGAGGCACGGTCATTGATCATAGCCATGACGTTGGACATGAACATCTTGTCCGTCTCCTCACCCAAAAGGGTGATAAGACCGGCCTTCACCGCGTCGTCAAAGGCCATGCGCTTCACGCCGGTGAAGATGTCGATCTGCTCCAGCCGGGCGGCGATGGCGGCGGCGTGCTGGGGCGGCAGCTGCGCACCGTCGGCCCAGTAGACCTTGTAGCCGTTGTACTCCTTGGGGTTGTGGCTGGCGGTGACGTTCACGCCCGCCTGACAGCCGTACTCGCGCACGGCAAAGGAAAGCTCAGGCGTGGGGCGCAGGGACTCAAAGAGCCGCACATGGATGCCGTTGGCTGCCATGACGCAGGCGGTCTCGCGGGCAAATTCGGCGGAGTGGTTGCGGCAGTCCATACACACGGCGATGCCCTTTTGCATCGCCTCCGTACCCTCGGCGCGGATGACGTTGGCAAAGCCCTGCGTCGCCCAGCGGATGACGTGGCGGTTCATGTTGTGCAGGCCCGTGTACATCGTGCCGCGCAGGCCCGCGGTGCCGAACTCGAGCGGGCCGTAGAAGCGGGCCTTGATCTCCTTGTCGTTGCCCTCGAGCGCTTTAAGCTCGGCGCGCTCATCCTCGCTCAGCGCGGGGGAGGCGAGCCACTTTTCATATTCTTTGCGATAATCCATTATGATTCCTCCTCATTCCGGGTTGATTCCTCCACGGGCGCGAGAAGATTCCTCGCGTCCTCGAGCATACTTTCGGGTACATACAGCCCCACGCCGCCACTCGGCGTGCCGAACAGGACCTTGCCGAGCGTGCCGTCCTTGTCGTCGTACTTTTTCATCACGGGGATGCCGTAGGCGCGCAGCATTTCAACGGTCATGCCCGCGGCGTTGTCCTCCTCGGTCGAGTCGGCAAGGAAGGCGGGTTTTTCGGGCGTGCCGTCCGGCCCCTTGGGCCAGCGGTCGACGAGGTCGTGCTTTTCACGGCCCCAGCTCAGCTTGGGAAAGGACATGGTGCTTCCTCCTTATTTATGATAGCGCGTGCCGGCGTCGATCTGGTACGCGCGGTAGAGCTGCTCGAGCAGCATCACCCGCGCCAGATGGTGCGGGAAGGTCATGGGCGACATGGAAAGGCGCAGGTCGGCACGCTGCTTCACGCGCGGGTGCAGGCCGAAGCTGCCGCCGATGAGAAACGTCAGCTGCGAGGCGCCCGCGGAGGCGAGCTGCGTCAGCTTTTTCGAGAGGGCTTCGCTGCTCAGCTCCGTGCCCTCGATGCACAGGGCGATGACCGCGCCGCCCTTGGGGAGCTTTTCCTCGATGAGCGCGGCCTCCCTGGCGAGCGCCTGCTCGATCTCGGTGGGGGCGGGCGACTCGGGGAGCTTCTGCTCCGGCAGCTCCACGATCTCCAGCTTGCAGTGGCGTTGGAGACGTTTTTGATACTCCGCGACGGCTGCCGCGTAGAACGCTTCCTTCAGTTTGCCGACGCAAAGGACGGTGACCTTCTGCATAGATGTACCTCGCTCATGGTGTCGCGCGGCGCGACGCCGAGCCGCACGGAAAGTCCCGCGGACTGCAGCGCGCGGGCGACGGCGTACTCCGCCAGCTCGGGCGTGTTGTTCTCCTTGGAAAGGTGCGCGAGCAGGATGTCGCGCGTGCCGCTCTGCACGGCGAGCCGCGCAAATTCCGCCGCCGCGTCGTTGGACAGGTGCCCTTCGTCGCCGAGAATGCGGCGCTTGAGGAAATAGGGGTAGGGGCCGTATTGTAGCGTTTCCACGTCGTGATTGGCTTCGAGCAGGAGCGCATCCACGCCCGCGAGCGCTTCACGCGCCGCGTCGGTGACGAAGCCGGTGTCGGTCAGGATGCCGAGCGAGCCGTCGGGAGCGTCGACGCGGTAGCCGACGGGATCCACGGCGTCGTGCGAGGTGGAGAACGAGCGCACGGTGCAGCCCGCGAATTTCAGCGTGTCGCCTGCGGTGAAGGCGACGACGGGACAGGTGAGGATATGGGATACGCCGCGCGTGACATAGACCGGGGCAGCGCTTTTTTTGCTGAGTGTGGCGAGGCCGCCGACGTGGTCGGCGTGCTCGTGCGTGATGAATACGGCGGTCAGGTCGCCGAGCGTCCGCCCCAGCGCGCGGAGGGACTGCTCGATGCGGCGGCAGGAGATGCCCGCGTCGATGAGCAGCAGCGTGTCGCCCGCGCACACGAGCGAGCAGTTGCCGCTCGAGCCGCTGGCAAGCGTGTAAAATTCCATGGAAAACGGTCCTTTATCTGATCTACTCCCAAGAATACCACAGCGCAGGGGAATAGTCAAAAGAAAAAATCGTGCAAGTTGCACATATCCTGTGTAAAGACGGCATAAATTTTTTACATATTATTTCTTAACAACTTCTTTACAACAACATCGTTTTTTGGTATACTAAAAATAACAAAACGGAATGAGCCGTTGACTAAATTTTGGAAAGGGGGCGGGGCCATTATGATGGAACCACAGGATAAGTACCAGGAAGTCGAATCCGCGCTGGAGAAATTCTGGGGCGAAGAGGATCTGCTGGTCGGCAAAGGAAAGAGTACGCCTGCGCAGATCGCGCTGCGTTTCCGCAATGCGATGGTCCTGCTGGCGGCGATATTGTTCCTGCTGTCCTTTGCCTCCAACCGCTACCCGATCCTCCGCGCGGTGGGCTATCTCTTCGGCGCCATCGCCTACATTTGCGAGATCATGGTGTTGACGGACTGCTTCAAGGTCAAGATCCCGCACAACGAGCTGTTCATGCCCTATTGCTTCGGCCCGCTCTACCTCATTATGGGTGTGGGCTATCTGGTGGGCTGAGACGATCGATCAACAAAAAAGCACCGACGAAGGTCGGTGCTTTTTCCTTTTATAGTTCAGCCGATCTGGCGGATGGGCGGCTCGTCGTTTTCCTCCACGCAGTCGATCTTCGCGCCGAGGGCGCGGAGCTTGCCGATGATGTCCTCATACCCGCGCTCGATATACTGCACGTTTGTGATCTCGCTCACGCCGTCCGCAGCGAGCGCGGCGATGAGCATAGCGGCTCCCGCGCGCAGGTCGTAGGCTTGAATGTTGGCAGGGGTGAGCTTTTCCACGCCCTCGACGATGGCGGTGCGGCCCTCGACGCGGATCTGCGCGCCCATGCGCGTGAGCTCGCCGACGTAGCGGTAGCGGCTGTCCCACACGCCCTCGGTGACGGTGCTGGTGCCGCTCGCCAGCGCGAGCACGGTGGTGATCTGCGGCTGCATATCCGTCGGGAAGCCGGGGTAGGGCAGCGTTTTGACATTGGCGTGGCGCAGCTCGCCGCTGCGGCGGACGATCAGATCGTCGTCCTGCTCCTCGACCTCCACGCCCATCTCCTGCAGCTTTGCGGTGATGCAGTCCATGTGCTTGGGGATGATGCCGCGCACGCGGATCTGTCCGCCCGTGGCGGCAACGGCCGCCATGTAGGTGCCTGCCTCGATCTGGTCGGGGATGATGGCGTAGGCGCCGCCGTGCAGACGCTCCACGCCCGCGACGCGGATGGTGTCGGTGCCGGCGCCCTTGACGTCCGCGCCCATGGAGTTGAGGAAGTTGGCGAGATCGACGATGTGCGGCTCCTTCGCCGCGTTTTCGATGACGGTCGTGCCGTCCGCCAGAGCCGCGGCCATCATGATGTTCATGGTCGCGCCGACGGAGACCACGTCGAGATAGATGTTCGCGCCCCTCATGCGCCCGCCCTCGGCGGCGGCGCAGATGTAGTCGCCCTCGCGCACGGTCGCACCCATGGCGGCAAAGCCCTTGACGTGCTGGTCGATGGGGCGGGTGCCGCCGAAGTTGCAGCCGCCGGGCATGGAGACCTCGGCCTCGCCGAAGCGGCCAAGCAGTGCGCCGATGAGATAGTAGCTCGCGCGCAGCTTGTGCGCCAGCTCC
>OJMK01001748.1_pt1 | contig 16540 bp, 20 predicted proteins | sample 1597201 | NCBI WGS metagenome assembly OJMK01 (sample SAMEA2452125, study PRJEB22498) | human gut metagenome | reverse complement strand
ACGACCTTGAAAATAAAAACTTCGCATATACGCCGGAATCGGGTTACGGAGACGGATATATCCAATATGACGGGGTAGACGATTATAGTATGTTACCGACCGATAAGAACTTTAAAAGCGGAGTCAAGACCCAGATGTTTGTATTCTCAGCGACTCAGTCAACGACAGAAACAGACAACAAGTGGAATGGCGGAATCGTTACGGAATATTATTTCGCAATAAAAACAAATCAAGTTAAGGCTAAATCAGACTACGAACAAGTTTATTTAAACGGTAAGGATGTAAAATCGATAGGTTTTAATATAAACGGTTCGACAGATGTAAATAATATCGTCATATCAAGGTCAATAAATACAGAATATTTCAATAGAAATTTTAATATCAGTACAATTTTAAATGCTTCTATGTATTGTTTAAAACAGAGATGTCATGATGCCTTATTATATGACAGGATATTAACCGAAGAGGAGATACAGCACAATTACAAAGTTTCGTGTCAATACAACGGTGAAAATATAGACGGCAAGGCCGAAGAAACTACGGCCAGCGGAGAAAATGGCTTCACGGTTTACAACTCTTTACCCGGAATATTCGAAGAACTCACCGTTTACGGCAAATCAATCCAAGACGGTACACCGACCCCTGCGAATCCGATACCGATAAATTCAATAGGAGATACCCCGTTGATCCTGACAATCAGTAACGGCACGGAAACACAGCAGATAAATTTTGGAGATATTAAATTAAGGTCTGTCGGAACAGTATCGGACGAACTTGTATTTGATAATAGTATCGGAAAATGGAAACTGATACAGCGGATAGGATCAGAAACTTTATCAGAAGCTATAAATATGCATTCATCCGATTATAGCTGGTGTACTTATTCGTCAATTTATGATTATAAATTAAATTTAGAAAATGGGAAATATGGAGATTTGTTTGCATCAAATAAATTTGTTGCAAGTTCAGGTATAGGTGGAGTAAAAAATAGTGTAGGTTTATATTCCATTCCTACGAATATATGTGCTACTACTGATAAAATATATGAAACTATTGAGGAATGTGCAGCATATATCGGTACTTTCGATATTATAGGTGTATTAGCAGAACCGATAGAAACCGAATTAGACATTGAATCCCCGAAAACCTTTTCCGGAGAAGTTATGGTAACCACCAATCAGGAAAGCGTACATCCGTATATGACCGCCCGAATAGCAGTAGGAGAAAAACTGACGTTGCCCGCTGATCCATTAGCCGTATATATATCCGGAAAACAAACAATAGGAGATAATACATTTAAAGACCAATCAGGAAACGGCAATGATATACCGCTTTTCAATATTGCCCATAGTGCGGAGTCCGGATTCTTTCAGGGTGCATTACACCTTGACGGAGTAGACGATACCGGGAGTTTGCCGCTTGAATCGTTCAATCCGGCAATAACAGCAGAAACAAGTTTCTTTTTATCCGGCAAAGTCAATGAAATAGGTACTAAATATTTCAGTTATTTACGAACGAAAGATAACGTATCTATGGCATTATCAAGATTAGTGCCTGAAAATACAGGTGATTTCATAGCATATTATCCGTTAGCTTCAACCGGGAATCCGGATGTCAACCTGTTGAATACCTATAGGCTGACATATAACAATAATAATATGTTAGACAAACTATTATCACCGGCAAACAGTACCTATTATAATTTAGCCGGCTTCTTACAAGGCCAATCACAATTGGAATTAGGGAAATTAGATTACCGCTATCTGATAATCTATCCCCGCAACCTTACGAAAGAAGAACAGGCAATAGTACTTAAATATATCAAACAAGGAATATACGAACTATAACAACAAAAACACGATGAACGGATATTATGTAATTCCGGTGTCAGAACTCAAAGAGATAGACCCGGATTGGGAAACGAGAAGAAAGAACGTGGACGCAACAGAAGCGATCATACACGTAGAAACATACGATACGCTGGTATCGGAGAGAAATAAGGAAATAATGCCCCTATCGGAAGATAGCGCAGAGGGGGAGAATTATCCCATTTATCAGGGGAAAGAGCTGGAGAAACTTTTAAGCACTCCGGAATGGAGGTTTGAAATGGTATAGAAAAGAAAAAAATGTAAATAAGAGAGCCGGAATTTTTCCGGCTTTTTTATGTCCATTTATATATGGAAATAGATAAAATTATATTACAAAAAATCGATTTACATTTTTTACAAAATTTACAAAGTAGGATAAAGTGTTATAAATAAAGGGTTTTAGGTTGTAAAAAATATTCTATAAGTAAAAAATCAAATTTACATTATTTACAAAAAAATCCGTTTTGTAAAAAAAATCACTCTCTTTTGTAAAAACTTTTTTACAGCCATAAACCCCGATGAATAAAGGGCGCAAAGCGGTTGTAAATTTTGTAAAGCGTTTTTCTTCTTATCGTCAGAGGGAATTTTTACGCAATTATAACGCCTCTTTTATACCGGTGTAAATCGGCCTTATTTTTATCCTATTTTATCCCGATATTTATTTGATTTATCCGGGATATATTTTTGATGCTAAATTTTGGCATATATAATTATTTTTCATAACTTAGCCATGATTAAATATTTGGTAATATGCTTGTTATAAAAAACAAAGAGATATGCAAGATTTTTAATTGTTCTCCGGCAACCGCAAGTCGGAAAATTAAATTATTCCGGGATCATAAAGGTTTACCGAATTATTCTGCAATACCCAGAAGTGAGTTCTTAGAGTTTTACGGATTGGACAAAGAAAGTTAAACTTCTATCAATATTTCCGTTATTTCCGTTATTTTCAGCAAGTTGTAGTAACATATATATATTTGTGAAAAACATTTATATATATGTGGCAATATACATTATTTGCATTAGGGGCATTAATCGTTTATAATTATATCACTACCGGTGCGGCACTTTTAAAAATACAGCCGGAAGTTACCGGATTCCGATTTTATAAAATCACGTTAACCGATACGATTCTCGAAATACGTATCCGGTTGACAAATTTATCTACCCAAACAATCACTTTACAGGGATTGCAGTTCTCTATCTATGTCAACAACTCCTACATGGGGCAGAGCAGTACCCCGTTAAATAACAGGTTAGGCAATTACGGATCAATGGAAGTTGTTTTAAGAGTCCGTATATCGACCTCTAAATTACTTAACTTATTATCCTCTTACATCACGACATCAGGAAATAACTATACCTTAAATATACGTCTTAACGGGCGTGTAGCCGGTAACGGTTTATCATATCCTTTCCCTTTATCATTCAAAGTAGAAATACCGACACTCATTTCATTGATACAGAAAATACAGGATTTGTTCGATAAAGGAGATGATAAAACGGACATAGTACAGAGCGGTGGAGGAAGTGTAAATGACGGTATATTGGTATGATAGAACCCGCAAAACATATAGACAAAGTAGTTTATCCGAAAGGCACGACAAAGGACATCATGACCGAAATAATGTCCTGTTATAACAGTACCTATATGCAGGTTATGCCTATATGCGATAATATCGATAAAAACCAGTCGGTAATATCGATTTGCAAATATGTCTTTGATCTTGTAAACGACAATATTACCTACAAAGAAGATCCGATCGGGAAACAGTTGATCCGTACACCGGCAAGACTGTGGGCTGATAAAACGGGAGACTGTAAAAGTTTCGCAATATTTATCGGCAGTTGCATGCGTTGTTTAGGTATTCCTCACGTTTTCCGTTTTGCCTCTTACACTTCGAATCCTGATCCCACACACGTCTATATAGTCGCATACGACGGAAACAAAGAAATAATCGTCGATCCGGTTTACCGTGTAAGAGGAGTTGCGTTGTTTAATCAGGAATGTATTTATAAACATAAAAAAGATATGGCAGGAACAACCCAAATATCCCGTTTATCCGGTATCGGGTACCCCGGACAAACGACACAATTAATCTATCCGAAAAATATAAAGATTACCCGTGCGGAAGCGGATTTATATTTCAATCTCAATCTTCTTTCCCAATGGTATGATATCAGTATGCAGGACGGAAAAACCGAAGAAGCGGAACGTTATCTTAATCTTATGGATTTATGCAGTTCGGCAATAAACTGTTTTAATCTTGAACGGGACGGAGTTATTACTCTGAATCAAGGATTAACCTTTTTATTGTCTCTGTATAATGCCGGCAGATTCAACACCCCGATAAACGCCACACAAGAAGAAAGGGAAACCGTACTGTCCGTTATATACGGGCAGACAGTAACCGAATCCGGAAACTATGAATCCGACCCGGACAGTTACGGAGAAATCTATAAAATAACCGGTGATGATCTTGTCGGCAATTTATTAGCAATATCGGGAATCGGAAGAGTGTCCAGAAATACGATAGGAGCGTCTGGAGGAACATATATCGATCCGGAGAACGAACGCAGGGTATCAGAGACAATTTACGACAGTGCAGAATACTTTACCTATACTATGATCCCCGATGATGAATTGTCCGAATATCCGGAAATCGTATCTACAAAGCGTGCGGAACATTTGAATATATTAAAAGACATACAAGAGTCGGGATATGCGAGTGTAGATCAATGCAGAGCGATGATAACGACGGCAATCGAGAAAAAATGGAGAATGACTCCTGAAATGTTTCTTGACGCAATAAAGAACGGAGATATACCGGTTGTAGGGTTATTAGAAACAGTTCTTGCAATAATAGGAGCCTGTGTCGCATTGATTTCCGCTATTGCTCCGATATTGGTTGCAGTTTTCGATAAGGATCAGTTTGCAGAAGATGTAAAATTGTATGCTCCGTCAGCGTCAGACGGTTTTTTTACTACTACAAGCCCGGATTATAACTGGAGTACCGGAGGAAGCGGATTTACAACCGCCAGCGATTATCTGTTGCCTCTGTTGCTGATCGGAGGACTGGTTGTCGGCCTTTCTTCCAGTAGCAAGAAAAAGAAGAAGAAAAAGAAAAAATGATAACAATCTTTTAATTTAATAGTTATGGCAAAAAAAAGAAAGTATCCCAAAATGCCGAAACAATCGGCCCCGTTATCCACTTGGAAACGATACGAAGATCGGGTAAAAGAAGTCGACAGATATAACAGCTCGATCGAAAAAGAGAAAAACGAGAAGAAAAAAATCATTGAACGTGCAAAACGTTTGAGAAAGTAACGAATTAAACAGAAAGCTATATGAGAAGAAAAAAAACGACAGGAGGCTTAGCAACACGTCTGGCAGGCGGTGCGGTCGGTGGAGTCTTGGCAGAAGCGTTAACCACTATGGTAATGAAAAATTTCAGCCCGGAAATCAGTAACGTAGTATTGGTTGCAGGCGGTGCGGTATTACCCGAAGTTGCATCCGTCAAAGGATTGCAGGAAGTAGGAACGGGGATGATCGCCATAGGTGCTGCAAATCTCGCAAACCAATATATTTTCACCAAAGAACCGAAACCGGCAGCAACCTCCGGAACACCGTTCAGTCGGTTTAACAACGCCATAGGTGCGGGAGTCGATCCGTTTTATCAACGAATGATCAATCCGGCAAGTGATATGGCTATCACAGGCAGACGGGCAAAAAAAAAAGAAAATCAGGTAGTGTTGTAAAGCGGGCTACCGGAAATGTATTATTTTAAAAAGTTTATGTTATGAATCAAGAAATAACAGCTCATTCAAGGAAAGCGTTTGAAAGCGCAGTAAAAATGATCGGGGGTTTAAGAAACAATGACGGATTATTCCCTCAATCTTCATTTCTCCGTATCGATCAGTTGCTCGTAAACGGTCAGGGCAATTATATCTTTGATCCGATGAAGCAAAACGGACTCGGAACAGTATATGACAGGAAACTCGACCGTAACGACGGCTTCCTCGTTATCGGTATGTTGTTAGCGTTTAACGTGACGAATACCGATAAACCCGGAGCGGGAGTATTGGCAACCTCTATTCCCGATGTATTTAAGGCAATGGAAACATACGGTACAGCCGGAAGCGTTAAGGATATATCAGCCGTTTATAACGGAAAACTTACCCTTAAAACCGGTACGAGCGTAACGTATGACGGTTTCCCGACCCAAGTGTTTAAAAGAGAGACGGTGAATCTTCCGGCAGACGGAACAGATCCAGCCGTAATTGCAGCGGTAGATTTCTCGGAAAGCATGTATTTCACACCGGAATATCTTTTACTTGCCGGAACAAAAGATCAATCGTTCGAGCTGACATTCCCCTCTTTCGCCGGAGCGGTTTATCAGGATGCAACAGCAAGTAATAAAAATCAGATTTATTTGTCTTTGTATCTTCAAGGCTTCTTGGTTAAAAACGGGGCTGTCCTTTATGACATGGGAGGCAAGGCAAATGAATTTCTGTTCCCCTAATTCGGAAACTTTTATTTTGTGTGTTTGACATATATATGTGTAAATATCAGGTATGCAAATAAAACGGCATACCTGATATATTAAAAGAAAAAAAGATGTTGTTTAGTATAGACAGTTGCGATTTTATACAGATGATCGTCAATGATAATCGTATTTATTTTCCTGCAAGTTCGCATTTGCAAGGAAAGAATATACATGCGATAATGATTAATGATGATGTCATGGGAACGGATATAACCGGAGATTACACCCTCGATGATACGGATAACACTTATATAACCTTGTATGATATATCCGGAAAGATGATCTTCGACCGGTTACCGTTAATGATGTTAAGCACGTCCAGAACTAACTATTTCATTATTGACAGGGTTATCGACTGGGAACGCTCTTTCATTGAAAAATTAGGCTCTATAGACTATGACAATATAACAGCAGTATTCTTTTCCGTATTTATCAACGGACAGAGTAAAGCCCCCAAAAAAGACCCTGAAAATATTTATACGTTAACTTATCCTGTATCCAATACTGCCGAAACGATTTTGTTTAAAAACTTTCATGCCTTGAATGGCAAGAAGATAAGCCGTATTACATTAAATGACATAGATACCGTAAACGGATATTTAACGTTAGTTCCGAAAGACAAAAAGCGGTATATAAACAATCTGCCTTTATCGTTTTTTTATACCCATTGGTCTTATGATATAGACATACGGTATATTAACCCGGTAGAGATCGATTGGGACAGATCATATTTGCTTTTACGTCCTACATCCGAAGCCGAATATTATAACACCCTCAATATAAATTTGCACTATGAATAATAATATAAATCCTTTATTTACCGGAGCTTACGGTTATGCACTCCCGTTGAAAAACATTCAGGGAAACCGAATCTATTTCCCGGATATACCTATTCTTAGAGATAAATTTATAACATCAGTGCAGTTATTTCTACCGAATGTAGATGTATCTACACCCGATTATAAATCTCTGATAACAAAGGGAAATAAGCCGGTAAGTTATATTACATTGTGCGATCTGAATAACAAAGAATTTATATCGAATTATTTAACGGATAATCTGTTAATCGATTATAAACAGACTCCGATAAACAGGAAGATCGTATTGCAAAACTCATATATTTATATTCCGGATACATCCGAATTGAACACAGATAAATATCTCTATTTCATTTTTTATTATATCGACGGTTATATTAAACCGAAGATCGATGTTCCGGTTAATCTGCAATCGGTTGAAGTCTTGGTAAAAGATTCTACATCCCGGAAATATTATTTCCCGGATAATCGGGTATTGGTAAACCGTTTGTTTACAAATGTTTTCGCACCTAATTATCAATATGACCGAATTACAACCCCGTCCGGATATAACAGCATAGATACCGATCAGGTATTTGTTACTTTGGTTTATCAGCAGGATATAAAAATTAACAGAGTTCCGTTATCCGCTTTTTACCAATCCGATAAGCAATTTAAACTGAATATGCTTTTAAATGTCGATTTTCCGTCCTCATACGTCGAAATATCGGAAGAAGCCTCAATTGAGGATACAGAAGCAACACTTTTGACATTTCAATATTAAACTACATACACATGATAAAAGGCAAAACGAACATATTAGAATATATCCGGCTGAATGGGTTAGTCTATTACCAGCTCCGTTTATCTCCGGATAAAGACGCCTATTCTTTCCAAAGCGACCGAGAAGAAACACCCGCAGAACGGGAAAAACGTTTTATGGATACGTTAAACACCTTGGAACCCGGACGTTATTATTTAGAGGGCTGGCGCATGGAGAAACAGACAAAAAACTGGTATCGGGACTATGTGGTTATCGAGGGGGAAAATATTCCTTCTGTTGGTTCTGCACCACAGAAAAACGAGTTCAATATCGATTATATAGAAAGTCGCATATCCGAAGCGGTAGAGCGGGAACGCTTGAAAATGCGTATAGAACGCCTTGAAGAAGAAATTAAAGAGTCCAACGACTATATCAAGGAATTAGAAGAAAACGGGGGAAACACAACCTTTGACCGTGTAATCGGACGATTAGAACCATATATCCCGGCAATAATCAGCGGATTGACAAAAAAGAATGCAGCAAATATTGCCGTTGCGGGTATCGAAGATTATACCCCTGTCAGACCAACAGATAATGAAGCGATATCTACGGATGAAATAACCCCCGAAGAAGATACAGAAAGAATATTGCTCGCTTGTAACCGGTTGAAAAAACATGCACCTAATTATATCGAAATATTGGAATGGGCAGCCGATTATATAGAGGCCAATCCCGGCATGATGCCTTTAGTCAATAACTTTATAAATGCTTCTAAGAAATGAGTTACAATATAGATTTAGTCAATAAGGGGGCTTTTGCCAATGGCGGAGTCGTAAATGTGCGAGACAGCGCATCGTCTGCCGGAAGAGTGATTTATCAGACTTCGGATTTTGCCGGCATACTTACCGGTCAATATACATGGCGATCGGTAGAGGGGACATGGTATCAGCTAATCGCTTTGAGTACGGGTTACGTTTACGGTTATGTACTGGATCGGGAAGTCGTATTAAAGAATGTGAATCCGATTCAATACAATACAGCACAAGGAATGATCAACCAGATGATCGAAAACGACAAACAGACGTTAACAAAGCTTCTCACTTGTGCTCAGTATTGTAAGTTGCTATCTGCAAAAGGATACAATGTATCGAGTTATATGTCGACAATAAAAAAAACTTATTTGTCCCTGTATAACCGTAACCAAAAATTAGCAAACTCTCCCGGATTCACGGAAAAGGCATACGGAAAGAACGCTTTAACGGAATTTGCACCGGCTTTGGCTTCGATAGTCAATAATCCTAATATCGGAGTCATTTCGCTTGCGGGTGTTATTGTAATAGTAATTGTCGCTGTCATTGCCGGAGGAGCCGTAACAGCTATTTTTTACGGAAATCAAAAAGACGCGAACCAAGCGGAAAAAGACAAAAAAATCGCTACTGATTTAGAGGGAATATTAGAAGGTTTTGACAAAGAAATAAAAAATAAAGTTATCAATTACACGCTAAACGAGGTGCATAAATCCTATAAAGAGGGTTATGCAGTCGGTAAGAAATCCGGTATATCATGGTGGGATATAGTTAAATACGGTGGAGTGGCCGCCGGAACATTTTTTCTTATCAGATACATTAAAGACACGTTTTAAAAAGGTTTGTGATATGGAAAAAGCGTTTAATTTCGATATAAACGAAAAATACATACAGCCGACCGCCAATAATATAGGACATGAGTTGCCTTATTTCAATATGCCGAACTGGAAAAGTTTGAACGAGCAATATAAAACGGCAGCAAAAGGGGCTTCGGAGGAATTAAAAGGCTTAAAGGCTAAAAGATTGTGTTCTTATTTAGATATATATGCCCGTCCCTCTCGACAATCGGTAGTAATACTTCATGCCGATAAAAATCAATTACTTAAAAATTTATTAGAACCGGTAGAGGATAAAGACATTTTTTTTACTTTGACCGGATTGTTTGTCGATATGCCGGAGGGGAGATTTCATTATGTCGAATTAAATAATGTATATAAGTTTAATACTCTCGATATTTGGAATAGATATAATATCAGGGGAACGTATCCTTACAATAACTATTCGGGAGGATATAAGTACGGTTTTGTTCGAGAGGACTTGATAAAAATATTGGTAAAAGAAGAGCCGGTAATAAAAGAGGAAATAATCCGACAGTATCCGGGCGATATAGATTTAGACGATCTATCTCCAAGCGCAAAAGAAAAAGTACAAAAAGAATTTGACGAAAAAGGCTTTTATGAAGCAGTTTTTAAAAAAGAAGAGATCGTAAGAGAATATTTACCTTTGACCGGATACAAGCCTATTACATACACAATACAGCCTAATTCTTCTTTATCGAGACGGGAATATAATCCGGAATATTATAATTATCAATATGAATATTATGAGTATCCGGAAAACGGATTTTCATATTTATATATGATGCTTCCTCGTTATTATTATCAAGGAGATAGATTTGTTTATGATTGGAAAATAAGTCGGGTTACCGGGTATCGTAATCACGGGAATACGGAGATGCTTAATGAGACCAATGTAGAACCTGACACAAAAGAAACAACAGACACAAATAAAGTATTAAAATATACGGCACTTACTGCCGGAGCTATATTATTAGGGAGGGCTTTAAATGGATGAAGAAGAAATTTTACCCGGTTATGAACTTCCGGAAGCTGTTGTTCCCGGTAAAAATTTAGGGTGGCATTATCTGCTACTTATAGGTGGTGTTGCAATTATTGCTATTTTATTAGGAAAGGAGAAATAATCATGTGGTATAGCGAATATGTAAAAAACAATAAAGAGGCCTTTTTAAATAAGGTTGTCAGTATATCCAATCAGTTAGGTATAAACCCGAATTGGTTAATGTTTGTAATGTATTGGGAATCCGCTCTTAATCCGGCAATTCGGAACAAATATTCAGGAGCAACCGGATTAATACAATTCATGCCGGCAACCGCAACGGCATTGGGAACTTCCGTATCTGCACTCGCCAATATGAGCAATGTAGAACAGTTAGACTATGTATATAAGTATTATCGTCCGTATGCCGGACGTATGAATAACTTATACGACGTTTATCTCGTAACATTTTTTCCTGCAGCATTGGGGAAAGCGGATAACTGGGTATTGCAGACGTCCTCTTTATCTCCTCGAATCATTGCGGAACAAAATCCGGCAATAGACCTGAACAAAGACAAACAGATCACTGTCGGAGAATTTAAAAGGTATGTCGATTTAAAAAAAAAGGACTTGCATTAACGAGTAATTGGATTATTCCGGCATTGATAGGGGCCGGAGTCTTATATTTTATCCTAAAAGATTGATTTATGGGAAATTTAATCAAAAACATAAGTGTCCGATATAAATATAATTTGTACACGGAAAACGGGAAAATCGATAACGACGGTTGGTCCGGGCTTAAAGTCATTAATCAGGGAACATCTATCGTAACGATGTCTAATGTTCTGGAGATACAGCCCGGAAAGACTTTTGAATTACATCACAGACCGGGAGAAACTATCGATGATTCTCCGTCCCTTATGTTTGAAAATGATCCGAACTTGATTAATTCGGTTGTCGTTGTACGTTACTATTATTTCAAATAATGGATATACTGACTATTATAATAACAGCATTAAGCAGTAGCGGAGTAACAACCATACTCAGCGCAATTGTACTTCGTCGGAAAAATGCGGCGGAAACTCAAAAAATCGCCGATGAAGTATTTATAAACAGAATAAAATTTTTAAACGAGAAAATGGAGAAATTAGAAAAATCCGTTTGCTTTAAAACATCATGCAGGGAAAGAGTATCATAATATTATTACTGTTTATCGGTGTACTATCGTGCCGATCAGCACGAACACCGCAACAAAAATTGCGGGCAATAATGGATGATTACCCTTATCTGTCCGAAGTTCCTGTACAAATAGACAGTGTCCCCGTAAAAATATCTTATCCGTCTGAAAAGTTTTTAATACCTTTAACGGCAAAGGATACTGTCGTACAAGGGAATAATATTAAATTTGACCTGCATAATAAAGAGGACACAGTAGAAATAAATGTCCATGTAAAAGATACAGCAATATATAAGAAAACAGAAACAAAATTAGTTCCTGTACCGGAGAATCCGAAAAAGGATTATAAAATCTTTATTTATTTGATAGTTACTATATTCGGTTTGTTGTTTGTGTTTTCTAAAAGATAATTTTTTTTGTGAGGATGTAGTCCTCAATGGCAGAAAATAATTGTATCCGCAACGATCTCAAACTATTTTTTTTGTGTATCCGCAACGATCCCAAACTAATGTGCGTCCGAGACGACAAAGAAAACTACAGCCGTCCTGACTTTGTGGTGGAGCGAATTTATCCGGGCTAACAAGCCCGGATTTTTTTTATGTCAAAAATCCGTATCATAATCTTTTAATAATTCGTTAGCGTCTTGGATATCATGAGGCGTATATATATCGGCCATTAATACCGAGTGCCAGCGGGCTTGATCTCTGATACTCAACTTATCAACATTATTTCTTAACATAGCTGTTACCCCTGTGTCTTTCAGTGAATAAAATTTATATTGAGGTTTAAGTTTCAATGCCGGCCTTAAATGCAAATGCCAATAATCCCGGAACTGTTTTTCCGATCGATATTCCGCCCCCGGCCGACACCCGGAAGAAAACAAATAATAGTTTGTCGGATAAGTCAGCACACCTAAATCGATCATAAGGGTAATTATTTTTTTGTTTAAGGTAACAACGGCATCGCATCGGTTCTTTGCAATATCACCGGACACGAAGATTGTTTGATGCTTTACTGAGATGTCGCCGATCTTTATTTTAGACATTTCTTTCGGACGGATAAAACAGTAATGCAAAATATAGCAGGCCAACAGGTAGTGTTTGTTGTGATTTGTCAACCATGTTTTTAAAGAATCCAATATATTAGGTGGGATTACGGTGCGCTGTTTTTTTATGGATCGTTTTCCTAAGACGTCTAATCCGTCAGTAAATTTACTCGAGTGATAACTGTTCTTTGTCAGATATGAAGCAAACACCCGTAACCAGCCTAAATAATTATCACGAGTTTGCGGACAATTTTCCCGATCGATATAAATATGATTTAAAAAATTGTTGGCGTAATCTTTATTCAATTGGTAAATATAAGTGATCGGAATCGGTAAAGAACTATTGTATTTAATCAAATTCCGCATATAAGACATATACCCCGTATAAGTATCTTCACGCAAAATACCGTCTTTCAAATACCTTGTAATTGTTCGTTCGTATGATAGGCATACATCGGCAAACAGCATATATCCTTTTCCCGTTCCTTGTTCGATAAAGGGATTATAACCGGCTCTTAATTTCTCTGACAGCCTTATTATCAAATCGCTTGCATATTTTCTTCGTTCGCTGATCTTTTCAATGTGATTTATTTTTATGCGTTTGAGCCGCATTTTATTGAGTTCCGGATCAAAGGCATAAAACCCTATATACCAATCTTTACCGCTTTTCCCTGTGTATAATTTCGGAGGAGTATATCCAATAATACTCTCTAATTGTTGGTTTTTCTTTCGTATAGACATTTTTTTTTTGACCGGCTTAAAAAAAGTCGACCAAATGTTTAACAACCCTCTCCCGTATTTCTCCCGGCACAAAATAGCGACATAGCCGTAACTTATTGATTATTAATAAGTTACGGCTATGTATGTCGGGGTGACTGGATTCGAACCAGCGACCACACGCCCCCCAGACGTGTACTCTAACCGGACTGAGCTACGCCCCGATTAATTGTGAGGCAAAAGTAGTATATTTATTTTTACCAACAAAATTTTTCTATAAAATTTAGGGAAATACGGCTTATTCTGTGCGGAAAGCTATTTCTTTATAGATGAAAAAGATCTCGGTACAGATCAAAAGCGGTACATATTTCCTCTTTTGTTGCTGTTTGGTTAATTTCCACTATGCCGACATCTTTCAGCAATGTGAAATTGACACTATCCGATTCGTTTTTTTTGTCGTGGGTCATCTTTTCATATAAAGAGTCGTAATCTTCACATGTAATTGGAAATGCACCGTAATTATCAGCAATGAAAGTCGATAATTGACGAATACGCTCTACCGGAAATCCTAAATGCATGTGTGATAATAGCAGTTCGCAAATCAGTCCCCAAGCTACGGCATATCCGTGTTGTATCGGAGATTTGCGTTCGTGCGATAAACTTTCGAATGCATGCCCTACCGTATGACCGAGATTTAAAGATTTTCGGATATTCTTTTCAAAAGGATCAGCTTCCACTATGTGTTCTTTTACTTTTACCGATTCTTCCAGTAGTCTCAGCAATTTGTCTAAATCGAGATTGGAAAAATCCAATGTCAATAATTTGTTATATGTGTCGGGAGTGCTAATCAGTCCGTGTTTAAGCATTTCTGCATAGCCCGAAAGGAGATGTTCTCGGGATAATGTTTTAAAAAAAACAGTAGAAATCAATACCGATTCGGCCGGATTAAATACTCCGATTTCATTTTTTAGTCCGTTGAAGTTGATTCCGGTTTTCCCGCCTACAGCAGCATCTACCGCACCTAATAATGTTGTGGGAATATTGATATAACGAATACCTCGTTTGAATGTGGATGCTGCAAATCCTCCCAGATCAGTTACCATGCCACCTCCCAGATTGATCATAAAAGAACGGCGGGTAGCATGTTTATCACTTAAAATTTTCCATACGGAGGTTAAAGCCTCCAAGTTTTTATGCGTGTCGTCCGCTTCGATGATGATCTGTTCGGCGTTACTGCATAACTTACTGTTTTCAAGTAAAGGGAATGCAAATTTGAAAGTGTTCCGGTCTGTTAATACAAACAACTTATCATAGGAATAACGAGATAGTATCTCATCGATACTTTCAGATATATCTTGTGTGAAAATAACGGGTTGTTTCGACATGGACTTATTGTTTTAGTGCAGTATATATTTCTTCGAACCGATCAGCTAAAGTTTGCATATCCGAAACAAGCATGTTTGCTCCGGCAGATAGAAGAACTTCGTCATCTAATGGTCCGGTATTTACTCCGATCGTAAAGATCCCTGCGGCAACTCCGGCTTCTACACCTAATGGGGCGTTTTCGATGACAATTGCCTGATTCGGCTTTGCTTTGGCTTTTTGCAATCCTATTAAATATGGTTCGGGATGAGGTTTTCCATATTTGACGTCAAAAGCGGTTACCATTGTTTCCGGGGTAAAGATTCCGGGGTATTCGTGGTCTAATTTATCAAGAAGTGATGTTTGTCCTGATCCGGTTACCAAAACCGGAGTTAATCCGGCTGCTTTTATCTTTTTTAGAAATTCGGCCGCTCCCGGCATGGCTTCGGCTTTTGGTTGGCGGTTAAAACTTTCGGTTTTCTTTGCATAGATTTCGTGGATCTCTTTTTCGGTAGCCGGCCGGTTGAATGCTCGTTGGAATAGTAGGTTGATTGTCGAAGCACCGGTTCTACCTTCATATAAATAAAATTCACGGGGTGTAGAATCTATGCCTAAAGCCGAAATCGTTTCATACCACGCATTCGCGTGATTTTTCATCGAATCATACAAAACACCGTCCATATCGATAAGTACGGCTTTCAGATCGATTTTGTCATATCCATGCTTATCTAAAAAAGTCTGTATTTCCGGATTCGTCATCTTGTCTTTTTTTTAGTTTTGCAAAAATACAAAGTATTTGTTACTTATAGTTGCAAAATTTACTTTTGAATGAAAAACTTTATTTGAGTAGGGAAAATTTGAAGATATGAGTCACCGTAACTCGGAATATAGATTTTTAGTGGCATAACTTCTTGAGGATATCGGCCGAATTGGTGTGATATTTTTAGGCATTAATAAGACTTGTTATGAATGTGTATGTAAAGTAAAGGCATACGATAAATTTTAATGCAGTTCCCAGTAAGAATCCGACTAAAGACCCCAACCCTGATTTTATAGCATGAGAAAGTTCTTTTTGCCCTAATAATTCGCCGATAACAGCCCCAAAGAAAGGACCGGCTATTATTCCCCAAGGTAAAAAGAAGAGCCCGACGATCGTTCCGATTAGGCAACCTCGGTTTCCCCATTTACTTCCACCGCTATATTTGCTGCCCAGCATCGGGATGAAATAATCTAAGACTAATGTGATGATGACGATAAGCAACCAAATCAGCAATTGTGTGCCGGAATATTGTACTTTGTCGGTGAAGTGTAAGAAAAGAATGCCTAAATAGGCAACTGGCGGTCCCGGAAGAACCGGAAGAAAACATCCGGCTATTCCTGTAATGAGGCAAATTATTCCTAAAATAATCAATATGGTATCCATATTTTATTTTTTGACTTATAAGGTTGTAAATATATTCTTTTTTGTACAAAATAAGTGTGTTTTCGGTAAATAAAAATTGAATATAAGTAATAGGTGAAAGGCGTAAATATCGGTGTGTTTTTTATAGAGTATTGTAAAAAAACGAAAAGGGGCTGTCCAAAAAGTGAAGTGAGCCCCAAAAGTTGGACAAGTTAAACAT
>OJMK01001743.1_pt1 | contig 16572 bp, 7 predicted proteins | sample 1597201 | NCBI WGS metagenome assembly OJMK01 (sample SAMEA2452125, study PRJEB22498) | human gut metagenome | reverse complement strand
TGGACAAGGCACCCGCCGCGACGGAAGGTCTCCAGGGCAAACGAAGCCAGCAACTCGGGAGCCATGTCCATCGGGCCCCATCCGATCCAGCGGACACTGCCGTCCTCCCACAAGGGGAGCGACTGCGCCTCGACCTCCTGCCACCACCAGGCCTGATCGCTCGTGCCCCACAGGTTTCCGTTCCGGTAATTGGCCATGTTGCGGGAGAAGGTCAGCGCCTGGATCTCCGCACCCCAACCGTTGTTGTTGAAATTGATGGTCAGGTCGCTGCCGAGGATGTCGCAGACCTCGTTCAGATGATCGAGCCAGAAACCGTGGCCCGCAGCGTCGGTATAACAGAGATCCCACGACTGGTCGCCCCACACCAGACGACGTTCGTGGTCCTTGAGCATCTGTGCAATCTCGGGCAGCAGCGAAAACTCGATGGCAAAGCCGTGTCCGTCGTTGCGGCGGTCGTGCGTACCGATCAGCTCATGGAACCGCACGCCCTTCACGTTGGGGTACTTCGCAAAGATATCCTCGAAACAGTCCAGGTCCATATTGAGGCCCTTGATCGTTTCGGGCTCTCCGTAACGCCTTTTCGGCAGGGGCAGATTGCCCAACTCACCGTTCTGGGCCGTATAGTTATCGGAAGCGTAGATATCGAGGTAGACATCGATATCCTTCTGTGCAAAATAGCGGAACTCGCTCAACAGGTTCGGATGGACGCGGTTCACACCGACCGACGGGTCGCCCTGTCCGTGGCCCTCCTCCTTGTAATAGGAGATCGGGTTGGTCAATACCGAAACCTTGTATTTCGTGCGCAGCCGATCGACCGTCGCGCAGATCTTCTCGACAAAGGCTTTTACCTGTGCATCGCTCCAGTCCATCCCCACGCCGTCGATCTGCAGCAGCAGTTCCTGCTCGGTCTCATCGGGAGAGGGGGTCGGCGGCGGGGTCAGCGGGTTGGATGCAATCTTGGAAGAGCAGGAGATGGCCAGGATCAGGACCATCAGAAAATTCAAAATCCATTTCATAATCACAAACGGTTTTCAACAGGTCACTTCCTGCCGGGATCGATCCCGGCAGGAAGTGACTGCATCGGTTTACATATCGGGGGTCGGGGTTTCAGGATATTTGTATTGGGTAAGGGGAGCCCAGCCCACCTGCATCAGGTAGGTGTCCACCACACAACGCATCTTCGTGCCGTCCGGAAGGTTGCCCTTCTCCTCGAACTTGCTGTTGGTGTTCCAGTCCGGAGCCCGGTCCAGATAGCTCGCATAGGCGTTGTTGGCATAGAACCAGTTCGTAAAGGGCAGCAGCGAGTAAAGTACTCCGTTGTCACCGCTCTGGGCCGTGAGACCGAAGAACCCGCGGTTCCACCCCGTACCTTCGATCTTCACATCGATGTAGTAGCGGTTCTTCACACCCGGGAAATCCTCGAAGCGGACAAAGGTCCATGCAGCCTTCAGCCACTGGCTGCCGTTGTAGTAGAGCTGGTTGTTCATCTGGGCCCACACCTCGCCCGTATCGATCGTCTCCGAAGGCACGTTGCGATCCGGCTCGACGCTGTACTCCAGCGTAAGCGGATTGAACCGGATGTCGTAATATCCCGTCTGGGATATGGTGATGGGCTCGGACGATGCGGACGAAACGGTAGTCCCGTCCTGCTTGCCCCAGTCGATGAAGGCGTTCACGGTCCTGAAATGGTCCGAATCTTCGGTATAGTCTCCGGTCCAGAGCAGGAAGCCGTCACCGGCCGCCTCCACATAGGTCTTGAACGTGAATTCATTCGAAGAGGGAGTCTGGACCATCGGCATGGAGTACTCCTTGTTCGACTTCGAAACGGTAGCGTTTCCATAGATGTAAACACCCTTGATCACACTGGCCGTACCGGTCCAGACGGACTGTTCGCCGATATCGTTCAGGGCCGTCACGGTAATGACCAGATCATCGGCGTGGGGAGCCGCCGTCTGGGGAATCTCCAGGGCATCCTCAAAGAGGTAGATCTGCTCGTTTGCCTCGACCGTCTTCCGGGCCGTGCAACCCTCCTCGCTGGTCTCGACCGTAATGGAGGTAATCGTATGCTCGCTGTTGGTCGAGACCTCGAAACGGAACGGCATGGTACCGCCCGCCACACCGGCGATACGCTCCATCTTATTGACGATGGCCGGCTTGCTGCCCACCTCGACCGTCACGGGGATCACAGAGGTCTCCTGATTGCCCTGAGCATCGGTAGCCGTGAGCAGGAACTCGTATTCGCCCTCGTCCGGGATGTTCACGCTTGTCTTGACCCGGACCTGCGTCCGGTCGGTTCCCGGCGTGAAGGTCTCGGAGAAACCGATGGCCTCGCATGCCAGCACGACATCGCGCATCTTCTTGTTGTCGATGGCCGAAGCCTCGAACTGAATCACCTCGACCGGAGCGAAGACATTGTCCGGAGCCACGGGCTTCAGGATCTCGATAACCGGGGCCGTCTGGTCGGTCTCCACGGTTATAGCAGCGGTAAAATCAGTCTGGTTACCGGCATAGTCGAGGAAGGAGACCTTCAGCTGGTTGTCCAACGCAGCGTCGTCGGGGACCTGGAACGTATAGCTCAGATCGTAGAACTTGGGGGATCCGTAGATCTCGATCGTCTCCTGCGTCTCCGTTCCCGACTCGGTCCATTTGCCGAGCGTGACGTAAATGGTCTTGAGTCCATATCGCGAGGTTACATGGGCCTTGAAGTAGCCCTCCGAACCGCTCGGGCAGACAAGTTCGGTATCCGACGACGTGCAGTTCAGCGCCGGACCCGTCTCGGTATCCTCATCATGGCACGAAACCAGGGCCATCATCAGAACCGAAACGATCAGTTTCCAGAAATTTCTGTTGTTCATAATGCTAAAGGGTTATGATGAGATTATCTCCAATAGGGGTTCTGTACCAGATTCGCATTCTTGTTGATCTCTTCCTGCGGAATGGGATAGAGATAGAACTGCTTCTTGAAAACCCGGTCCACGAACTTCGTCCGTTTGTAGAAATCGGCCTCCGTCAAGGCGGAAGGATCCATTCCGTAGAACGGGCCGTTGTCCTCGGTCTCGGCAACCAGATAGCGCCGCGTATCGAAATAGCGCAGGCCTTCCCATGCGAACTCGATGTTCCGCTCGCGCATGATCGCCTTGTGGATCTCGGCCTGCGAACTCCGCTCGGGGAAGACCTCCTCGTAATTGGGCAGTCCGGCCCGGTTGCGGACCTTGTTCAGGTAACGCAGGATGTCGGGATTGCCCGGATCATACTGGTTCAACGCCTCCGCATAGTTCAGATAGACCTCCGCCCAACGGTAGAGGATGGGACGCTTCTGTTTGTGGGTCGGTTTGGTATCCTCCGCATCGATGAATTTGTAGGGCGTATATCCGGTTTTGGGGTAGAACGAGGTGCGACCTCCGGAGGTAGGCACATCCGAGCGGGACGAGAAATCGACCGGATCAACCTCACCCTTCTCGTTCGTCACCAGCTGGGACTCCCATTTCCGTCCGTTGAAGAAGACACTCGCATAGAACCGTGCCTCCCGGTTCTGGTACATGTTGTAAACACGGTCGATCTTGTAGACGTCCTGCTGCTGCTCGCTCGGGGCGGAAACAACGCGGTTCACCGTGATCTTCTCGGGATCCGTCGTAAAGCCCTCCTCAACGTAATACGGGTTGTCGGCCGTGGCCTCGGTTCCGTTGTCCATGTAGTAGGTATCGACCAGTTTCTGGGTCACACCCAATACGGCACCGCCGTTGCTGCCGGTCAGACGGGCCATGTACTGCAGGGGCGTGGCGACCTGCAGGTACTCGGAGAAGTCGTCGTAGATGGCCGGCGACCGGGAAAACAGCGCCTCCTTGTTGAAGGGGTCGTTGAAGACCTGCCGGTAGTAGGCATAGGCATCCTCGAAACTGTTGGGAGACCCTTCGGCCGTTGCCCCGACCAGATCGTAGCGTCCGCCCTGCGTATCGATCAGCAGTTTGGCCGCGTCAGCTGCCCGTTTCCACTTCTCGGGATCGTAGCTCTGCGGGAACAGCTTCTTCCCGTCCTTGTTGGCCAGATTGGCAAACTCCTTCAGGCCGGAATAGTTGTCCGGAGAGTTGAACAGCGGGCTGGCAGCATAAAGCAGCAGACGGGCACGCACGGCCAACGCGGAAGCCTGGGTCGGAGCCGCACCCCAGGCATCCTCATAAGAGGTGGGGAGTTGGTTGGCAAGGGTCAGCAGCTCTTCATCGAGCCAGTTCACCACCTCGTCCACACTGTTGCGGCTCACGAGGAAAGACTCCTCCGAAGCACCCGGATCAACGGCCGACTTCACGATCGGAATCGGTCCGAACTGTTCGAACAGCAGCACATGGTAGTATGCGATCAGGAAGCGGGCCTGCAACTTGAGTTTATCGACCTTCTCCTGCGTATTGATATCCGTCTGCTGGGGCACGACATGTACGTTGTCGAGGAAGACATACAGGTGGCGGATCACCCGGTAGAGCGGGATCCACTTCTCGCCGAAGCCCGAACCGGAAACACTCCAGTCTCCACGCGTTATCCGGTAGGCCTTGTAGCAGTCCCGGTTGTCGTTGATGTCGGCCTCGTCGGAGATCAGTTCATACGGGGAGGAGAACTCCCACCAGTCCGGCGCATAATCGACCGAGCTGGTCAGGGTCATCATCAGCGGGCTCGGAATCAGGGAGTAGCCGTGGGCCAGCCAGCTCAGCGTCGTGGAGCCGTTGCCGAAGACATAGTCCAGGTCCTGGACATTGGTCGGTTTGTCGAAAAAGCTGTCGCACGAAGAGGTTCCCATCAACAGGCCGAGCAGCGCGACACAATACTTTATGCATTTCATAACTGTAATCGTTTAAAAGTTCAATTCCACACCGAACGAATAGCTCTTCATCACCGGGTATTTCATACCGCTGTTCGTTCCCAGCTCCACGTCCCACAAATCGAAATCACTGAACGTAAGGAGGTTGTTCCCGATAAAGTAGACGCGCAGATGCTCGATTCCGGCCTTGATCGACCACTTCCGCGGCAGCGTATACCCCACAACGACATCCTTCACACGCAGGTAGGACATGTTGCGCTGCCACCAGGTCGAGTTAAGGTAGTTCTGGTCGTTGTATCCGCCGCGCACACGGGGCGAGAAGACGTCCTGACGCGGATTCTCCTCGGTCCAGAAACTGTTGGCCAGCTTTTTATAGATATTCGCATCCGAAACGGTCGGGATGACGTTCTTGTCCACCGGACCGTCGTCGTCGTTGTTGATGATACGGGTCACGTGCGCCGCACCCTGCAGACGGATACCGAAATCGAAGGCCTTGTAGGCCACGTTGATACCCAAACCATAGACGATCTCGGGCGTATCGCTGTAACCGATTGCCGTGAAGTCGTCCTTCGTGATGAAGCCGTCGCCATTGACGTCCCGGTACTTGATGTCGCCGGGAGCCACCTCGATTCCGAGTTCGGGGACGGGCAAATGCTGGAGCAGATTGCCCTCGGCATCGAAATCCTCCTTCGTATACAGCCCCTCGGCAACCAGGCCGAACTGCTGTCCGTAGGGATGGCCGATCCGATCGAGGTTCGGATAGCGGGGTTCGGGATCTCCGTTATAGACGATCTCGTTGCGTGCATAGGTGAAGTTGCCCATGGCCGAGATCCGCCAATCGCCCTTCATGTAGTTGTAGACCAGGCTCATATCGACACCATGATTCTTCATCTTGCCCATATTGGTCCACGGATCGACGCTGAAACCGGCACTGTACGGGAGCCGGCGGTTCTGACACAGGATGTTTTTGCGGTAGTTGTTGAAGTAATCGACCGTAAGATCGAACCCGAACATGGAAAGTTCCACTCCGATGTCCCGCTTCAACTCGGTTTCCCAGGTCAGGTTGCTTCCGAACTTGCCCTCCATCAGGCCGCTATAGGGCCGCGACGTGGGGTATTTGCCGAAATCATATCCATTGCTGCCCACAATCTCGGCCAGATAGGCATAACGGGTGCTGCTTCCGAGCTGATCGTTACCCACGGTACCGAACGAACCACGGATCTTGAATTTGGGAATCACCTGCTTGATACCCTCCCAGAAAGGCTCTTCGGAGACATACCAGCCCAATGCAACGGCCGGGAAGATACCGATACGGTGTCCCGGAGCAAAGTTCTCCGATCCGTTCACACCCAGGTTTCCCTCGATGAAGTAGCGGTTGTCGTAATTGTAGGTCACACGCGAGGCCAGGCCCTGGCTCTGGTAGGGCAGCAGAGCGAACTCGCCGCTTCCGTTGGCGATGTTCCGGATACGCTGGTTGTAGAGGACCAGCGCCCCGACGTTGTGCTTGCCGAAGGAACGGTCGTAATTCACGGAGGCCTCCAAATAGGTCGTGTAGGCCATCGCGCTGCTCTTGCTCAGGTTCAGGAACGGCGAGTCGCCCGGATAGTAGTTTCCGATCAGATTGCCCTCCTCGTCGCGGCCCGTCGCATAGAACTTGTCGGGGCTGAACACGCCCACCAGGGAGCTTGTATTGTCCACGTCGTAGGCGAACAGAACCCGGGCGCTCAAACCTTCGGTAATGAAATCCAGCTTCTGGTTCAGCGTTCCCGTAGCCGTCGTCACGCTGTTGCCGTCCTCCTTGTAGCCGAGCTGCGTCAGCCAGTTGTACGGGTTCTCGCCGATAACGGGGGTCGAAAGCTGCCCGTCGGAGTAACGCACGGGGAACTCGTTCGGTTTGGTCGTGATTGCCAGCCGCCAGATGTCATCGACGCTCGTACGCGGTCCGTTCACGGTCGTCAGCTGCGATCCCACATTGAAGTTGAATACGGTCGTCTTCGTCAGGTCGATGTCGAAGTTGCCGCGGAAATTGACCCGGTTGAGCCGGATGTTCGAGTTCCACGGACGGCTGTTGTCCGTCGTATAGATACCGTCCTCGGTGTGGTACGAGGTGGAGACGAAATAGCGGATCTTCGGCGAACCGCCCGAAATATTGACATTGACGTGCGCGTGCTTGGTCGTGGACTTGACCAACGCGTCCATCCAGTCCACATCGGGATAGAGGTCCGGATCGGTCCGGTTGCGCGTATTCGTAATGCGGTAGTCGGGATAGGGTTCGGGACCCGCATTGCCACCCAGCACATGGGCCATGTTCATCAGTTCCATGTATTCCACGGCACCCACGAATTCGGGCATGATCGTCGGAGCCTTCACCGCATACTCGGCACTCACATCGACCTTCAGCTCGCCGATGGATCCCTTTTTCGTCGTGATGGCGATGACGCCGTTGGCTCCCCGTACACCGTAGACGGCCGTAGCACTGGCGTCCTTGAGAATCGAGAACGACTCGATCTCCTTGGGGTCGATCGAGTTGAAATCACGCTCGACGCCATCGACCAGAATCAGCGGCGACGTATTGCCCTTGAAGGTGGCCATGCCGCGGATCCAGAAATCGGCCCGGTCGTTACCGACCTCGCCCGACCGCTGCACGGCGATGATTCCCGGGATGTTTCCCGCCAGCGTCTGACTCAGGGCCGATTTGGAGGAGACCGAAAGAGCGGTCGCCTGAACCGAGGCGATGGCTCCGATCACGCTCTCCTTTTTCTGCGTACCGAATCCGACGACCACGACATCGTCGATATTCGTGGCATCGGGCAACAGCTGGATATTATAGATTTTGTTACGTTCGATCGGAACCGTCTGTGTCTGGTAACCGATAAAACTGAACTGCAGTTTGCCGGAGGCGGGAACCTCGAGGCTGAAACTGCCCTTCGCATCCGAAGATGTCCCGAGGGTGGTCCCCTCGACGGTGATCGTGGCCCCGATCACCGGCTGCAGGTTCTCATCCATGATGTTGCCCGAGACCCGTGTCTTGTCCTGGGCGTTCACGGTCCCTGAGAACAGGAAACTCAGCAGACACACCAACAGCATCCTGGGTGACCAGAAGACACTGTCTCTTCTTTTCTTGTAGCATTCCTCACTCATAGATCAGTAATTTTAGGGTTATACATTGAATGGTAAAGTTCACATAAGATCAACCGCGTTTTTTCCCTTTAACAAAGAAACCCAATTATACCAGATTTGAGATTAAAAATTGTATCAATCAATTTCATTTTTAAATCATCCGATCTTCACCAAAACAAGGAATCGCATACATATCAAGCACTTGTACACATACGACATATTTAACGGCATTTCGGCGTGTCCTTGACCATAGTCGCACATATCGTTTTTTTTCCTACTTTCGATTACCGTTTATTCAACACGAAACAGCCATGTCGCGCAGAATCATCCTCCTCCTTTCGGCCGTTTTTCTGGAATTCGCCTTCACCCGAAGCGCACCGATGGTCATCGATGTAATCAATTCGGAAAAAGGTTTGCTGAGCAACACGATACTCTCCATTACGGAGGATTCGTTCGGCCGCATGTGGATCGGAACCGCCAACGGCATCTCCTGCTACAACGGCGACATGCCGATGAACATCTCCGTCAATACCGCTCCCCGGCGCATTTCGAACAAATACGCCCAAAGCCTGCTGCCCATGGAGAACGGCGACGTATGGATCGGGACCCCCGACCGGCTGAACATCTACTCCTACCAGGGCGATTCCGTTTTCATTGCCAACCGCCAGGAGATCGGAATCTCCGATATCACCGCCCTGCTGATGAGCCGGGACAAGAGAACGATCTGGATAGGCAGCACGGACCAGGGAGTCGGGGCATACGACCTTCCCGAAGGCAGATTCCGAAAACTGCAGTTCCCGGACAGCACGAACCTGCCGAAACACATCATCACCCTGTGCGAGGATCCGAACGATTATCTGTGGATCGGGACACGGTACGACGGAATATACATCTATGACCTGAAGAACGGCAAACTCTCCGGTTTTCCCATGCAGCATGCAACGGTCAATGCCCTGTGCACCGGGCGGAGCGGCACCATGTGGATCGGGACACACGACGGACTGTTCGGCGGAACGGTAAACGGCCCCATGGTGCGCATCAGCCACCCCATGGTGGACCACATCAAGATCATGGCGATCGTCGAAGACCGCAACGGCACGATCTGGGTCGGAGGAGACAACGGCCTGGTTGCCTTCTCCCCCGAGTCGGTGACGCCCGACAACCGAATCACGGACCTGCGCTCCGTTTCCGAAGGTCCCGGAATCGGTAAACTGACATACCGATACGTCTCGGCGCTGTATTACGACAAGAAGCAGACCCTCTGGGTAGGAACCTTCGGCGGCGGTATAAACATACTCGACATCTCGGAGTTCTCCCCCTCGGTCATCACCCCGATCGAGGACATGCAGGACGGGAACTCCTCGAACAAAACGCTCGCCATCTGCCGGGGGAATGACGACGACCTCTGGTTCGGGATGGACGGACACGGAGTCGTCCGCTACGATCTGAAGACAGGCCAAAAACAGGTGTTCTCCGGGTCGGACATCCACGACTCGGTGATCGTCTCCCTGTGCAGAGACGAGAACGGATACATCTGGGCCGGCGGATATTACAACGGTCTGGCCTATCTTGCCCCCGGCTCCGACCGTTTCGTGGCGATCCGCAACACGCCGCACAACGAGACGATCCGGGCCATTGCCACGGACGAAGGAAAGATCTACTACAACAATGATTCGGATCTGTTCTGCTACGACTTCCTCAGCAAAAGGACGACCCGCCCGCTTGCCGGGCGGCTGAACAAGAAGCTGGACATCCGCACGATCGTCATCGACCGCGAAACCATATGGCTGGGCACCTACCACAACGGAATCATCGGGTACGACAGGGAGACGGGGCGGATCACCGAAATCCCGGTCCACAAGGATTTCGGGAATGCCGTGGTATGGGACATGGTCCTCTTCGACCGGCAACTGTGGTGCGCCACCGATCTCGGGCTTTTCCGAACCGACCTGACAGGCGATCCCCTGCGGGGCGAGTTCATCGCCTCACCCGATCCCGGCTCCAAAAGTTTCGTGGCCGTAGCATCGGACGACAACGGCAAACTGTGGCTCTCCGGGACCAGCAAGATATACTGCTACGACATAACGGCCCAAAAATATACCCAGGTCACAACCCCAAAGATGCTCTCGGTGACCGACTATTCGGATGCCGCCATCCTGATCGACCGGACCGAGACATACGTCGGCGGATTCAAGGGCGTCGCCATCGTCAGAGACCGGCGGGAGTCGCCCGACACCATCCAGGCAAGGGAACTGTTCCTGGCCAACCTGAACATCAACAACCATCCGGTCTACCCGGGCGCCAGGCGATCTCCGCTCAAGAAAAACCTCAATGCGCAGGAGCGGATCGTACTCAGTCACAAGCAGAACAACATCTCGCTCGATTTCATCATACCCTATTTCGGATACGAGATCGCCAGCTACAGGTACCGGATAAAGGAGCGCAGCAACGAATGGTCCGAACTGGGGGCATCGCACACCCTCTCGATCAACAACATGCCTTACGGCAAATACACGCTCGAGATCGAAGGCTCCATCGCCGATTCGCCGAAAGTATTCTCCCGAACCCTCCAGCTCGTCTTCCGACCGCCGTTCTATCTCTCGACCGGAGCGAAATCGCTCTACCTGCTTCTCGTCGTACTTGCCGCCTTCGTTGCCGTACGGATCACCAAGACACGCATCGAATTGAAACATACGCTGGAGATGGAGCAGGCCAACCGGAAAAAGGATGAAGAACTCAACGAGGCAAAAATCAGCTTCTTCACCACCATATCCCACGAACTGCGAACCCCGCTGACCCTGTTGCTGGCTCCGATCGACCAACTCAAGGCATACGAAACCAACTCTTCGAAACTGAAAAACTACCAGCTCATCGAAAGGAATGCCAAAACCCTCCTCTCGCTGGTCAATCAGATCCTCGATTTCCGGAAAAACGAAAAGGGGGAGATCCGCCTGCAGGTGGCCCGCACCGACATCCGCACGCTGATTGCGGACATCATACTTCCGTTCGACCAGCTGGCCGGTTACAGAAACATTGCATTCCAGGCCTCGTTCCCCCCATCGGGGACATCGGTCTGTATCGATGCCGACATATTGACGAAAATCATCAACAACCTGCTATCCAACGCCTTCAAGTTTACGGAGCCGGGAGGCAAAATAACGCTGACGGCAGACATCACCTCCAACGAACTGGTGCTCTCGGTCGCCGACACGGGCATCGGCATGGCCAAGGAACAGCAGGAAAAGGTGTTCGACATATTCTATCAGGGAGACAACGCACAGACAAAATACGGAAGCGGACTCGGATTGTATCTGGTAAAATCGCTCGTAAAGATTCACCACGGGGATATCTCCGTAGAGAGCACACCCGGCATCGGGACAACGTTCCGGTGTACGCTGCCCTGCAGAGAGGATTTTTTCATCGACTCGGAATTCGCTCCGACGGAAGTCGGATCGGAGAAAGAGGTGATCCGGGAACCGGATACGCAGCCGGAAGAGAAGATGGAATCGGGCGACAAGGGCAAGGAGGAGACGATCCTGATCGTGGAGGACAACGAGGACATCGTCGAGTTCCTGACCGACAGCCTCGGGGTAAAGTACAACATACATGCCGTCTCCAACGGTGCCCAGGCTCTGGAAAAACTGAACGAAATTCCTGAAACCTCACTGGTCATCACGGATGTGATGATGCCCATCATGGACGGAATCACCCTGTGCCGCGAGATCAAAACCAACTTCGACACAAGCCATATCCCGGTCATCATCCTTTCGGCCAAATCCGAGATGGAGGACATGATGAACGGACTGCGTTGCGGAGCCGACGCCTACATATCCAAACCGTTTTCGCTGACCCACCTGAAGATTCAGATCGAGAAGCTGATCGAGATCCGGAAAACGCTCAAGGAGAAATACCGAAAATCGCTAAACTTCAGTTTCAACAACGAACATGAGGATGTATTGTCTGCCGAGAACAGATTCCTGAATGACATCACGCAGATCATCCTGCAGAACCTGTCGGACGTAAACCTCAACGTAGACTACATCAGCAGCGCCATATCGATGAGCCGGGCCAGTCTCTACCGCAAACTGAAATCGATCACCGGACTCTCCGTGAACGACTTCATCCGCAACATCCGGCTGAGCCGGGCCGAATACGAACTGCGGGAGACCCCCAAGACCATCTCCGAGATCGCCTACGACAACGGATTCAGCACGCCCTCCTATTTCAGCACCTGCTTCACCATTCAATACGGCTGTTCCCCCAAGGCATACCGTCAGAACAATGAGGCGAAGAAGGGGCAACCGTGACGGAGCAGGCAACAGCCCCTGAAAAAAGCGTCGGGCCCCGACCGGGGTCCGACGCTGATGCAAAAAAAGGGAAGAGGGCTATTCGCCGACCATGGCGTGGCGGTAGCCGTCGGTCTTGTTCCAGTCGCCGCGCGTAAAGTCCGGAACGGCGACAGGTGCACTGTTGTGTTCGAGCGACATGGCCGTGAGCGACCCGATGCACGACCACTCGGCCGCATCGTAAACGTCCTGGTCGAGCGGCAGTCCGTTGCGCAGGCAGTAGATCAGACGGTAGTCCATGATGAAGTCCATACCGCCGTGGCCGCCCACCTCGCGGGCCTTCTCCTCGATATCCTTCACGATCGGGTCCTTGTAGCGCTCCATCAGCGCAGCCTTGACCTCATCCGGCACGAAACCGTGAGCCGAGAGGTTCTCGTGATCGGGCACGTCATTGGCCAGCTGCTCCGGGCGGAAGGCATAGCCCTCGACCGGATACTTGTTGGCAAAGCCCTCGGTTCCCGTCAGCTGGTACATGCGGCTGTAGGGACGCGGCGTGTAGACGTTGTGCTGCAGGTGGATCGTACGGCCCTTTTCGGTCTTGATAAGCGTCAGCGTATGGTCGCCGTTGGCAAACTCCGTAGCTCCCATCTTCTCCTGTGCGGTCTTCAGACCGTTCACCGACTTGGTGTCCATCGCAACCAGATAGTTCATCTTGTCGCCGCGGTGGATGTCGAGCAGCTGGCAGGCGGGACCCAGGCCGTGCGTGGCATAGACGTCACCGCGGTGTTTCTGGTCGAAATCGAGGCGCCAGTTGCCCTGATAGTAGTCCCAGAACTCATCGAGATTGTGGATGTAGGCACCCTCGACGTGGAGGATCTCGCCGAAAAGTCCGTGCTGCGCCATGTTGAGCGTCGTCAGCTCGAAGAAATCGTAGACACAGTTCTCGAGCATCATGCAGTGGCGCTGCGTCTTCTCGGCGGTGTTCACCAGCTGCCAGCACTCGTCGAGCGACTGCGCGGCGGGAACCTCGACGGCGACGTGCTTGCCGTGCTCCATGGCATAGACCGCCATCGGGACGTGCTTGAGCCACGGCGTGGCGATGTAGACCAGGTCGATGTCCTCACGCTCGCAGAGCTGCTTCCAGCCCTCCTCGCCGCTGTAGGCCTCGGCACGCGGCAGGCCGCGCTCCTCGAGGATCTTCTGCGAAGCCTCGACCCGCTCGGGATAGAGGTCGCACAGCGCCTTGATCTCCACGCCGTCGAGGTGCGTGAAACGGCTGACGGCACCCGGGCCACGCATACCCAGCCCGATGAAACCGACGCGGACGGTCTCCATGGGCTCGGTCCGCAGGCCGAGGACCGACTGCTGCCCCGGCTCGCGCTCCGGAGTATCGAAGACGATCACGCCATCGACGGTCGTCCAACCCTTGTCCGTATCCCCGCCGCAGCAGGACGAAAACAGCATGCCCGCCAGGGCACACATCAGAATGCAAAATTTCTTCATAGGAAAGCGGTTAATGTTATTTATCACAAATATACGGAAATATTTTTGAAATCTTCCTGGGTTTGACTACTTTTGCGCAACGAAAAAAATTCACTCCGGTCTCCATGTATCGCAGATTCGCAGCGGCTCTCCTCTCGGCACTCCTGCTGTCACCGGGATGGCTCGGCATGACGGGCTTCACGCAACTCATCGGCTTCGTACCTCTGCTGTGGATCAGCTCCTCATACGAAGGCGGCCGGCGCAACTGGTGGCGGATGTTCGGATGGGCGGCACTCACCTTCGTGTTGTGGAATGCGATGACCATATGGTGGATCTGGAACGCCACTCCGGTGGGTCCCGTCGCCGCAACGCTTGCCTCGACCACCCTCAACATGATCGCCTTCATGTTGTTCCACTCCGTTTCGAAAAAGGCCCACAAGGCCCTTGCCTACACAACCTTCGTCGCCGCCTGGATCTCGACCGAATACTGGTACACCACCGGCGAATTCTCGTGGCCGTGGCTGGTGCTGGGCAACGGATTCTCACACGACATATGGGCCGTGCAGTGGTACGAATACACGGGCGTCTTCGGCGGTTCGCTGTGGGTGCTCGTCTGCAACCTGCTCGTTTTCGAGGCCCTGCGCTCCCGCTCGCGGCGGCGTATCCTGGCAGCGGCCGCAGCCGTCGGGCCGTTTCGCTCTGCATCGGGGCCGCGTGGCGGCAGCCCGACCAGGGGACGGTCCGCGTAAGCATCATCCAACCCAATGTGGACTGCTACGACAAGTTCCACGGCGACGTCTCGCGACAGGAGCGCAACCTGATCGACCTGATCGGCCAGGTGCCCTCCGACGCGCAGTTCATCCTGCTCCCCGAGACGGCCGTACCCGACTACTATTGGGAGCCGGTACTCTCGACGACACCGGGCGGCAGCACCGCAGGACCGTTCTGGCAGGAACTCGCCGACTCGCTCCGCACGGGGCATCCCGATGCGCTGCTGATCGCCGGGGCCAACACCCTGCGCCGCTACGAGGCCGGCACACAGAGCCGCACGGCACGCCTCAACCGGGCCGACGGCAGCTATTACGACATCTTCAACTCGGCCGTGGGACTTGACTCCGCCGGACGCATCCAGCTGCACCACAAGGGGCGGCTGGTCATCGGCGTGGAGAACACCCCGACATGGGTCTTCGACGTGTTGAGATTCCTGGTCATCGACCTGGGCGGCACGCTCGGGCAGATCGGCATGGGGCAGCACGGGACGGCCTTTGAGCACGCCGGGACGAAGGTCGGGCCGGCAATCTGCTACGAAGGGCTCTACGGCGCGTTCTACGGCGATTTCGTGCGCCGCGGCGCGCAGTTCATGGCCATCGTCTCGAACGACGGCTGGTGGGGCGACACCCCCGGATACACGCACCTCTTCTCGATCTCGCGGCTGCGGGCCGTGGAGCACCGCCGGGCCATCGCCCGCGCGGCCAACACCGGAAAATCGGGCTTCATCTCCGCGCGCGGCGACGTCGGACAGACGCTCGGCTGGGAGGAGCGCGGCGTGCTGACGGCCGATGTCCCGCTCTCGTCGCAAACCACGTTCTACACCCGATACGGCGACTACGTGGCCCGCATCGCAGAGTATGTCCTGCTGCTCTCGCTGCTCTACTACGTCGCCTACCGGATCAAACGCAAAAACTATCTCGTCCAATAATACCCTGCTTTATGAACTATAACCAAACCCTCGAGTTTCTCTTTTCGTCGCTCCCGGCTTTCGAAAACACGGGCGCTTCGGCCTACAAACCGGGATTGGAACGCATCACCGCATTCTGCCGCCATCTGGGCAACCCGCAGCGGAACTTCTTCACGATCCACGTCGCCGGCACCAACGGCAAAGGGTCCGTGGCGCACATCATCGCCGCAGTGCTCCAGCAGGCCGGCTACCGCACGGGCCTCTTCACGTCGCCCCACCTGCAGGACTTCCGCGAACGCATCCGCGTGGACGGTGAAATGATTCCCAAGCAGAAGGTGGTGAACTTCGTGGACAAGCACCACGACAAGATGGTCGGACTGGAGCTGTCGTTCTTCGAGATGACCGCCGCGATGGCCTTCGACTACTTCGCACAGAGCGACGTCGAGGTGGCGGTGATCGAGACCGGGCTCGGAGGGCGGCTCGATGCAACGAACATCATCGTACCGATCCTGAGCATCATCACCAACATCGGACTCGAGCATACGGCCCTGCTGGGCGACACACTCCAGAAGATCGCCGCCGAGAAGGCCGGGATCATCAAGAAGAGCATCCCGGTGATCATCGGCGAGGCAGACGACCGCTACAACGGCGTGATCGAGCAGGCTGCCGCCGCCAACAAGTCGCGCGTGATCTACGCCGAACGGGAGTTCCTCTACGAGGGCCGCACGGAGCGGGACGGGAGCCAGCTCTTCCGGTTGCGCCGCACGCGCGACGACAAGGCCTTCGAAGTCGAACTGGACCTTGCGGGCAACTACCAGAGCCACAACATTGTGACGGCTTCGGCCGCCGTGGATTTCCTCCACGAGGAGACCCCGCTGACGATCTCTCGACGCGCCTATCTCGAGGGCATGCGCGGGGCTGCGTCACACACCGCATTGCACGGACGCTGGCAGAAGCTGGGCGAGGCTCCGCTCACGATCTGCGACACGGGCCACAACGCCCACGGCATCGCCTATGTGGCCGAGCAGTTGAAGGCCACGCCGCACCGGAAGCTCTACTGCGTGATGGGCTTCGTCCGCGACAAGGACCTGGCACACATCCTCCCGCTGCTGCCCCGAGACGCCCACTACATCTTCACGCAGGCCCGTTCGGAGCGGGCGCTGACGGCCGGAGAACTGACGGCCAAGGCCGCCATCTAC
>OJMK01001739.1_pt1 | contig 16595 bp, 17 predicted proteins | sample 1597201 | NCBI WGS metagenome assembly OJMK01 (sample SAMEA2452125, study PRJEB22498) | human gut metagenome | reverse complement strand
GCTTACAAGGCGGGCGTTCATGCCTCTGTGCTCACCTATCTTGAAATTAAGAAAGCGGATTTTTACCGCATAGAAAGTACGGTTGACGGAAAATCATTCGTTACGGCGAGAGGCTGGGAAGACCTGTCGCAGATGATAACCCTGTACGAGAAGAATAATATTAAGGTCGATATAAAGCTTATTCGTCAGTACATACAGCACGACAGGACAGCGAGAAGCTTTGCGGCATATTATGACCTGTTCAATAAGTACAGGAGCGACTATCAGATAGACGAGATACTCAGCGGCAATGCAAGTGACAGCATAAAAGACAGGGCTGAAAACGCAAAGTTTGACGAGCGTTTATCCCTGCTCGGACTTATCCTTGACAGCGTTACGGCATCGGCAAAGCAGGTAACAGACGGCGAGGATATGCTCCGTGAAACGCTTGTAACGCTGAAAGAATTCAAACGGATAACGCATAACAGCGATATATCCGCAGAAAAGCTGATGAATGAGCTTATAGCGGTAAAGAAAAATGAGCTTGAAAACGGCAAGCAGTCGTCAAGCATTTCCGTATCACGTCAGAAAACGCTTGCAAGAGCAATATCACAGCTTGAGAATATGGCTGCGCTCACAGTCGGCAAGGACGGAAAAACGGCGTTTGCGGATATCAGGAGCAGATATGACAGTCTTGTGTCTGAGCTTAAAATTTCAGCGAAAACGGCACGGGATAAGATGTCAAACGCATTTATTTTCTGCAATGAAGTGTACACCGACGGACAGGAAATGCTGATACTTGTAACCGAGCTTACCGCAAACAGCTACACGGCAAGATTTATTTCTGAGTTTGGATGTAAGGAGTATTACGAGCATAACAAGGCTCTGCTGTTTACCGACAGAAGCAAGGAAATTATGCAGAGACTAGAGGAGTTCGGGGAGATATAAACTGAACTGTGCAGCGCTTCATTTTATAAACAAACATACTTTTTCTACAAGCTGAAATGCCGCCCTGATGGGCAGCATAGAGAGTCTGAATAATAAACTGTGTAAATACCAATAATAACCATAAAAATTGAAGGTAAATTGGTATGAAAAACAGAAATCACGGATTAAGCGAAAAGGAGCTTGTTCAGCTTCTGATGGCAGACTGTGAAAGCACAGGAGATATTCAGGCAAAACTGAAAAAGCTGTTTGCAGGAACGATCGAACAGATGCTTGAAGTGGAGATGGCTCTGGACGAGATAATCTGGCTGATTACTCTGCTTTGCAATCAGAGCATTGAGATACATAATTTCAGAAACAGCGATAAAAAGCCGCTTCTCACCGAGGAAACCGTGGAACTCCTGACCTCCCCCGGCGAGCTTGCCGAATACAAGGACGCAATCACCGAAGCTATGCTGAAAGGCACGAAACGAAATGTAGAAAGCGAACACCGAGCCGGTGTGGCAGACACCTCAAAAAACGCAGTAACAGCCGAGTGAACGACGCAGAATTGTTCACCCGGCTGTTCTATTACGGAACGGCGCAGCTGCACCTCGGTTCGGAAGAGGTGTGGCTTATGCCGTTCGGGTTTCTGCTGGATTTGTGGGAGTGTCATAAGCAGTTTATTGGAATCTCCAAACCTAAGCGGGAAGCGAATATTGACGAGGTTGTGCCGATGGGAATTTGAGTGGAAAAGCGGTTGAAAAAAGTGGAAATGTGTGGTATAATAGATTTATAAAGGCAGATAATCTGCCCGATAATCGGAATATGTATATGTTGGTAGATAACTCAGTTCCATTTCGTTGAAAGGTCGTGTGCTTATGTCTATAATTAATTGTGTTGGCAAAAGAATAAAACGGACAGTTGCGTTGTTGATTGCAGCGACATTACTTTGCAGTTTGACAGGCTGTGCCAAAGGACCAACAGGAAACAATAATTTAAGTTCTGACATCGATTCAAATAACGCTGATGAAACAGAATTTGATATAGAACGTGTCCGGAAAAGTTTCATTATAAAAGGGGTGCCCTTTGAATTGCCAAAGAGAATTGGCGATTTGGATGATGCGTGGACATACCAAAAGCGTGAAACGCATTATGTTGACGATACAGGATTGGCTGATTTTTATTTTAACGGAAAAGAAATGTTTGTAGCGGGAATCGGTGACTTTATAGAAGGACAAGAAGAGGATGGGTTTATTTACGATATCGCTCTTGAATCGGATGATTGCTCAATTGGGGGTATAACGCCAAATGTTTCAACAAAGGCTGATGTGCTGAAGAAATACGGAGAGCCGTCAAAAATAAATAATTTTGAGGATAGGGGCTTATATAGGTATATTTACGGCACTCAAGACAGCAATCAAAAACTATTTTTCATAGAGCATAGCCAAATGTTCACCGTGGTGTTTTATGCTGAAAATGATGTCGTACAAGGTGTAAGGGTAGTTTATAATACCTTGAAATAGGTGTAAATCTGCCTTATAAATTTGGAGATGGCACATTCTTTTTTAGGAGCAAAAAAGAAATGACTAAAATACTTGTTCTGATTTCTGTGGTGATTTTTTTTACAGCCTGTACGGTAAAGACAACGGAAAAGTTGACTGATGTAAGACATCCGTATGGTGTTTTTATCGGAGCAGAAAAGGAAAAACTGTTGTCGATAAACAACTATGACGTTCTTGTTATTGATGCAGAATTATTGACAGCCGAGGACATTGATGTGATACACCAAAACGGAAACAACGAGATATATTCCTATCTTAATATTGGTTCAGTAGAAGACTTTCGCAGCTATTACAAAGAATTTTTGCCTTTTACCATAGGCGAATACAAGGATTGGGATAACGAAAAGTGGATAGATGTATCATCAGAAAAATGGCAGACACACATCGTTGAAGCAGCGGATGAACTGGTGGATAAGGGAGTTTCAGGACTATTTGTTGATAATACCGATGTTTACTATGCATTTCACGAGCAGAAAATATACAATGCGTTACTGGATATTTTCAACGCTTTTACTGAAAAAGGAATAAAGGTAATTGTGAATGGCGGCGATGTGTTTATAAGTGAAGTAATAAATAATTGCTCTATCCCAACTTGCATAAAAGCGGTTAATCAGGAAACCGTATTTACATCAATAAATTTCGATGATAAATCCTTTGGCGAAAATAATTTGGAGAATAGAGAGTATTTTATTGAATATCTTAATGTCTGCAAACAAAACGGTATGGATGTTTTGCTTATTGAATATGGCGCAAACGATAAACTGAGGAAAAAGGTCATGGATTACTGCAATAAAAATGATTATGTATGCTATTTTGCTGACTCTTTGGCGCTTGATTGATAAACAGCCATTTCTCAATCAGACATATCTGCCGTAAATTAAGTGATATGCTGTGTTCGTTTTAGCATATTCAGCTGTAATAGTCAATGCAAAAGGGGAAGAGCGGAGCATTGAGAAATGAATGCACTGGCTCTACCCCAAAATCTGTGTAAACCACAAACGTGCATTAAGTGAAATCAGTAAGCTCAGGTAACATTTTGATGAGTCCGGAGCTTATTCATAGTAACATAAATCAATTGAGTTGTTAATAGGAACTTCTGTTGAAGCGGATGGCCTGTCCGGACCGATCATCACCTTCGACGAAAGCTACGTCCGCAGACTGTTCAGCCGGATCACGATCTTCGATGACAAGGTGGTATTTGCCTTCAAGGACGGGAAGGAAGTCACGATAAAGGAATAAAGCCCATAGATGCAGAAACACCTCCGAGCCGTTATGGTTCAGAGGTGTTTTTTTGCTAATGTTCGCTCCCCGCCGCCGGTGATGGCAGTGTGGGAGCCTTGATGTATATACTTTCAAGTCTTTGATTTTTCTTTCTTCCTGTCTTTGATTACGTAGGCAATAAAGAATCCGACCACGATGCCGATAAAATTACAGATCAAGTCATCAATATCGAAGCTTCTGCCAAATGCCATCTGCAGCAGTTCTACAATGAATGGAACAGCGATGGCTACCACAAAGATGTTTTTTCTGTTGACTCTTTCTGTGACAAACGGGAGGAAAAACCCCAACGGTAAAAACATCGCTATGTTCCCTATGAGCATGGTTTTTACCCAACTGCCTATAGTGAGTTCACCTGATAATGCCTTTATGAATGATGGTACTAAATTGAACCCGCCAAAGCTAAAAATCGGGAGCATTTCATCCCACCAGCCTAAGAATATACCGTCAAAAAAGCTCAACCAGAAGTTTGCAGGTAAGACCACGAGGCTGATTAATCCCGTAAGATAACAGGAGAAAAGCAGCTTCATTATTTCTTTCAGCCACTCAACCTTGAGCTTGTTTCTCTTTACAGTGACCACTCTGATAATCAGATAAACGATTCCTACAAAGCATGTTATCGGCACAGCCTGAAAGAAATAACCCAGCACCGAGCCTGAATTCATTATTGATCTAAACCAGTTCAACATAATTTATTTCTTATCTCCTCCTATAGCCCTCGGACAACAAAACTACCGTTACAGCCCGATTTGACAACATAACGAGAGTCTCAACCTCTCGAAAAGGACCAAATGACAACAATCCGATAGTCTCAATCTCCGTTTTTTGCTCTTGATAGTGAAACTGCTGTCACCGCAAACATATTACCCTATACGCCAAATCACCGTATTCCACCAAACAGCACAGCCTGCCCAACACGCACAAACCGCACCGTTAATCCACCTATCCCGATTTACTCTGCTTTCCTTGACATCGAAACTACGCACTCCACATGCGTACAAATTCAAATTATATCCCCACAAAACTATGGATATCTGGACAATATTTTTACAGTACTAATACCGTTCGTGCAGCCTTTTCCCACAAAATCATGTATGGTACTAATTTTGCACCATACTAATTGTGCAACAGCCTATGGCACAATTACTTTTTCCCATTACTTCAGTATCATTATCTTCTTCCATCTTTTCCGCTTCTAACGATTGATACTCCTGTTTCAATCCTCGTAATAATTCTTCCCCACTCGACAAGTACAGCTTATAATTTGACACAAAAATCTGCGTCTTATCAAGAGGCTAGTGCTACCGCTTATTGAGAATAATTTCTTGCTTATTAACAAATAACCGAGCATTTATATTCCAACTGTCTTGATAACCTCCAACAATAATTAATATAGGTTCTGGACATTTTAGTTTTTGGTCTCGAGATAAAACTATCATTTGATTTTTATCAATATTACTTGGTGCCGACGATGCATTTGGATGATAGTGCCACTCTCCTAAATAATACTGGCCTTGGTCCCATGCGAAGTCTAAAATTCTTTTCAATCCATCTATACCCCTATAAAAAGTACACTTTGAATGTCTAGAATTTTTGGGTGGTGGTGTTATTTGTAAAATATTGGCTATTGCTTGGTTGGAAGAATAATTTCCAATTAAAATGCCCCCTGTTTCATAAGGATTAGAAATAGCACAATAATAAAGCATTTGTTCATAAGCCTTTGTGTCGAACTTTACACTATATGATTGATTCTTATCTTGAAAAAGCAAATTATCCATTCTCTCTTTTCTCCACCACCTCATAGCTTTCAAATATCCCATCACTCTCTTTTTGCTCGTAAATGAGTGAAAGCGTCTTTTGAGATTTTGATATAATGTAATTTTCAATTACCTTCACGGAAGTTGCAGCAGCAATCCAAATATCATCACTTCTTCCAGGAAAAGTCGGATGCCAGCAACCAATTCCATTCCTTGGCAAGTCGTAATCATCATATAAGACTTTTTCTGCCTGTAGGTACGGGGAAATCAAATCATAAAAAGCATTAAAATTAAAAGTGTTACCATTCATCAGTGTAACATATAATCGTTTTGCACCCAATCCAACAGAGACTGAAGCTATAATATGGGTTCTCTTAAAATTAGTTCTTTGAAGAATATCAAGTACATTATTTTCCCCAGTACAATCAACAATAACATCATACCTATCCAAATCAATATTTGTTTTAAAAGAGTCATCATTTGAAAGAGTATCATTTATAACTTTAACATTTGCGTGTGGATTTATGGAGTTAAGATAATTACATACCGATAATTCTTTAAATTCACCAATATTATTTAGATTTAAGATATGGCGGGATAAGTTCCCAACTTCAAATATATCTGAATCTGCAATAGTAATATTATATACTCCTGCTCTTACAAATATTTCTGCGAATGATGCTCCAATGCAACCTGCTCCAATGAGCAATATTCTTTTTCTTAGTAACAGGTAGCTCATTTTACCTCGTTGAGATATTTCGTGTTGGTTCCAATTTTCTGAAACAATCCAATCCAATTTTGCATTTTTAGTGAATACCTCACATCTATCACGCATCCACCATCCCTGTTGATTATTTCTGAATCCTTTTGCTGTCCTTTTGCCATATGATACAGTCGGTAAATACAGAGCTTTCCAAGAAATTATCTCGGGGTCTCCACCAAAAATTCGGGGAACAGGGAAACCAATTAAAAGCAAATGCCGTTTTCCGTCCCGAATTTTTGAGACAATATTTTGAAGGATACACATTATATTAATATGTTGTTTTTCACAGGCAACTAACAATTCGCCAAATGTTTCTGGTGCTTGCCACTCATTAACAACTGGGATCTGATTCATAAGTATCCACGGGGCAATAATTGGAGGTGATATAGTTGTTTTTGAAAGATATTTTCCCCATTCTGTATAATGCTGGATGTTGTTACTTAGCGATTTAAACACCTTAACATAGTATACAAATGGTTTACTTTTATACACATCTAATTCTGCTATTCCATACCGACATTCGACACTCTCCCATTGCATGAAGGTAACCACATCTTCCGAGAAAGCAAACTGTATTTCTAAAATATTGCTCATAGAAAATTCGGGCAGCTCAAATGGCTCGCTTTCTGTAACTAATTTTCCTTTTGCCGCTAGCTCTAGCCAACAAATTACTCGTTTTGCATGATACAACAAGCGTTCATCTACACTATATGGTTCCGATTGATAATTAGGTATTGTATTCACCTCAAGGCATAATGCTCCTTTTCTCCACAATCCGTTTCTTTCAATTTTGGAGTTGTTAGCTTGATGATACAATGTAACCGTTATACTGTTTTCGACGTCTGGATATACTTTAATTTTTCCCTTTGGGTATTCGGATCCAACAACGAAAAACCATTGAGATTTCTGAGGGAAATATGGTGTTTCACATTCAATCACAATACTTAAGTGTAAATACCAAACATTTAATTCATTATCAAATTGCCACTCATCCATTATCTCAACTTGAGATAATGAATCCAAAGCCCTTCGAGCCTGATTTAATTTATCAAGGATTTGTTTTGACTCCATCTATGCAAATCTTCCTTCTGGAATGGCTGCCGATTTTTCAGTACGGGTTGTAAATCCCGTTGAAGAATTAGATTTTGATGGCTTTGGAGCTGGTGGAAATTCATTACCAAATAGCTCTCTCCATTTGCAAACACTATCATATAATTCTTCACAATCAAAAGCTTCACGAGCTATTTTAGCAGCATCACATACCGTATCGTAGAAATCAGAATATTCTTCATCTGTAATTCGTGCAAAAACATCATGTTCAGGAACGCCTCTATCAGCTAAAAAAGGTTTATTAGTGTATTGGGAAACGATATTTTCAAGAGTTAATACAACACCTTCGGCAACACTTTTAATATCATCTGGACAACAATCACCAATAAAATGTTCCAACGGATAACTCTTGGGATGTTTCATATCTGGATATTGTGTTTTGCGCCACCACTTCAATGCCTTAACAACATTTATATAGTGGGTATTGCAATTCTTGTTTTTTTCAACCGTCCATCGAATTTGCTCAAGTGGATGTGTTTTATCCCATTTTTCCGCTTCACGGTCAGGAATTAGCAACGGTTCGGATTTCCATTGGGGTTCGTTATCTGATTTATAAAATATGTTATATGCACTTTTAAGTAAGTCATTATTGAACGATTTTGTACGTAACTTTTGTTGGAAATCTTCAATTGTATATTCCGAAATAATCGCCTCATCTTGAAGTACTCCTGTTTCGCTTTCACCAGGTGCAGAAGTAGGTACGATATCCAAATCAACATAATTTAAACTTATACCAATTGACCTGCCTTGAATTCTATATTTGTCTTTATAATGTTTTTCTAAAAATGGAACAAATAAATCCAAAGCCTCCTCTGGTGTAAACTCTTCAAAGTCTAATTTCGTTACAACAATTACATCGACATCTGATTTATTGCCGTTTTTGGGTTTTACTGCTGTGGAACGTCGGTAACTTCCCTGTAAGAAAGTACTGATAATAATCTTTGATAATGTTTCATCTTCCTCTAATCTCCTTCTTAATGTCGTATGCCCTGTTTTCAAATCCTTCACTTGATTGTCAGACAAACGAATATTAGATAGAAAATCTTTAAAATATGACGGTACAGTAGACATAAATAATCCTCCCTTAATTAGTAAAACTTATTGATTGTGAATATGTACAAGAATTCCTTTGCTCAAAATCATATTCATATAGAATACATTTGCCAAATCCAACTGAATTTTGACCTAAGAAAAACATAAATGCATTTGGAGCAGCAGCAAAAATATGTAGTGTTGCACGCCGTTCCACAGTGCTTCTTCTGCCAATAGCGTTATAAACTGAATTAGCTAAAGCAGTTGCATGTGTTCCATCTTCTATCGAAAAATTTGTAGCACCAACATCGCTTGGCGTACAATTAATGATACATCCAATTGATAGATTGTTTTCTTTTATGAAATTTACCACGTCATTGTAAATGTTACGAGTTACATTTAATACTAATGCAGAATCATATTGATTCTCATTAAATTTTTCGTGGGAAATATTCCAATTAGTATAGTTCCTTTTAGATGACAGTTTCACATCCCATAATACAGTGCCATTGGTCGACGATTTTTGTATCGGAAATACGTTGATACCTGATTTACTATCAAGAATTCTTCCTGCTGCAAAGGCTATAGACGCATGTGTATCTAAAAATATTTGATATGCATGCTTGTTGCTTGTATTTGTGAGCAAAAATTCCTCCAAATTTCTATAAATATCTTTGTTCCAATCGTATTCACCCTTTATATTGCGACCATCAAACTTATTAATGAATGATAAACAACTCTCTGTGTCTTTTTCCAAGTTTTCTGCTCCACGGGTAAAGCTTTTCACACCAATAGATATTCTTTTAGGGGAATACTTATCGGCAACAAGAAAAATGCGTTTTTCCATTTCTTCATCAAAGTCTTTTCTATCAATACCTTTACCATGTGTTGAAGAAATCATCTGATCATTTACAGTCGCTGAAGCAATAAACCTAATTTGGTCAAACGTCATCATTTGATTGCTATCTGAAATATACTGATGCAACGAATCTCTTACAATTTTTTCTAAAACTTCTATTTCAAACGGCAAAATAAAAAACCGTATTCTCTTATTATCAAGCAAATCTGTATCAAACCCATTTAGCGACGATTTTGCTTCTTTATCAAGCACTTTCCCATAATACTTTTCGATTGACTTTATAAATGTGTTGGCGGACTTATCACATTGCCCGATTAAAAATAATTCATATTCAGGACTTTCTATATCCTTTATAAGGTCATCTAGCCATATTTTGATGTCTGATTTGGTAAAAGTATTTATCGTTGATTTTACTTGTATGCATTTAACAATTTGATTTTGCTGCTCTAATGCTATATCAACCTTATCATTTGATGTTGGAAATTCGACATATATCTTATCCCAGTTAACTTTATCAGTTAAGGCCTCTAATACTGAAGCAAACCCCTGGTATAAAAATCCCCGTGATGCTTCTTTTCCACCCATAATCCTCACCCTTTCCATCATTTATTTGCTTTACTAATCCATGTGATATTCTATAAACAGGCTACCTATTAAATAACCCAAAAATATTTCAAAGCATCTTTGATTGCTTCTACCTTTTCCGCTGTCGGATGCTTCCTCGGCTGTTTCAATTCTTCTACCGCATTAGGAGCATCGTACATCGGCAAGCCTAAATCTCTCTTTACCTCTGCGATATATGCGGTATGTACCTTGAAGCCATATTTAGCTTCTATGTACTCCTTTATCATTTTGTAGGACACTCGTTCCTTGGGCTTGTATTCTTCGGCTCTTTTAGCGATATTATCAAGCGGAACTTTTCCCTCACCCTCACCAAACTCAACTTTTATGTTGATATGTCCGTCTGGCTTTTTGTGGGAAAGCAGTACTACCGTCTCCACATGCATAGTTAGTACCGTCTTCATCAAGAATATTTACCATGTCACCTTGCAAATTCTTTACATAGTAGAACATTTTTCCGTTATAGGATAATGCTACAGGGCTATTCTCAGTATCATAGTAAAAGAAAAGTGTTGCACTGTCAGTTTTTTCAGCAATTAGGTTATTATTACTATCATAATAATAGTCAGTTACCTTTGCGCCTACTTTTTTCTGACTTCTCATTCCATTGCGCAGTTGATTTAAGAAATACACATACATCATTTATTTTGACTCATCAGGAAAAATTTCTTCTGTCACACTCGTAACTTTCCATTGCCCTGATTTCTTCTCTAACTCAACAAATATTGGTATCGGTTCATACCAAGTGCCACTACTAGACACTAATTGATCATTTTTATCATAAGATGTATAATGATATCTAAATTCAGCTTCCGCTTTATTGTCAGTTATTTTAATGTCAGATATATAACAACTATTTGTTTCTCTTTTTACGCTTTCCCTATCATCTCGATAATCCAAACTTTTGAAATCATCTTTTGATATAAAACCAGTGTACTCCTCATTTAACCTTTCACCATATGTATCATAAGCATTTTCCATAACAAAATTTAGTTTTAACTTTAAATATTCTTTTTCAGCATCAAAAGAATATGTTTTGTATAAATTCAAACCCAGCAATAACAAAATAGCAATTAAAATCCCATACTTTATTACTGTTTTCCATTTCACCATCATTCTAGACCACTCATTTCATTTGTAATATACAGACAGTACTATTCCTTTTACCTTTATTTTTTTAGGATTCTTTTTATCCTTATTACTTAATAATTTTTTATTGAAATTGTTTACAGTATGAGCTGCATAACAAATTATTTTTTTGCCCTTTACTTTAATTATTGAACTAATTATCGAAGCGTGCGTATAGATTCCATCACCATTACCATCAAAATAAAGCAAATCACCTTTTTTAATACCGTATTTATTTATAATTTTGTGTTGAATGGTATTCGTTAAATTGTATCATGAAAGCTCTATTGATCTTTATACATATTTTGATCTTCTAAAATATGAATATTGTTTGCTTGCAACAGTCCAGTATTGGGTATAACACTCCTCCCAATATAAACTTTTAAAACAATACTAGTCCCTATTCGTGTTTAAACCGCCATGGTGTAGGCACTGTGAAACAAAGTTCGCACAATCACCATTTTGAAATTTAGGAAAGTGCATATTATAATCATCACTCCATTTCCCAGCGTACTTTATTACATTATCCCTATTGTATTTATTACTTTTATGGCATGTTTTAATTATCCCACTATCCAAATAACTACAATTACCTGTATAATCATATAAGTTTGTTGGATTATTCTCACAATACACAAAAATATTACAACTTAAAACGGTACATGAAGAACTGATAAAAGCAGTATCATTTGCATTGATAAATCTACCTGTAGTTGGGTCACAGTAACGGCTTTGGAGGTAATATAGACCTGTATCTGTATCATACACATATCCTCTATATCGGAATGGGTTGAACTCTTTAACTGTTGCATATGATGGGTTAACATTAGATTTTTCTTTTAGGATATTTCCCCATGCATCATATGTATATTCTACCATTACTTTACCTTGGTGATTTACTATCTTTGTTATATCACCATGTAGATTCTTTACATAATAATACATTGAGTCATTTATTGACATTGCCGTTACTGAGTTGTTGCTATCATAGTAGAAATATGCTACAACTCCACCCTAATATTGCTTAATATAACATATAAATGCCACATAAAAATTTTTTGAGGTGGCATTTATAGTACTACAAACACCTATTTTAATATTGACAATACTTTGATATAATATTTTTATGCTTATAAAATATGCAATTAAAAATCAGTGGAGTTAATGCATACACCATACATATCCACATACTTATCATTTAAATCATCTGTGAAATAATAACATCGCCATCTATTTTTACCAAATTCATCAAAAAACAGATACACTTTTTTACTATTTTCTGATTTAAATATACAATAATAATTTTTTTCATCATCAACTTTAATTTCTCTAAACTCGGCAATCTTACCTGCTATATTTTCAATATCAGAAATCATAGGCTGCCTCGAACTGATATTGCCATAAACATCTAAGTAGTTTTGCAATGATTCTAAAGTTTCTTGAGATACATATGATACCTTAATTGGTTTATCTAAATTAATTTGAATCTTATAGTCCTTAATATTATCAGAATATTTAGTATCACTTATTTTATTAGTTGTAACCACAGTACTACTACTCATACTTGAACTTTTAGTATTCGTATTCTGCATTTTACAACCACTCAAAACAATAATACTATAAACACAACAAAGTAAAATCATCAATTTCATAATTTTATTTATCATAAAATGTACCTCCTATTTAGACCAAAACCGTCCCTTGTAAGCAAAATATAAGGTCTTTCTATTATAATACAAAGGCCCTATTACTGTGTTTTATATAACATACCACCAAATCTGTATAATACATATGGATCAACACAACCTCTTGCTAACGCAGTCCAACCTGAACCTTTATTTTTATCTGCATTAATTTTTCCAAGTAATTTAATATTCCCTATTCCGTGTTTATTCCACCATTTTAAAGTTTTAGGATCTTGCTTCCAAAAATGAAAATCATAAACAATCTCTATACAACCGTACTTATGTAAGCAAATTTTCTTTATCTAATTTGCTCACATAGTTAGAATATTTCATATTCACAGAAGATACAATTAATTTATTATTAATCTTCTTATAATTTATAAATAATATACCTTCATTAGTTAAATGAATTGAATAATATTCATCATAAGCAGGATAATTAATAAAATTCAGTTTGGTAGCAGAATCAATGTTTTTTATATCATCCAAAGTAGTTTCATCGACAATGATATTGCTAAAATCATCTTTATTAAGCTTTTTCTCGGAACCTACAGCAAAATTAATTTCTTGATTGTCGTCATAGAAAACATATAATTTGCCATTTTCATAATTATACACATTACAAAACGCTGATTTATCAATGTTTATAGTTGTGTATTGAGGCATAAGATGATTTATTTTGCTAATATCTCTGAATATATATGTACTCATTTTTGCTGGTTGTTTTGCTGAATATACAGCTGCTTCTTTTACTGTAGCAAAAGGATATTGTTTAGTATCTTTATCATCTGACTTACAACTACACAAGCAAATGACACCAAAAACTAAAACAAAAGAAAGTAATGTTGAAAATAATTTTTTCATAATAAACGCTCCTATCTAAACCTAATGACATTCATACAGACAAATATACATACATCATTTATTTTGTGGTTTATTTCAAATTTAACTTACTTATAATTATATTATAGCTTACCTTTATTTTTCGTAAGGAAACAACATAGACTATAATAAAGAACAATAAAATAGCAAAACACATACAAATCGGCACAATATTATTTGATAATAATGCAAAATAAAATACTGTACTTATACCAAAAAAGCATACAAGGACGATTATTGAAAGTGTAATTGTAAGACAATTTTTGCTTTTTCTTATTTTCTCAGTAGAACAATCCAATAGTGTTTTTTCATCTTGTACACAAATATTATTCGCTTCAATATAAGGTATGGAAAACTCATTATTGCTACTTGAAAAAGAAGTATCTTTGTATTTTAAATTAATATTAGTATCTGATTTTATTTTTATTATGTAATTTTTTCTTATAGAATATGGTTTTATATCGCTATAATCTAAAAAATTAAAAGATTCTAAATTATACAAAGATATTAAAACTCTAAAACACATTAAAATGGTTAAAAACATCTGAGAAATAACACTCATATTTTCATCATTTATTTGTTCAACTGAAAAGTGATATTCTCCTGCTTTTTCACAATTAAATACAACAACATCATTATAGGTGGATAATATTTTATTCTCTCCATTAAAGCGTATGTTTAAAGGTCGTGCATATTTTCCAATTTTAGACTGTATTTTTATCTTCATTTTAATTCACCATAATTTTATAGTACATATCTTATTATTAAGTTTTTTATCTCCTACTAGAATGTCTAAAAATCCTGAAATTAAACCACCTATTGATAGAACAATATCTATATTGTTTACTACAAAATTTATAAATTTATTAAAGGCTGCATTTGCAAGAAATGCCGTAATATGTTTTGCTATTTTCCAACTAGACAACATAATACCAAATGTTCTTAATATACCACCTCTTTTGCTTAAAGCACCTGATACCTTACCAATAACTTTAACAAAAGCTTTAAGAAATCTCCTTATAGGTGAACGAATTGCTTTCTTTAAAGCTTTCTTACTATAATGTTTTACCAAAAGTTATAAAGGAGAAAAAACTTTACCAACTAAATTTACCCCTGGTATTATGCTTATTATTAAATCTATAAATCCGGCTACCATTCCACGAGTAATTGTGATCGACCAATATCCATTTGGATCAACATTATTAATATGATTATTTTCACAATAAGCGAACATATTTGTGCTTAATGGAGTACCGGAATTTGTATCTACATATGCTGTATCATCAGCATTTATAAATCTACCTGTTTGTGGATCGTAGTAGCGGGACTGGAGATAGTAAAGTCCTGTGTCGGTAACATATACATAACCACGGTAACGGAGCTTGTATATTACCCTCTATTTTAATACAAACTTGTTTTGTCTTTTAATCACCTAAATTCAGCCTATCATAAAAGAGTAGTTATTGTTAAGACATAGAAGATAAAGCTGTAGTAGATAATACTGTCAACTCTTCTTTTATTACAGATTTTTATAAGTCAAACACTTGCGATAAAAATAACTTTGATTCTATATAAGGTAATTAAAATCAAACTCATATATTTGTCTTTTGAATATAAATCTCACCTTTTTCATAAGAATACCCAACATAATAAAAATCAAAAATATCATTGAAATTGATTTCTTCATTTGTTTTATTATTGGGATAGTCACAGAGAATGAATACCGTGTCAGTTGCAGGAGATAATCTCTTGTTTAACATACCTCCAAACGCCTTTTCTCCGGGTGTAGTTTCCGAACTCCATAAGTAGTTGTAAATTTCGCTTTTTTGCTCTAACTTCATCCACCTGTCATCTAAATTGTTTTGAAATTTTTTATTTTCTTCATTATTTAAAGTGAGTATCACTATTATGTCTCCGTCACCATGAAAGCCACCGCCATTCTTTTCGAAAAACGTGATGTCATTATAAGGAATAGATAGTTTCAGCGTTTGATTTATTTCAGTTATGACAAATTGCGGCGAATTATACTTTCTCAAAAAAATAATTGTTGTCAATAAACCAAACACGCATATTATAGATGTAATTATTATTAATATCTTCTTTCTTGCAATCATTAATAATCACCTTTTAGCATAAACAATAACATAAATTTTATATGGAACAATAATACCTTGATTTTGATCAGCCAAAGCCATATTATTTCCAACTTTAATTGCCAAATTTCCTGAATAGTTCTCTAGTTTAAAATCATACTTATCTTCTAATAAAAACTGAAAATATCGACAACCATTTATCCACATTTCATTCACTGTTACACTGATGTTGTGAAACGCCCCTAACAAATCTCCGGAATTATATACTAACGAACACGTATAATTGGATACCCATTTATTTTTATGTTTTTTCCACACTTTTTTAACTAAATTTTTGAATTCATTTGTTCTTTTATTTTTTTTGATAGAGCAGTTGAAGAATTAAACCAAAGATTTAATGGCTTATCGCGTAGACTATGTTCTAAGAATGTTGCTGAATATGTCCATTTCTTTTTCTTTAATGTAGATACAACCCAGTTTTTCCAGAATTTACGTCCTGCTTCTTTTTCTTCTTTTAATAGCTGACCATTGTAATCCGTAAACATTATCGCATTATTCTCACAATAGGTAAAGATGTTTGTACTAAGAGCAGTACCAGTAGCACCAATATATGCAGTATCATCAGCATTGATAAATCTACCTGTAGTTGGGTCATAATATCTAGTTTGAAGATAATACATTGTAGTATCTTCATCATACACATAACCACGATAACGAAGTGGATTTATTGATGATAGTTCATCTTCTGACTGTGATAGAATATCGCCCCATGCGTTATATACATAATTGGCTTTTTCTTGACCGTCTTCATCAAGTATCTTTACTATATCTCCTTGCAAATTCTTTACATAGTAGAACATTTTTCAGTAAAGATCCACCGGCTTAGCCGGTGGCTTTTCTTTTAACGCCTTAAAGGCTA
>OJMK01001713.1_pt1 | contig 16726 bp, 8 predicted proteins | sample 1597201 | NCBI WGS metagenome assembly OJMK01 (sample SAMEA2452125, study PRJEB22498) | human gut metagenome | reverse complement strand
ATTTTCAGTCCTTTGCTCTACCAACTGAGCTATGGCACCGTTGTTTTGTTTAACGGGTGCAAAGATATGAATCTTTTTTGAGTCTTGCAATAGGCAGAGCTACTTTTTACTGATTTTTATTCTTCCAAAGAATTCCAGCCTTGTGCTTTTAGTTCGACTTCGCCTCCATCACGACCTACCAAGTAATTACCGAGATCGGGTTTTGTAATATGACCGATTACTTTAACACCTTTCATTTCAGATACTTTATCATGATCAGTGAGAGGAACAGTGAAAAGTAATTCATAGTCTTCACCGCCATTTAAAGCTGCAGTTACCAAATTCATATTAAATTGTTCAGCCATTGCAGCCGTCTGATAATCGATAGGAATTCTATCTTCATATACGCGACATCCGACATTACTTTCTTTTGAAATATGCAAAAGTTCGGAAGACAGACCGTCTGATATGTCCATCATTGCTGTAGGGATAATCCCCGCATGACGAAGCATCTCTATAATATCTTTACGAGCTTCCGGCTTCAATTGACGTTCCAACAGATATTCTTTGCCTGTAAAATCCGGTGTGAAATCTTTTTCACCTTTAAATATCCTTTTTTCGCGTTCTAATAATTGCAATCCCATATAAGCAGCTCCTAAATCCCCGGAAACACATATCAAATCCGTTTCTTGGGCTCCACTGCGAAGAACAACTTTGTCTCTTTCTCCTTCCCCAATACAAGTGATACTGATGCAAAGCCCTGTTAAAGAAGCAGAAGTGTCTCCTCCGACAATATCGACTCCATATACATCACAGGCCAACTTTAGCCCAGCATAAAAATCTTCTACATCCTCAACAGAAAAACGTTTGGAAATACCAAGTGATACAGTGATCTGCTTAGGCTGGCCGTTCATGGCATAAATATCGGAGAAATTTACAACAGCCGATTTATATCCGAGATGTTTTAAAGGTACATAAGTCAAGTCGAAATGAATACCTTCCAATAATAGATCGGTGGTGACAAGCACTTGTCTATCCTCATAGGAGAGGATTGCCGCATCATCGCCTACGCCCTTTATCGTACTATTATTCTTTATTTCAATCCTGTCAGTTAGGTGGCGAATCAAACCGAATTCGCCTAATGTTGATATTTCTGTCCTGTTACTCATATTTGTTTTGTAATATATTATTTTTGGGAAATGTGATAATATGTTTTTTTATTGTCTCATTAAAACTCTGCTCATTGTAAAACCTGATTACAATCGGTAGATAATATAAATATTTCTTCCAACTTTCCGGAACAAGAGGACTGTTTTTTAAACGTGCTGCATCTTTTTCTGTTACTAAAATCAATTTTCCAGGTGAAGTCATCTTTTCGAATATCACATCCAATTTCTTGAAATCTGACTTGCTAAACGTATGATGATCAGGAAAAACGACCGGCAACACTTTATTTGAATACTTTTCTGCCTCACGAATAAATGGAGTGGGAACTGCAATACCTGATATCAACAATATATCATCTTCTTTTCCAATATTTTTATGGTTTAAGAAACGAGCTTCCGAGGGGAATACAGGTTTGACTTCTCCATAAACGATGCTGGTAAAAAAAAGTAACTGGTGAGCCCGCAACTTCATATTTTCTTCAATAATACGAAAATCGATCGGCTTCATATCTTCGTCGCATTTAGTAACAACCACGATATCTGTTCGGTTTATATTACTTATCGGTTCTCTCAGGTGTCCGGTAGGCATTAGTTTATCATTATAAAATAAACGATGGTAGTCACTCAACACGATCGAAAGGGAAGGGTGCACATATCTATGTTGATATGCATCATCTAACAGAATTACTTCAGGTCTGTCTTTTTCAGGGAGGGATAAAAGATTTTGAATCCCCCGGCGGCGATTAGCGTCGACAGCGACAAGTATATCCGGAAATTTATTTTTCATTTGAAAAGGTTCATCTCCGATCTCCAAACTGGAACTTTCAGAATCAGCAAGAATAAACCCCGATGTTTTTCTTTTGTACCCTCGGCTTAATACTGCAATGCGATATTTATCTTTCAGTAAACGTATGATATATTCTGTATGGGGAGTTTTACCCGTTCCTCCTACAGATAAATTTCCTATGCAGATCACAGGAATAGAATATTGTTCGGAATGTAAAATACCCCAATCAAAAAGTCGATTTCGCAACCATATCCCAATTCCATATAAAAAGGAAAGGGGAGCCAGGTAGGAATTAAGTTTTATTTTGTCATTTTTTTGCATGTAACTTCTTATCTGCTGACAAATATAGTTAACTTATCGGTGGCTGTCAGTTTTTTATTTGTTTATTTCAAAAAGAAGATACAATTTGAATCTCTTTGAAAGATAAGTTTGCGTTTATTCTGAAATATTTTCAGGGAGTTTGTGACTATACACATTTATTGTAGAATTAAGTCAATATCCGGATAAGATATCCGTCGTATCTTTGTTGTCTTCTTGATAATCTCTTGTAAATTATATACTTTTGCATTGTCCCAATTAACATGCTATGCCATGAATGTCAAAATAGAAGAAAGCTGGCGGAAACGCCTTCAGGAAGAATTTGATAAGCCATACTTTGAGCAGTTGGTCACATTTGTCAAGAACGAATACAGAAGCGCACATGTGCTTCCTCCCGGACACCAGATCTTCCATATTTTTAATGCCTGTCCATTCGAGAAAGTGAAGGTTGTTATACTTGGACAAGACCCTTATCCCAATCCGGGGCAATATTACGGAGTCTGCTTCTCCGTCCCGCAAGGAGTTCCCATTCCTGGATCACTGGCCAACATATTCAAAGAAATACACCAAGACTTAGGCAAACCGATCCCCACATCCGGCAATCTGGACCGTTGGGTAGAGCAAGGCGTGTTTCCTATGAACTCGGTCCTGACTGTACGGGCTCACGAAACCGGCTCACATCGGAATATGGGATGGGAAACTTTTACAGATGCAGTGATAAAGAAATTGAGCGATGGACGTGAGAATCTGGTATTCATGCTGTGGGGAAGTTATGCAAAAGAGAAGATCGCCCTTATCGACACCCATAAACACTTGGTGCTGACAACCGTGCATCCGTCTCCACGCTCTGCTGACCATGGTTTCTTCGGCTGTAAACACTTCAGCAAGGCGAATACTTTCCTCCAAAGCAAAGGTATTCAAAAGATTGATTGGTAAGAAGTACGAGTTCCGGACATCCGGGTGTAGCCATTCCGGACATCCGGGTGTGGAGAGCGGTAACATCCGGGTGTAGAAAGGCAGAAGATGGGCATGTTTCCAAACTTTTCTGCTTGCTTTTCGTTCTTTTCCTACTTGTTTTAGTAAAAAAGGACCTTTATGTTGAGGAAACTATCTCCACACAGATATATATCGGCACGGTTCCCTGCGTTTTTGTAAACACTACCGGCTACCCGTTTCAACGGCAGGTAGTGATACAAGTGTGATACAGGAATCCGGTATGTATCACTCCTTGCACACCATGTTTGTCAATGCTTGCAAAACAAAGTGTGATAGAGTGATAGAGAAACTGGATTATTGTGCAAGAGAGAACCGCAAACTGATACCGTAGTTTGAGTTTGAAGTCGGATAGGATGCACTCGATATCAACGGTTCATTGATCTGAATATCATAGAATGCACGGACCGTCAACGCACGGCTCAAACCGTAATCAGCCGAGAAGGAGATTGTCTTTGCGATGTTACCGCTAGTAGCCTGCGTCAGTTGAGTGTCGATTTTACGAATCAACGACTGCATCTTGTTGAACGAGAAATCAAGGCGAACGGTGAGGTCATTGCTGAAATCACGCGTTTTCTTCATCTTCAAAACCTTGTTGAACTCGGCATATTTGTAACCCAAACCGATCGTCACTTTCTTGGAAAGTGCTTCGACCAATTGGTAGGATGTCGTGTTCAGGCTTAAATTGCGGGTAGTCGAATAGTCCGCCCGAACCGTCACGTTATTCAACAGCGTCGCATCTGCACCCAACAAAGGACTAAACGCTTCGGTAAGGCTGACAGACGAAATCGAATAAGGAGACGATGGTGTCGGGTTATCGTTCAGAATCGACTGGATATATCCCAGTCCGTCCTGCCCGGCATCCACCCAATTCAAGAAGGATGTGAAAGCACCTACCGAATAAGAACAACGGTACTGGTGACTCAACGTCAAGCTCTTGAAATATTTCTTGACAGCCGGAATCTTGATCAAGCCGTCGTAAGTAACGCGCCAGTTAGGCAACATGCTCTTCAACGAAGGGAAAGCCGTCAAGCCTACCTTCTTCGGGTCCTTACCGGTATAAGCGGCCAGAAATGCAGGAATCAGGACATCCGCCGAATTCCGGTTGACGCCGTTCACATTATCTGTTCCCGGATTATAAGGCATTCCTCCCAAGCCTTTATCATGGATAAAGCCCACATCCGGATATTTCAAGCCGGAATACTTGCTTTCGATACGTTGGGCAATGATCTCGCGGTTTGCCAACAACTTGTCAAAGGCTTTCGAAGAATAGTTATTCATAGCATTGCCACTGCCTCCGAATGCGCTTCCCAACGCGATTGTCGTCATGGTAAAGTTTCCCCCCATAATCTCCGGCATACCTTCATACATAAATTGTATTTCCGTATTACGCGTATCGTTGCGAAGAGCCGTCAAGTCGATCTTCAATCCAGTGATCGGTTCGAGGTTCGCCCGTATATTCAGATTTTTCGTACTGGTCATGACTGCGGCATTCACGTCTCTCTCGGTATCCGTAATCAACCAGCCTTTTTCATATGCCTCGTCTATATAGCTACGACGCACGTCACCGAACGCAAAACCGATCCCCGGGGAAAGTCCGAATGAAGAACGTCCCTGGCCAAAGATATCACCGATCTCCGGACGGAAACCGGGCAGCATCATACCGGCAGAGTTCGTAAACTGAATATTGAAACGGCGCACCATCATCAAAAAGCGGGCACTGTGTTCAACCGCCTTGTAAAGAAAATCCTCAGTAGGGGCCGGTCCCGGTATGATCGTCAACTTCAAGCGCACCGTGTCTTGGTTCAAAATCTTAACCTGTGCGAAGTTGATCGGCTTGAACTTGACTTTGTAGACACGCCCGTCCGTTCTTCTGGCCGTGATTTGCACCTTTTTCGTAAACATACCATGCCCGACAACCGTAGCGCTGTCCGGACTCAAGACAATTTCTTTTTCCAATTTCGGCTTTTTCTTCTTCTCCGTTTTTTTAGCCGTAGTCCGGGTATTGTTAAACTTCTGGTTGATCTTCTTCAAATATTTGTTTTTGTTGTAGAGAGATAACAGGTTCAAGTTCGCCTGCAAATCGAACTGACGCTGGTTCTTGATCGTATTACCCATCTCGATATCTTCGCTTACCGTCGCTCCACGATCCCAGTTGTAAGTAGCATTGTAGCTCAAAGAAGCATTGGTCCAATCCAGAACCGGGATCAGCTGCAACGGCAACTGCCAGGTCGCCATAAACTGCTGGTCATATTTCATCGGGGTTCCCAGGTCAGCGATGCTCTTCTTCACGGAATCTTTCCATAACTGGTAACCGTCCGGGTTCAGCTCCTTATTCACCTGCACATACGGTTCTTCGATACGGGCATTCGTACCGGAACTGAACGTTATGTTCAGGTTATTCGTAAAAGCCCAGTTCAAACTGAAAGCACGGTCCCAATAGAAGTTCTGGCTGAATGTCACCGGAATATCGTTAGTGACACCTGTTGCTGCTCCTGTCAGATCGCGTAATTTTATTTCGTAATAATTACGCATCATGGCCGTCTGGAAGTTGATAGACGGGGCCACATTAAACGCCAGTTGTTTGGCATAGCGCGTATAGCCGTTGTTTTTCTTCAATAACTTATCGAATGGCTTGATCGGCTTGACATAAGGCACATAGCTATAGGCAAAATTAGCACGATAGTCTTTCGTCGTTTCATATTCCGTTTCCGGATTTTTCTTATCATTAATACTGTACGAATATCCGAGTGTAAAGTTTGCCGGATCATAAGGCATCGGATTCTTACTCTTGATATTCACACGCACATTATTAAACGAAACACTCTTGATAACCGTCCTATCTTGAGAATAATTACGAATCGAGTCCTTCTCGGCTTTCGTTTCCGCCTTGTCGATAGCATCCTTCAACTTGACATCCTGATCCAGCGGATTGTATTTTGGATCATATGTTTCCTTCGAATAAGCATAATAGAACGGGATACTGACTTGCGCCTTTTCCGGGAACAGCTTACCCAATTCGATAGAGGTCGCCACGTTATACTGTTTGAAGTCTTCCATCCGGCGTTCGTTCAACGACTGGTCGAGAGCACCGAAACCAGCCGTTTCGATACGTCCGCCCACATTCACCGTTCCCAAGTCGGAAAGCGCAACATTCAAATTCGCATTGGCCGCCCATCCACCTTCTTCATTGAAGTCGGTCAGGCGCAATTCGTTCACCCAAACTTCCCCACTCTTCAACTTATTACGCACGTTACGCACACCGATCATGACTGTCTTCACTTCGGAAAGACTCGGATTACCTTTGACACGGATCGTATTGCCATCGTTGTCCGGATCCCTACCAGAATAGACAGTCTGGAAAGACACTCCATTCGTACCGGACCGTTTTTCCCGGTTACGCTCCAGTTTTAGGTCCGTCAAAATCTCCAAACGGAAATTCAGCATGTTTTCTGCCGGCCAAACGATTTTCTGGTGTTCCGAATTGTTATAGTTATACTCCCCGTGCGGAGTCAATTTCAACGGTACTTCATATTCGTAATAGTTATTCTTATAGTCCGATCCCAGGCGGATAAAAACAGCGAGATCGCCATCTGCAAGATCGTTTACATCCAATTTCGGAGCCTCGGCATGTGTAAACAGTTGCAAGCGCTTATACTGCCGCAAATCATAATTCGTATTCTTATACACGGCACGTGCATCTTGAGCGGCAAGGTCCGTTATCTTTAAAGAAAGCGCCTGTTCGTTCTCCTGACGGATCTGAGGCTGGCTTGGATCCAGTACACGGCTGACGCCCGGGGGCAATGTATAGCTGACCGGATCCCTGTCACTGTTTTCCTCGATATTGACAGTCGAGACTTCCAATTTACCCTTCACTGCGGGCGGCATCTTCGGATCGGACAAATCCTGCTCGTAGGATCGCCATTCTCCGCGTACCAATTGCAGAGTACCGAAGCGCAACACGACCGATTCCTTAAATCCTGTCATATACATACGCATGAAACGAATCGTCTTGAAATCATTGATTGCCCCCACACGACGCTGGTATTGTTTTACCGGAATCTTAAATTGATACCAGGTAACGGATTCTGTCGTACCATCCGCCAATCTTACTGATGAAGTACGTTTATCCGCAATGAAGTTTTCACCGACAACCGTATCCTGCGGAGTTATCCTGACTTTGTATTCGAAATATTTTTCATTTTTATTCAGAGTATTGTCCTGATTGATGTCTTCTACATCAGGCACGGTCTTGGAAGAAGTGCTGTAGCGCTCGCCCGAATCGTTGATATCTTTCGAGTTTCCTTCCGTTCCATTATAGCGTTTGTAACGTGTTAAGATATCCACCTCCTGAGAATCATAGTCCGAACCACGAAAATAGTGGAACTTGTCACCGGCCGGATCAAAGAAAGGGGACAGCTGTAACGGATCGTTCTCCATCTCGGTTAGGGTTACCGCATTCAATTTCTGGCGTAATTTATTCAGATAATCCTGGTAAGCCGGATATTCCTTTTCTTCATCCGAGGATAAACCGTTCAGGCCGACATCCTGCAACAGACGTGCACCTGCCGTATTGTCGAAGGCATAAACTGTACTCTGCTGTTTTGGAACCTTACCCCAAACAGTATAATCGACCTTAGACGTATCGCCATCGATTGGCAATCCGTTTTCGAAGAACTTCTTTTCATCCTTCAATATGTCTTCCGATATCTCACCCAAATTAAAATACAGATCCCCCCCTGTTGTCTGACGATCATAAATGAACGGATCGAGCATCCAAAATTCGATATATTCGACATTCGCCGTCTCAAAGTCACTCTGGTCTATCTTTCGCATCATTCCACCGAAACGCTTTTCCGGGTTTTGCAATGTTCCGTCAGGATTAATATTATCGGCATCCAAGTTATACGGTCCGCGTTCCTGCGGATAGTAAGCCATGTTCAGAACTGTCAACGTATTACTTTCACTCATGCTTTGCTGCCGTTGCGGGAACAACTCTCTCGTCTCGATAGCACGGACATAATGGTTGGACAAATCTTTTGTCGTAATATATTTCGGACGCAAAGAAGAATTTTTACGCGTGAACAATCCGTCGATCGTGTACCAAGCGAGCAAAGCACGACTTTTCCCGTAATCGATATTATTGGTCAGCCCGGCTTCCGGGAACAATTGGGGCGTACCATCGTCATAAGGCACACTGGACAACTGCCAGGGATAAGGGTCGGAGAGGTCGAAATTGCTCTGTGTCGACTCGAAGTCATCCAGATACGAATATCCCCCCGTGTTCTTGTTTTCGTAATGCCCGGCAATCAAATGAGCGAACTCCGCATTGAAAGATATCTGGCTGGGTTTGCTTAGGTTCAGCAACGGCAGCTTGTCGAACATATTGGTAAGCCACTGACTCTCGCCCTTATAAGCCATATTGACACCCCAGAGCGTATTCTTTATCGCTTCGTCGCCCATCGTCGTCTTGGTGGTCAACGGCATTTCGGACATGTGCATGATGGTAGCGCCTACCATCAGATTCGGGTTGAACTGATAGTTCAAGTCCAATCCCATCATGGTCTTACGCTGCATGTTATAGGCTGTCTGGTTTTCCAGCGAGACACTGACCGGCGTGCCTGCAGAAATAATACTTTCGTTCAGGATCGTTACCACGCCGGAAGTATAGTCAACAGTATAATCTACATTCTCGGTTAATATCGCTCCGCCAGCCGTTACTTTCACTGAACCTCGCGCTACGTTGGAAGCTCCCAACTGTATCTCGGCACCCGAAGAGGCTTTGTATTCCCCCTCCAGTTTGAACTTATTCTTTTCAGCAATCTGTCTGGCGACAGTCAATGTCGAGTCGTAGAGTTCCTGGAATACATATTTGTCAGCAATCGCATCATTGTTAATCTTTTTACGCAGATAGGAGCCGAATGGTTCCACACTTGGAAAAATAATTTTCCCATTATCGGCAAGGACGGTCACACCTTCAATAAAGTCGTATATACCATCCGGATGCGGCTGATTGTTGGAATCATAGCTATCCAGGTTCAGCACTCGTAACAAGATTTGGTTGGCAATCGCCCCTTCCGGCAAATAGTTGACATACGTACCGGTTGTATCGCTTTGATACATGATATTCAACTTGAACTTCTCTTTTTGGACAGAGTAAGCTCCTAATGAATAGATATTTTTCATCATCAGGTCCCAAAAAGGCATATCAGGCGACATGGTAATTCCTTTCAACAACTTCACATACAGGCAAGAGGCAGCCGATGAAGGATTGTCAGTCGAGAACTCACCAACCTGATAAGTCTTTCCATCCGAATAAGTATAATTGTAAGCGACAGCCAATACCTCATCTGCCTGCAACTGTGTTTTCAGCGAGATATACCCCAACTTCGTATTGACCGTATATTCGGACGCATCCAGCAAACGAGCACTTTCCACTTCTTCATACTCCGTACCGTTAACAAAAGTTCCTCCCAACGCCTGATTTACCGTGCTGATATCACGAGCACCGGTAAATTGCTGGTTAAGGGTATTATATAATGTATTCGTATTATTATAGGGGATAGACAGCGCCCCCGAAGGAGAAACGACCGTCGTATTCGAAATATTATCATGCTCGGCCAGATCAGCAAAAGCGACCACGTTACGCGCCTGGTCATAAGTAGCCCGTTTGTTTGTCACCCAAACTTCCACCTTGCTAATCGTGACGGGAGAGGAAATCGTATTCAGGTTCTTCACCGCCTCATCATAGCGGTCGCGAAAATAGTGTGACAGGAAAAAGTGACGATTCTCGTCATACTGGTCAATCGTCAATTCGAAAGGTTTTGTCTGCACGCCCCCTTTAGAACTGACCGTTTTCGATTCCGACTCCTGCTGTGCAAACAACGCATTGACTCGCAGCTTCCCGAACTGGAGATCCGCTTTCATACCGAACAGGGCTGCTCCTCCGTTGATTAGGGAGTTACTGGTTGTCATACTTACATTTCCGGCTTCCAGCGACTTGATAATTTCATCTTCCTCCCCGGTATAAGCTAATTTCAGTTTTTTGGAGTCGAAATCAAAAGAAGTTTCGGTATTATAGTTCATATCGAAATTCACTTTGCTACCAACCGATGCCTGTACATTCAATTGAACATTCTCATCGAAATTAAAGAAGGTACGGTTACGAGCACGTTCCGGCAAAGAGGGATTTTTGGTTTTATTCTGCTTCAAGCCTAACTCCACTTCGGCCGAACCTTGCGTTTTCACCCGGACACCGCCCGGCCCAAAGATACGTTCCGCCGCACCGATATTGAACTGCATATCAGCTAAGTTGAACTGCTTATTAGCCGCCTTTTGAAATTCTTCCTCGTTTTTCTGGCGATAGTAGGATTGAACGGATTTTTGGAAACTATAATCCTGGTATTCCTCAGGGGTCAACGAAATAGGAGTAGTCAGATCGGCATCACCTAACTTGGTACGGACTACATACGTCCCGGTTCTGATATCATATTCGACCACTGATTTCACGTTATCCGGCGTCTTCAAGTCAGCAGGTGATTGCTTGGTAAGATCCTGATATTCTTCAGGGACCGTCTTAGCTACCGGAAAGCGGGTGCGCACCTTCGGCACCGTATCATCCGGAACGACCGGCTGTTCAGTATCCGGCAACGACATCTCATAGGCCAGAAAATCCGTATTCATAGAATACAGACCTGCACCAAACAGTAGAATTGTTATCCAGAGTATAAATTTCAGTGTCCTTCTCATGTTAATTGACAATTGACAACAGACAATGACAACCGACAATTCCAAATTCTCCTAAATTGCCAATTGCCAATTATCCATTGCTTAAAGCATTCTTAGGGCTGTTTTAATGACCTGCTCGACAGCCAGTGCAGGCGAACCTTTCAATATCAAGTTAACCGCCTTTTGCGAAGCGGCCTTCTGGAATCCAAGCATAACCAATGCCGCCACTGCTTCTTCTGTGACAGCACCACTGGCAGCGACAGAAGAGGAGCCACCTGTCACTGTCATTCCCTCTATCGGCTTTACCTTGTTTTTGAGATCAACTAGAATACGTTGAGCTGTTTTCAATCCGATTCCTTTGACTGACGTCAGAGCTGTTTCGTTCTTATCTGCAATCACCCGGATCAATTCGGATGGTGACAGGGAAGAAAGGATCATCCGGGCAGTATTGGGACCGACTCCCGACACGGAAGTCAACATCAGAAACAGTTCGCGCTCATCTTTTCCTGCAAAGCCAAAAAGCAAATGGGCATCCTCACGTATCACTTCGTACACGTAAATCTTCCCGGTCGGTTTCCCATTATAAAAAGTATATGTATTCAAGGAGATATTCAGTTCATAACCGATTCCGGCACATTCCAAGATCATCCTGGCCGGTGTCAGTTCTACTATCTCTCCCTTGATATATTCTATCATGTATCTTACGTCTTTATGATTCGCACCTATTATAACGCAAAATTAGACAAAAGCGTATATCCGAACTATCTTTTTTGGTATTATTGTTTCCAAAACCCCGGCAACAAGATTGTCAGCACCGTAAAGATCTCCAAACGTCCGACCATCATCAGAAAAGACAAGAACCATTTCGATACCACCGGAACATCAGCATAGTTTCCGACCGGTCCCAGACTACCAAGTCCCGGTCCAACGTTACTGATCGAAGAGATAGTAGCCCCGATCGTCTCCTCAAATCCTACCCCATCGATCATCAGCACCATACAGCTGACAAATATTAAAGCAATATAGGCAAAAGCGAACGCCAATACCCGGTGGACGATATCACCAGAAACAGCATGCCCGTTCATTCGTACCGGAATAATGGCATGTGGATGCGTCTGCTTCTTAAACTCATTAAAGAGGTTCTTGGTCAAAATCACAAAACGGCCCATTTTCAAACCTCCACAAGTAGAGCCAGCACAACCACATACCACCATCAGAACTAGCGCTAACAGCCAGAAAAACGGTCCCCACGGAATATAATCGACCGTTGCAAACCCACATGTAGACACCAATGTCACGACCTGGAATACCGTTTGCCTAAAAGCTGTACCAAAATCGTCCACAATTCCTTTATACATGATCCAGACTGTCGATATTGCCGTAATAATCAGTACGAACCAGAAAAACCAGCGTGTTTCTTCATCCGCAAATAACTTCTTGGGCCTACCGTTAAAAAAGAAATATATCAAAGTAATATTGGTCGCACCGATAAACATAAAAATCGTAATTGTATATTCGATATAGGCAGAGTCCCAGTAAGCGATACTGGCATTTTTCGTGGAATAGCCACCTGTAGAAATACAAGTGAGCGCATGATTGACAGCGTCATACAAGTCCATTGGACCCGCCCATAAAAGACCAATAAGGATAATGGTCAGGAACAAATAAACTCCCCACAGGCGCTTGGCCACCTGGGTAACACGCGGACGGAAACGTTCGTGCGTGATACCCGGAGTCTCGGCATTGAACATCTGGGTAGCCCCACCTCCGATAATAGGCATCAGCGCTACGGTAAACACGATCATTCCAATACCGCCCTGCCATTGCGTAAGGCTCCGCCAAAACAATATCCCGTGCGGAAGAGCTTCGATATCGGTCAATATGGTAGAGCCTGTCGTCGTAAAACCAGACATCGTTTCGAAATAAGCATCCGTCACATTATCTATATAGCCACCTAAATAGAATGGTAACATCCCCAAAAGGGAGAAAAGAGCCCAAGTTAATGTAACAGTCAGCATCCCTTCCCTGCGCCCGGCCGTATGTTCATTGGCTCGTAGTCCGATCAGCATAAAAAGGACTCCCGTTCCGAACATGATACCACTCGACTGAAGAAGCGGATAGAAGTCATTTCCTTCATATAAGAAAGCGACTGCCGTTGCAGCCAGCATAAACAACGTCTCAAGGATGAACATCATCCCTAACATCTTAATTATAAAACGAATGTTCAGCATAATATGCTATTAACAATTGACATATTGAACAGAGAAAAGAGACAACCCTGAGTTGTCCATTGACAATTAATTAAAGTAGTCCTCCAATTTACGCATAGCCGTATCCAAACAGAACACCACAACGTGGTCATAAGCTTGGATATGTGTATCACCCTTGATCATCATAGGCTCACCGTCACGAATCAATCCGCCCAACGTCAAATCTTTCGGAAGATTCAGATCTTTTACCTGCTTACGGGTAATTTTCGAATCGGGACGGGCAACAAGTTCCGCCACATCTGCATTGGCAAAAGTTAAACACTTCACGTTCGACACGTCTGCATCCAACAGGAATTGGTAGATATGGCTGGCAGCAATCAGTTTCTTATTGATAACCGAGCCGATGTCCATGCTCTCCGCTAAAGGTATGTAGTCGATATTTTCGATCTTAGCGATAGTCTTGAATACTCCGGCGCGTTTAGCAGCCAGACAAGCCAAGATGTTCGTACTCGAATTATCCGTCAGTGCGATAAATGCCTGTGCATCTTTGATCCCTTCCTGCATCAACAGATCGGTATCGCGTCCGTCTCCATTGATGATCAAGACATTTCCAGGGACAACCTCAGCTATACGGTGACTCTTTTCTTTGTTAGTCTCGATTACTTTTACACGGATATTGTTCGGAAGGTACTGGCAGGTACGGATCGCAATACGGCTTCCACCCATAATAATGACTTTCTTTACTTCGGGGTCTCGCTTGCCCGCATGCAACCGGACGTCTTCGATATGGCTTTTAGTCGTTGTAAAAAAAACGATATCTCCCGATTCTATACGATCCGTACCACGGGGAATAATGGTCTCGTTCTGCCGTTTGATGGCAACGATATGATAGAGTTTCTGTTCGTTCAGTAATTCGGACAGATGTTTGTTCACAAGTCGGGAATTATCGCGCACCTTTACACCGATCAGAATCAGAGCGCCTCCGAACAACTCCCAGTATTGCCGAGTCCACGGGCGTCTGACAGCCGTAACAATTTCTTTGGCTGCCAGCATTTCCGGGTAAATCATGGAATCGATCCCCATTTTTTCAAACAGTTCCTTGTTTTTAGGGAGCAAATATTCGTAATTGTTGATACGCGCCAACGTCTTATGTGCTCCTAATTTAGAAGCCAGAATGCTGGCTGCCACATTGGTCGTTTCTTCCGGCGTGACACTGACAAACAGGTCGGCCTTTCTGATACCGGCTTCTTCCAGGTCCCGAATGGATGTCGGATTACCCACCATAGGAAGGATCTCCATGCTTGAATTCGTGAAATTCAAACGTTCCTCATTCGGATCCATCAGGATAATATCCTGCTTCTCCTGTGATAACATTTTTGCCAGGTGGGTTCCTACTTCACCGGCTCCGGCTATAATAATTTTCATTTTATATAATAGATTAATTATAAGGATATATTATCCTCCGATAACCATCTTTTTTATTTCTCCTGCAATACTTTTGGCATCCATACCACACAGTTTATACAGTTCGGGAATCGATCCATGTTCGACAAACTCATCCGGCACACCAATCCGTTTTACCTGAGGAGCATATCCGTTATCAGCCATAAATTCCAAAACAGCACTGCCCAGTCCACCTTTGATTACGCCGTTTTCAACAGTGATGACACGACTGAACCTCTTACCGACTTCATGCAGCAGTTCTTCATCCATCGGTTTTAAAAAAATCATATCATAATGGGCAATCGATATACCATCACTTTCAACCTCCTTTATGGCCTTTATTACTTCGTTGCCAATAGGTCCAAGTGACAAGATCGCAATATCATCCCCATCACGAAGTTTCTTGCCTTTCCCGATCGGAAGGATATGCATCTCATTCCTCCAATCTGCCATCTCTCCCTTACCGCGTGGATAACGGATCACAAAAGGGCCGTTACATTCCTTATACCCGGTGTACATCAAATTCCTCAAATCCAGTTCGTTCAAAGGAGATGAAATAACCAAGTTCGGGACTGGACGCAGATAAGCGAGGTCGAACACCCCGTGATGGGTCGCCCCGTCTTCGCCTACTAGACCGGCACGGTCCAGACAGATTACCATATGAAGATTCTGAAGTGCAACATCGTGTATCACCATATCGTATGCCCGCTGCATGAAAGAAGAGTAGACATTGCAGAATGGGATCATTCCCTCTTTGGCAAGTCCGGCAGAGAAAGTTACCGAATGCCCTTCGGCAATCCCGACATCAAACGCCCGTTTCGGAAACGCTTTCATCATATAAGTCATAGAACAACCTGTCGGCATAGCAGGAGTGACTCCCACGATCCGTTCGTCCTGTTCGGCCAGCTCGACAAGGGTATGTCCGAAAACATCCTGATAAAGTTGGGGTTCGTTCAACTTATGGACAATGATCCGTTCTCCTGTTTCTTTATTGAACAGCCCTGGTGCATGCCATTCCGTTGCCGACTTTTCAGCAGGCTTGAATCCTTTGCCTTTTTTAGTTTTGATATGTAATAGTTTCGGACCTTCCATATCCTTTATATCATTCAGAACCTTGATCATATAACCGACATCATGCCCGTCGATCGGACCAAAGTAACGGATGCTGAATCCCTCAAACAGATTATGTTGTTGAGTAAGCAATGCTTTCAGACTATTGTTAAAACGAAGGATATTTCCCCGACGGTCATTATTGATCAGTTTCATCTTCCGCAATCCGCGGTACACATCATAACGCATTTTATTATATGCCTGGCTGGTTGTGATATCCACTAGATACTGGCTCAATCCACCGACTGCGTGATCTATAGCCATGTCATTATCATTAAGAATGATAAGCAGGTTGTTTGGATTAGCCGACGCATTATTCAGACCTTCAAATGCCAAACCACCCGTCATAGCTCCATCACCGATCACAGCTATTACATGCCTGTCTTTTTCCCCTTTCAGCGCAGAAGCGACCGACATACCCATAGCCGCCGAAATGGAATTTGAAGCATGTCCGGCAACAAATGCGTCATAAGGGCTTTCCAGAGGATTAGGAAATCCACTGATTCCTTTAAATTTTCGGAGCGTATGAAAAGCCTCTCGACGTCCAGTCAGTATTTTATGACCATACGCCTGATGCCCCACATCCCATACAATACGATCATAGGGAGTATTAAAAACATAGTGTAGTGCAACCGTCAGCTCTACTGTACCGAGACTTGCCCCTAAATGTCCCGGATTCTCCGATAGTACATCTATTATATATTGACGCAACTCTGCACATACCTCTCCCAATTTATCGGGGGACAACTTGCGCAAATCCTCCGGGTAATCAATGGAATTTAATATGTGTTCATCCTTGCATTCTGTCATAATCGCTATAATTTTGTGGCAAATGTAAAGAATTAACGGGAGATAAAATAGTTTTAGTATGTCATTCTTTAGCAGTATGACACAATTAAACCGCTTCTTCTCCTTTCCCTATAATCAAATTTAATCCCATATCATCTACCTTGTAATCCCGTTTAACCAGTTCCATGAGGTATTTAAGGCAA